>Ga0126342_10006474_pt1 | contig 20767 bp, 24 predicted proteins | sample Cyp1metagenome_FD_92528 | JGI IMG/M metagenome (GOLD analysis project Ga0126342, IMG submission 92528) | Coral microbial communities from Lord Howe Island, Old Settlement Bay, Australia - Cyphastrea 1 metagenome | ecosystem: Host-associated > Invertebrates > Cnidaria > Coral ...
GATTTCGCAAGATGCCTCACGGTGCAGTGGGCTTCTTCGTGCCAGCTATCTAGAACATGTAGTCCGAACTGAACTAATCAACATAACATTCCCTTTGATTCAGGGGTCGGCACACACACACACCGATTTCCATTGCCATATCGTTTTGTGAAACTTTACCAGATCATCTCCATGATGTTGCCAGTTATACCACCATTGAAACGGTGGCTCGGCTTATGGGAGAGATCCAGCCACAAATGGCGGCCAGGATGGACCTCAAATGTGGCAAGCTCTCTTCACCTTGGCTCTGTCTGGCTCCCAGGGCGTATGTGGTTTGGAATCAGATTAACCCTCAAAAAGATAGAACAGAACAATATCCAATAGTAGAAAATAGTCGTCAATTTTAGACTTTTTTTAAATCTTTGTGTCGGGGTTACTGTTGGTACTCTCTGTCTGGTAATCGAACATAGCCTGTTTGAAGATGATTTTGCTACAAACATGATGGTTTTCCATAACTATATGTTGGGTTACCAGAAGGTACAGGCTAAACAACCATAGTTATATCCCATCTATAAATGGGACAATCCCCACTAGAACATATCCTCCCCTGGTGAGATGTGGTCGACCTGTTCCTTGGGGGAATCCCGGGGAAATGGTCCATGGTGCCATGGTATCAGATATTCGGAGAAGGACCACGCCTATTTTTTGTTGATTTTCAAATATGTTCCCCAGGTATGTTCCCCCAAAAAATAGGAGATCATATTGCCTTGGTATCATCTTTGGATTTTCAAAGGGAACATATCTTGCCAGCGGAATTGCGGTCCTGGGGATTCACGCCCGGGGGGGGGGCGTTTTTTTGTCGGACACCAAAAAGAATGATGGATCATTGGATCATTTTACATTTATTGGGGGATTCATTTAACATCATTCTACAACAGAAACCCCAATGGTTTCTTTCTAAGCATTCTACAATGTGGGACCATAACTAAGTTGGTTTATTTATAACTCCAATAACTATGGTTCAGAATACTTACAACCGTTGTTGGTGTTTGTATAAACCAATTTATGACTGGGGGGCCCAACATTCTAACCATTCCAACCACTCCAACCGAAGATCTCCACAGTTTTCCCGGTAGATTCTCTCCAAGTCCAACCCGGACACCGTAGAGGTCTCTTTCTGCGGCCTTGGCGGGGTGCTTTGAGGTCCCATTGCCGAAGTTCTTGATGTGTTTGTGTGATCAATGAACAATTACCCGGATTTATATACTTGGATTTAATGGGATTTATATGGAATTTAGATGGAATTACTGGGATTTAATAGGGATAAAATTGGAAATTAATGAGAATTCAAGGGATGTATAAAGAGTTTTTAGTGCTTGGAAGTCCAGTTCCAGTGAATGTGGATAGATTTCACAATAGATTTTCCATGATTTTACAAAATCAGGAGGTGTTGGGACCCCATATCCCAACAAACATTGGGGGTTTACAATCATGGCTATACCGCTATATCGCTATGAAAGTAACCCCAACTGCACCCCCAAGCCTGTGCGGAAAGCTGAAAGTTACCGTCCAAGTGCGACATAGATATGGAAAAGCCACAAGAAATGTAGATCCATATGGCTGAGTTCAATCGTGTAAATATTTTTTGCCTGTAAACTAGCCTCGTTAGGTCGATAAGAATATTTTCTCGCCCAGCTCAACATAACATGATGTCCTGTAGGGTAATCTAAGGTTGGCCTGTATAGTTACCCAAATTATTTTCTGGTTGGTGGTTTGTTTTTTTTCCATATATTGGAATAATCATCCCAACTGATGAGCTCATATTTTTCAGAGGGGTAGGTATACCACCAACCAGTTTTGGAAAAGTGGGTCTCAAAAAAATATTTTTCAGGTAAACCCAAGTTTTCTGATGTGGGTTGATGGTCATTTGGAGGTTGTCCAGAAGGTTTTGTCTTCCCATTTGGGGTCTTCGACACCTTCGACCTTCTTAAGCCCCAAAATTGGATCAAACACCCAAATTCTTTCCGTTCGCCACTGAAGCTGCTGACGTTTTAAAAAATAGGCTCCCAGTTTGTCAGTCGTTAGGCGAATGAGCAGCAGCTGCCTATTTTTTCAGTGGGATCACTGATGTTTCAGGCAGGGCAGAAGGAGGAAACTCCGGGATTGGCATACCATTATACCACAATATATAGGTATATACCACCATTTTACCACATTATATAGGTTTTACCAAATAATATACCTGCTGCCCTGGATAGATAGCTTTTCTTGTCCATGTTGTTAAAAGCAAGCTTTTGCATGATATCTAGATAGATCACGTCCTCTGATATGCTTTCACGTCCTTGTTGGTGTTATTACGGTAATTTACGTCCCGGATAGCTTTTGTACATGTTAACTTATATAGGCCAAAAACACTTCAAAACACAGCAAACAAACACCCTTATTCTTTCTTTATAGGTTATGTCCCATTCCTGTCCTGGCACCAAGCACACGGCTCTTCCCAACCCCAACAAGTCACTTCAGCTCCTTGCAATTTTAACCACCTCTGGCCCATACCATTTGGATATGAACTAAGTACCGTTCAAGGGTTCTCCTTGCCTGAATTCTGGGTGAAACACACCGACTTACATAGGCCAGACGGCCTATGAAATCTTCGTCCATGGCACAGCTCACTACGGCAGGGTTTATGCAAAACTGTGAAACTGATGCCTGTTTTTTTAGGCCATGGCCTATCTCGTGAACACCATGTAGTTTTGGGATCAAGGGAAAGTATCGCAGGTTCAGATGATAGGCTCTGGAGGCTTGAAAGAGGTAGGACCTGAAGAAAAAGTAAAGGTCAGCAGCCAGTTCTTCAGCAACTTCCCTGCAAAGAAAGTAATCCTGGGAGAAGATCGTCCTCATGAACTTGTTCATACGCTTGGTAGCCAAAGCCTCAAGTTAAGCACCCAGCCCTGGAGGTGATATAATCCCTGGAAGTTAAGCACAGCTACACAGACCCCAAACTCGCAATATAGGTTTTGGGAAACATTGATCAGGAACCACAATACATAATAAGAAAAACCATATATAATATACACATATAGAAGCATGCATACTTGCAGAAAAGAAACCCAGTTTTGAAGTCGTTCATCCGGCTGTATGCTATCAACCCATTGGTCACAAAAATGTTCGAAGAACATCATCCAGTTTGAAGTAACGGAAGCCTTGTTCCATGACCCGCATGGGTCTGTTGGTCCCCCGAAAGTATGGATGTCGATTCTTCTGATTACCGGGTCAATCTTCTGTTCCCGGCAGAAGCGTCGGTATTGTGATCCAATCTCTGATATTCGCTCCTCTATGTTCCTCATTGGAAGTAGCCTTTGCAGCATCATAGCTCCACATCCCACCCAGTATTTGCCCACCCCTAGGTGGAAAGTGTGCCAAGGGTCTAGGCAATGGAATCTATTCTTTCCATTTGGACTGGTGTCGTGGTAAAGCTCCCTGGTCAAAGGACTCTCCCGCTGCCATGGGACAGGTTGCGGAACGACATAGGCTTCGTCCATGCATTTTTCAGCTTCTGTCCTTATATAGGAAGCGTCTGAAAAGGCAGATGGGTATATGGGAACCCTAGCAGGCTGGTTTGGAAAAATGCCATATCCGCTTAAAAACATATATCCAAAAGGATGCATATTCTTCATATGTGGTCAAAATCCCAGAGCAAAAAAAAAGTGGAGGCATGCACAGGCAAAGGAACATGTTCTCCCAGTCAATGCCCTGTCCACAGGTACATAGGTGACACACACCCGCTCCCTCAACTCCAAGGTCTCCTTGATCCCTAGCTCCCTTTGGCGCCCTCCGGTACGATCTTTCTAAGTTAGCAGAGGATACCTGTGTTGCTCACACATAGTGCATTAAAAATTGTTTCCCGTATACAATGACGACATTTCTTTTAAAGAGGCATTGATCGACCCATATTTTTTGTTTGTAAAAAAGAGGTATCAACCACTCAACAATGATCTGAACAATTTACCAAGGTGCAAGGTAACTCCAGTCACCTTTGTTACCCAGTACTATTGGCCAGATCCTTTCATTATCCCCAGTCCCAATCTGTATGCCATCCCTCTCGCAAATTGAAAGATCCTTGACGGTCATCTCAAAGATTGCGTTCCAGACCCTCCTGTCTTCGCTGAAGAGATCCTGGACAGGGCTATATACAAATGCTTTGTATATAACAGTTTAGGTTGCCGTGCAGGACAACCCCTCATCTCATGGTTCGATTTTATTGTATATATTATATGTATAAATTATGTGTATATATATATGTAACAAACAACAAACATGACAAAACTGTTGAACAAGTTGGACAATGTTGAACATCATGGAACAATGTTTATAATCAAACCCAAGCACTCCTTGGGGCAAACGCAAATTGGCATCCTGGTTTGGAACCCAGTGCGTAGAAAATTAAGAGGTATGCCGTCTCCCATTGCACGGTACTTCTCTTTGATTTCTTCTGCCCTTTTTGAAGATCCAAACCCAAAAGCACCTTGAAAGGAGACAATCAAAATCCCACCTCGTTTGTATGAGGTTCCCTCGTCACCATGAAGGTAAATAGGGAGGCATCTGGACAGATCCTTTTTTCTGCAATCAACATCCCCCCAAAGCTGGTGCTGTGGAAACAGGGCTCGATACTTGGACCAGAAACTCAACAACGTACCCTTGGCTTCTTGTAACGAAAGCCCTCCCAGCAAGTGGCCCAGGTCGTTCATCTTTGCCATGATACGGATAAAGTTGGACGGTTTGATCCAAGGGAAATCCTTCAATGGTGAAACCGTCTCAAAGGTCATTTCCACAGGGTAAAATAAGTTGTTCAAACGGAACACCTCGAAGACTCCTTCTTCCTGGGTTGTTTGTATATACAAAGTTGATTGAAAAATTGCGAATCCACAACAACAACATATGGACCTGTAATACAGTCAATGGGTTCCCTTGCCCAAAAAGATTCAGTTTTTTTTTTTGTATATGGGTGTGATATCAATGGTCGATAGCTGCATGATATAATCATCCAACAAAAAAACATAAACAAATCCAAAACCTCTCTATATATAAATTGATGGGCTAGGAACTGACTTTTTTCGGGGCACTGCTGCCAAAGCCGCCAGCACTGGGCATGCCATGTTGCTGCTGTAGAAACCTTCGCCCACATCGCGCATCTCAGCTGTCGCAAAGTCGATCAGTTCAGTGCATTTTTCCTTGGAGTGTCATGTTGAAGTCTTGGATGGGTATATATCACCATGGTCAGGGTTTTATTCAATTAGCAACATCAACTTCGATCATATTATAGATGGCCCAATCCAAATACTGTAGATCACATACAGAGTAAGAGACAAGATATATAGGCAGATCGATATATTATAGATCCACATGGGTTGCACATTGTAGAGCCAAGTATCTCCTCGACTATACCTCCATGCGAGCTGCCGCGCTTTATGGGAAGGACCTGGCATGATGAGAGTGGCTGTTTGCTGGCGCAAACCCTTATCACAAACTCTGGATGAGTGGATGAAAACCAAGTGTTTTTCCAACATATGGCATTTTGAATATGGGGCCCTTCCATTTTGTAAAGCACATATCTCTCTCCATGGGTTTACAAAACATCATAAAATTGGATCCAGAGTTTGTGCATGGGGGTTTGTGATGGATTGGGCTGAGATTCAGAAGAATGCTTGTATGATCCAAGCGCCTTTTTTTCCAAGCCCACAGATCTTGATTGATACTGGATTGGCACTTCTGGCATGGATGTGCTATGGCTGCTATGGTATTCCACAGCAACCTGTTCGTCTATCTGCATACGTCCGATTTAAATCCCCCAAAACGGTGATCAGAGATCATGATTGGAACTGGCGCATGTGCTTTCACATGACTCTTCCACCCCACACACAGAGGGTACCCCAAAAATTGGATTCACAATCACTTCATTTGATCCATATTTGCAACAAGTGTTCAACACTATATATAAATTATTTTAAAAGGTGAAATCATGGATAAACAGAGCAAACGCATGGAACCCAACATGGGTGCTCAGGACTTGCGAAGCTTCTTGCTTCTGGCAGCAGGAGCGGGCTGCGACTGCTGGTCATCAGCGCTGGGGGCTGGCACGGATTTGTTTTTGGATGTCTTGGCCTTCTTCGAAGGGGCACCCTTTGACTTTGACTTACTTTTGCTGGCAGGCTTTTTGCCCGAAGACGGGGCAGACTTGTTTCCCTTGTTGCCCTTATTCTTCTTTGGCTTCGCGTTCGGCCTTTCCTCCAAACCCAGCTCTTTGATCACAAGCCTGCACAATGGCATGAAGTGGATATATCCATATATAGCCCATGTATCCAGGATATATATTTGTTTTGAAACAGTTTGAACTTACATGCTGGTCATTGAATGAATTCATCAAGGGATGCCTGTAGCGAGATTCCAAGGGGATAGCTTCGCTGCACCTTAGGTCATGGACAATCAATATTTTCATCTACGGTATATAGATGGCTACATGGGAAATTGGATTTCAAGACAACTTTGTTGGCTAAGCCACTGCTTCCTTACTTCATTCTTCTCATTGACGATCTCTTGCAACAACCTTATATGGTTGCATGGCCATGGAGGACAATACTCAAGTAACACCATGAAATTATACAGCTACCATGGGGGCCATATCCAAATAAGAAACAACTGATCAGGAATCTCACAGAGATAGATACATTCGGATCTTTTCCGTATCCCCATCATTGCATGATCTATCAATCTAGGTATATATATATATATTATTTATATTTATTTATTTATTTATTTAAAATATAGACAAGGAAGGGTCCAGGCTCCTCTGAGGAGGTTGTTTCACCTCCATCCCGAATGTTCCTGCATCCATGCTGTCCTGAGCAAGATGATGTTGCTATAGGACCCTGAAACACGTAAATCTGATGGGATGCTGGGGGACTAAAAACAGCATTAACAAATTTGGGTTTACACATTTTGCATCATTACAGTATATAAAACAATAAACAATTTGGATATCTATCGGGTTCTTCGAAATGGAGGAACATGCTCATCCTATTTGCTGCCTCTGAACCAATATCTCCTGATTTTGTATGTGATTGATCAAGTTGTTTTTCAATAAGCATCCATGTTTTGATATTTGACATGCCAATAATATGACCTGCCAGTCCAAGTTGCTATCTTTCTCAATTAGGTCAAAGCCAAGGGTCGCATGATCAGGAGTTCTCGCCAACAGTGATGTCAATGAAACCGTGGTAGGACTGCAAGCGAGCTGCAGAGGGTTGCTGGTGGTATATTTTTGTGGTGTTGAAGTATACTGAACATGCTGGGGAAAACACTAATGCAATATAAAACAAATTATGATAATATATATATATTTATATATATATATATTGCATATATAATTTTTATATATATAGCAAAGATGTATCCACCTCTTTCTTCATGAGGTAAAAGGCAAAGAGTATGTTTTGATGTTTTTTTGATCACACGTATTTAAACAATTCCTCCCTGACTGTCATGATGTAAAATTGTAAGTTTGGAAATGGTGAGGGAATGGCCTCCCGGTTGTATCTGAGAAGTTCATGTAGCCACGCTTCGGCATCATCAGAACCATCGTTGGCGCCAGCCATGCAAAGACAAACAGGGCGCTGGAAACCCAACACCCAAAGGCCAAACCCTGTAGCTTGAAAAACTTGGAACATTTGAAAGCTGGCTCACTGAACCAGAGGAAAAAACATGCGTGAACTTGAGAGTTTAACCTATACAACTTTAAAATACAAGCAACACATCCAATCGGTCACCCTTCTTCTCACCATTGTTGTGATCCATCTTGAGCTCTGTGAGATAGGTAGCAAAGACTCCGTAGCTCTTCTCCATGCGGTCGGCCAACGGCTCAAGATTGCTAGACAACCTTAGAGTGGGATATGAGGGGATTACCGTCATATACCCCTTATCATGACAAAAAGATCTGTGTTTGTTTTGCTTTTGGATGTGTTCACTGTTTGATCAAAGAACTTCGTTGCCATACCATCCGATGATGATTGCAAGACTCCCATCATCTTCTGCATGGTTTGTTGCTTCTTTTCGAGGCTGACCATATACGCTTCAAGATCCGCCACGGGCTGGTCAGGGCCAGTAAATAGATCATAAAATCAGCAAAGCAAATGATAAATGAATAGATTCCCAAGAATCACTTGTGGTTGCATATATGATATACGATTACGACATATATATTTTTTCGGCTATATGATCAAAGTCCCCGTCCTTGGAACCCACCACCTCCGGAGCTGGCTGTGGGTTTGGGATCGCAGTCATCTTGGCGGGCAATCCCTCAGGAGCTTTCTTTGCAGCTTTGTCCTTGGATGAGGCAGCTTGGGCAGGAATTGGATATACGGAGGTTGATTCGACAAAGCAATTCATAAATATATATATATATATATATACACATGTTTGTCATTGATATGAGTTGACATGATAGTTGGGTATATTTAAACAGTGATAACCATGCCAATCAAAGTGCATGTATGAGAAATTTTACGATGGCTTAAAACAACCATATATCGTTTACGCACTAAGATGCGCTGCAAGATTTGTTTGGACCTTGCATACAGGAATTTATATCATGCAAGATTCACCCATGTCCGTCTCTTCAGTTTGTTTCGTCAGGTCAGCACGCTTGTGACTGCATTTGTCTTCGTCGATGACATAAAACTCCGTCACATTGCTGTCGTAAACCCACGACCTCCCAAGTAGGAGAGGGCACTATATATGTATATATATGTGGACTGATTGTTTTTGGAGTTGGGTCTGAACAACATCATTGACATATATGATTGGTTAATGTTCATAAACCAGCCTGCACAAAGCTTCTGGGAACTTCTTGCAGTATGACGTAATGGCTTTGATGCTTCGAGTTGAATATCTTCCAGACTTTTGCATAGCTTCAAGTGTCATCCACTTTCCCATCGTCTCCATCTCACGAGACTCAAGCCGTTCTTTAATGAGACGGCATTTGGTGACAAAGTCAGTCTGCAGTGGATCGGATCGAGTTGGCTGGGTAAAGAGGGTATTGGGGAATGACATCATCAGGCCATTTTTTTGGTGGTATAAATCCATCATATATAGCGAACACTTGTTTTTTTATATATAATATAAACACCACCCCATAGCCTTGACTTTCTTGTAGTTGGAACGATCCAGCCCATATCGACCCAGGCTCTCCAATAAAGCCATTTCGAGAGCCTCACGTTGCTCTCCCCCCGCACGCCACTCAGCCGCTATGCCCTCAGGGACGGCCAGCTTGCCCGTCGCCGTCTTCTGGCAAAGGCGCCTGCACCTCATCCGAAGTGCATCTGCCGAGATAGGAACCTTAGATTTCAAGATGAACCATCGATTCATGGAGCAAGACCCATTGATGTAAACCAAAAACAACATGTGATATATGTTTTTTTCCATGACTACATTCATCAATCCGATCTGATTTGTTTCACATGTTTGGCAATTACGATAAATTCAAACAAACAAGTAACGGTGTCTCCACCAGGAGTAGTCAAAGATGGGCTTTCTTCATCTTCATCATCATCAGTCTCATCTTCACCAGGCTCACTCACATGAGAAGCAGCTGTGGCTGTGGGTGCTGACGGTTTCTTATCCACAGGTTTGGTTCCCACCGTTTGTGTTTGCTTCATGGTGGTTTCCAAGTCAGACACACGGTTCAAGGTTTTTTCAAGCAGGTTTTCCAACTTTGAGGTGTGTTCTTCCTTCTCCTTTTCCTTTTCCTTCTCCCTTGCTTCCATCTCACGTTGCTTGTCCGCAATTTCACCCTCCCGTTTGTTGTATGCAAGCTCAAGCATTGTGATCTTCGACAGAAGGTCCTGGACTGTCTTCTCCTTCTGGTCCACCATTTTCTCTAGCTCAACCTGTTAAGGGATCCGGAAGGGTGTTTGCAAATTACGTTGAGGGATGTTGACGGGGATGCATTCATGCATGGCTGATTGTCCTCAATGTGTATATATATATATATATATATGTGTGTGTGTGTAAAGTTGTGCATATATATATAATATACATATATATATATATAATATACATATATATATATGGGCATGGAAGATAGCCCAGAAAGAGCATGCCTCTCTGGAAACCAGTGCGAAAGAACCAGGCGGTGTTGGAGAAGTCGCACCAGGTGAAGTAACTCGAGGGGAGCCCAAATCCTGATATTCCAACAGCATTGAACACGCCATGGTGTATATATATCCCTTGCATGCATGACTTAAAGAAATATAGCCGGGAATCTGCTGGAATAGTGTCTGCATCAGGCAAGGCCCCACAGCCACCGGCAGGTTCTTTGTATTTTGGCCCATCCACCTGAAAACAACAAAGTTGTGTATACATGTGTATATATCTTATAAGGATCCCCTATGTCCAAAACTAAATTTCCAAGATACCTTCTCCGGCTCCATTCTCTTCGGCGATGCAGGCGGCTCCTGCTTCACGATGGTCTTCGGGCTGCCAGAAGCCTCAGATTGGCAGGGCCAAGCCGATGATGTTGAAACATGACTATACATGGAATCAGAAAAATACTTCACATAATCGCACATATAAACATGGTATATATAATCCATTGGCCGATAGTATTGATTGCTATATATATATTCATGCACATAATATATTTAAACAAATAATTAAGTATATAATAAGATATAAGATATAATATATAATATAATGTAATATTATAATAAATAATTATATATATATATTATATATTATATTTTATATTATATATATATATAATTTCACCTTATGGGGGACAATCTGGAAAGGCCAAGAAACATTGCGTTTCTCCATGGCGTCCATTACCATTTTGGTTACCTGGCCCCAGTCCATGGGGCATGGGCATGCAATTGATTTGGGTGCAAGTGGATCCGTATATATATATATATTGTAAGTCTTTCGACATATATATATATATGTATATATAGGGATCAAGTTGTGGATACCCTGAGTTCAAGTCATCGGGCAAATGGAATATATAGACCCGGCCTGCAAATAGTCTCTGGTCTGCATGGAAAGGCCAGCTTTTTCAGCAGCCAGGGCCAAACCTTCCTCTAAGGTCTGGCAGGACCATCCATTTGAAGGAAGGGAGGACACCATCGAGTCCCTAGACATCCTAGCTAGTCCTGGTCAGCTATGAGTGTTTCCCAAATGGCTAAGACATAAAATCGATCAGATCATCATGCAATATATAAGTTGTTGCACAACCATCCAATGTTTTGCCAAGAAATTGACACCTGCTTGTCACGGCCACCAACCCTACAAGTCATGCCAGCAGGTTTCTAAGCTGTAACCTGTCATTTTTGCAAAAACCACACGCATCCTGTAGCGGTCATGGGTCAGGCCACGGGATTCCATGCTGGAACGAAGCAGGTCTTCAGCTAAACACCCCAATCTGTTGAATTTTCAAACAATTTCTTTCAAAAATTGATTCAGGCATATATTTTTTGATGATTTCCAAATGGCTCCAAAAACGACCTTTAATTTTTTGATTTTTGAACGCAATATTTGCGTAATATTTGCACAAGTCGAACGCAATTGAACGTAATTCGAACGTAATTCGAACGTAATTCGAACGTAATTCGAACGCTTTACGTGAATTCATGTCCCCAGAACGGTGTTTCACGTCCATTTACGGAACTCAATTTTTTGTGATTTTTTGGCACTGGTTGGAATTTGATGGGATTTGAAGGGTCTTTAATGATTTCCTGCAGTTTTGGATGGGCAATATATATAAAATTGACACATATGAACGTATTATTGGAAACCATGGTAGTCCTTGGTTATTGATTGGGAGAATTTGGACGACAATTGAATGCTTGGGGTGTTGACACAGCTAATTGTACCTGCAAAGGCACAAGGACCCTCAGCCACTGGAGCTCCCAGACTGCTCCCGCAGCAGACGCTGCTCTACCCTATGTAAAATTTCAAGCGGTTCCGGGAAGGACTCAAGCCATTCCTTCGGAATTGAAAGGTGCTTGTTTCCTCGAATGTATTTCAAGGAGGGTAGTAGGTTGGCCTCTTCCCAAGTACTGCAAGGAAGTCCATAGAACACGGAATGTCCCGAAAGGGATTCATCAACCTCTGGAACTCCCTCTCCACCAGTAATCAGGTCTGGATACAAGGATCGGATATGGTCTGCAAATCCCTGTGGATAAATCCTTGGCGGCCAAAAGGGGATTAGTCGAAGCAATGGACCCAGGACCCATGCAACTGATTTCAGATGAAATAAAATCTGGAATCTATATGTTACACTTGTTATTGGATGATCTTAAATGACATCACAAATTCCAACAATGAAAAATATAAGGCCTGTACTGTGTGTTTTTCAGCTCCTTTGTTCCAGAGTATGATGGTTTTCCAGACTTGGAGATGGTCTTGATCACCGTTGGCTTCCCACTCTTCTTTGAAGGGTCACGTTTGTAAGGCAGGGCAATTCTTGCGAACTGTCTGTTGTTGGTCCACCCCCGCTCTGGTTTCTCCGAGGTAGCTCCTTCAAAAGCTCCCATCTTCCATGTGAATGTGTAGACCTGATCGGAGTCCATGGGCACAGGGAATCGGATGGGTGCTTGGATGAGATACTCATCAATTGAGAAATGGGCATGGGATAACCAATCTCATGGGGAGCTCTATAAAGGTATATATATATATAACCATGAAATATCAAAATCATTATATACATCCAGGTTCAATTTGTTCTATATAGATCGTGTTGGCAATGATGGCATATATCAGTCAGGCCACCCGGACTTGGCGGCAAAACCATTGAAATCTAAAGTACTCCGCCATCACAGACGATCCCGGCTGCTCCAACAAGAGCTTCCACCACAAGCTATGGTGAGGCCCATCAAAAGCACACACCTTGGTTATATATTCAATGGGTATGACCCCAACATATGAACATCTATATCAGAAATATATAAGTTATAAACCAAAACAAAAATTTGGAAATTGGTCCAGTAACCGACTCATCATCATATTGGCTAGCCTGATGTATTCTTTGCTGTCATCACCCTCTGGCAACAGTCTACTTCGGCAACTGGTGTAGGAGTTGATGCGCACCCAGCTGGAACATACAGTGGCCCAAAGAGTTGCAAAGGCATCCATTTTGCAAGATAGGATGAGGTGTATGTAGAGCCTCATTCGCTTTCAGGGGTGTAAAATTAAATTCTTATATAAAATAATCTATCATAACTTGTTGAAGGCTGGGCTCTTGATTTTTGGAAAACGGCTATAGCAAATACACACCTCCAACTGAGGGTAAAACCCCATTCCGGCACATGAAAGTATATCAAAAGGATTTTGGACGTCAGCTCCGTGCTCCAAGTAGGATATATCAACCCCCAGGGAGTTGACATGGTCTATACGTAGTCCCTTCCAAACTCGACCACGTCCAGCGAAAAACTCCACAAAGGTCAACTCCTGCATGCAGCGGTGGCTGGATGAGTAGGGGACCCTGGCCATAGCGTTGGCTAAAAGTCATGGGAAGTTCTCTCTCTAAAACTTATATATATATATAACATATATATATATATAACATATGTATATATAACATATATATATATATAACATATATAAGTTTGAAATTGAACTCCATTGTATTCTGGGGATGAATTGGAAACTGTTGGTTGCATCAGAAAAGTCCTCAGAGAAGGCCGCCATGTTCTCCGAAAAGGCGATCAATACCACCATATATATAAAGATCTCAGCTGGTGCATTTTTTTTGCACAACCCAAAGGATTGAGTATATACAGGAACCAGCATTATTATATAGGCCAAGTAGCTTTGGGAAACTGCATCTTTGCAAGCCGCTTCACTACCAGCCCAATTTGCTCCCGCCCAGTCACCATTGCAATTCAGGATCGGGCTATCGGGGCCAGAAAAAGTGAAAACAATTTTGCAAAACCAAGATGTAATTGCATGTAGGGAAGTATATATGATTGTGTTTGGCATGGCTGGTAATTGTGAAAGATGTTTGAAAAGTTCGACTTGATTCTTTCAATGTTGCCATGGTGCGTGCTCACTCATGCTGGATTTTTTTTAAGGATCATGCAGTGGCATATATGCATGCACAACATGACAGCACAAGATCCCATGAATCCAGATCGAAGATTTGACCAATGTTTGGCATGTGTTCCAGATCCTATGCATGAATCCCATGTTATTATATCCAGGTAAGCGAGCCACTCGGACCTTTGAAAAATCTGGCATGTGCTCCATGTTTCACCGCATTGCCACTTCCCTTGGCAATCTTCCGTACCTTCCGCCGAGGCATCGTGAATGCACCTGGCACGAGGACGACATTCTAGGGTGAAACAGGACATTTGGGGCATAGATTTTCTGTGTAATATATATATATAATTCTCATGAATTGACAATGCACCTCTTTGTGGGACACCTGGTGGCTGTGATTTTTCGAATATAATATTAAATAAATATATATATATATATATATGTATATGTGTAAGCAGGGATGGTACCACCAAACTCCAAAAACACAAACGCCTGTTTTCATTCTGCTTCACCCCATCCATGCAGAGAATGATGAACAAATGGCCATGAGGATTGGCGTACGTAGCCAAATGCTAAGTTCCAATTGGCATCGAACGAAAGTGCACAATGTAATGTGCAAGACTGACCCAGAATTTGAGTTCATATGCGCACAACGATTTGGTTCCCTGACCCAAAGCACTTTCAAGCATCTTTGTTTTTTGATGATTGACCTATAGGATATATAGATATATAGATATTTCTTGATCGAGCTTGTTGATCAAATTATGTTCAAAAAAAACGGCTAATTTGGATGTGCTTGAGGGTCTATGGGTACCAGCGCCGTCAACATATGGGCACACAGCCCCAAGAAACCACTCATTGCAACCTATTGCAACCTCTGGCCCCTGGTCCATTGAGGTTTGATCTCGCGAAACACCATTCCATTTACACAAATATGTACACGAAGGTCATAATGGGTGTTTTTAAATAGATGATGATAGATGCTATCTATATGATTTGATTTGATCGCCCATCATGTCATGAGTGGATATAAAAAGGCTTGGCTAGTCAACGGTTCCACCCTCGGCTGGTGACACGCCCTTCACAGCAGCATCATGCGACATCTTCAGGATAGCGGTGTAGCGAAGCATGTCTTCACCGCATGGATCAGGCCGGCCGTCCTCCTCCCACTTTTTCACCTTGGCTTGCGGCCAGGGTGCGACAGAGTACACAGTTTTTTTTGGATTAACGATTACACAGATTATATATATATAGTATGGGGTCTAATGTGGTCTCTTATATATAATTTGAGTTTGTCAAGTCCATGTGGAGTGCAGCGATGCTTGTGTGAAGCTTTCATGCATAATATATATATATATATATATGTAAGGGCCCATCTTTCAAACTACATGTGGGGAAATGTATTTTTTTTTTTCATGCATTGAAACCCTCGAGAATGTTTGCTATCAAGAAACCCAAAGATCGGCAAGAGTGACATTGCTGTAGGGGCAAGATGTAGTGCCAGAAAAGTAGGCCACATGAGCTTTCCCCTTCCCCTTGGCTTTCTTGTTGGTGAAGAAGCGGCGATCTGCCTTGATCCCACATGCCTTGCGATCCCAGTAATAGTCATATTCGATCATTGTGTTTTTTTCATGTTTGTATTCTGGGTGGGTGCAGTGTGTCTCCTTACACTGTGCAAGTGTATTCTCCACTTTCTCTTTCACCTCAGAATCCACAGGCAGGTCTTTAAACCTTGCCGGGATTCTCAACCGGGACTGCGTTGGCTTCTTGGCTCCTGAGGCAGGTCGCTTTCGACTCTTCTTTTCTTTCGTATCCTTGGCTTCCTTCTTTCCCTTGCTCTTTGTCTTGGTTGTGTTCATGTCTTTCTTGCATGTCTTGGACTTGGCTGCTGCCTTGGATGTGGCCTTGGCCTTCGCCTTGCTCTTCACTGCTGTCTGTCTTACTTTTCTCTGCTTCTGGTCACAGCGTTTCTCTCCTAGATCCTCCTCCTGACCAGGCATTGCCTGCTCTGCCACATTCCCCATAGCAGCATCCTGAGTTGTAGCATGCTCCATTGCCAAAGTCTCTTCTGCCTTGTGTTCTGTCTTCTTTTCGGTCTTGTAACTGCTCTTTTTGGAACCCTTTGTTTCAAGTGGAGATGCTGTCTCATCTGACTTCTTTGGGGACGACATCTTCTTGAGTCTTCTCATCTTGCGGCTCCTGACCGGATGAGGCACAGAAGACGAAGCCTCACCATCTTTGCCATTTTTCTGCCATGCCTTTGCTTTCTCAGCTGCCTTTCAGCCTTTCTTTTGGGGCGGGTTCCCCCCCTCTGGCTTGTCTTTCTTCTTGGACTTTCTGTGCCCTTTGTTTGCCTTTTCATTGTTCTTCTGCTTTTTCTTTGCTTCCCTTGCAAGTTTTTTTTCTTCTTTTGCTTTTTGTTTTTCAATCTTCTCGATCATCTTCTGCTCCTTTTTCTTTTTTTTCACATCAGCTAGATCTTTCTTCATTCTGAATTGTTTTCTCCTTGTGATGATCTCGTGGTCTGGGATCGAAGCTGCATCAAGTCCACTGTTCGCCACCTGGGGGAGAAAAAATCAGGAATGGATATATGATATATGTATATATCAAACATATATATATAATTGAAATCATGGTATTTTGAAACATCATGATATTAAACGAACCAATGATTTTATATATATGCTTTACATTTATATATCATTTCAAGGGTGTAACTTTTCCCTGCCTCCTTCTGCACAATAGAGTCATGGTTGTCAACACTTCGCAAAGTCTCTTGAGCTACATTTGTGTGAAGTAGCTGTGATGGGGAGCATGGCAACAATGTGTCATCTTGAGAACCAGCAAAAACTGGTGGAAGCAAGGAATCCGACAAAACCAGTTCGGGTGGACCCACTGCAGCTGAACCTGATTTGGCATAACATTTTAAAGCAATTAAGTGCAAACTAAATACATCTACTGCATTCTTTCTTGGGTGATGATATATGGCTATATATATATGTGCAATATTTACCCCACAAAAATGGAAACGGCTATAGAAGGAAAACCACATTGGAGATTATCCATATTTAAGATATATAATATAAATCCAAGTGAGGAACTTCCGTCCGTTCCCGTGGCGGGCACCACACTGCGGTTGCTCTCTGGTATCTCTTCCGGGTTGCCGGTGTCATCAGAGGTCTCCACTTTCCTTAGCCAAGGGGAATACAGGAAATAGATATATAAAGAATACATGGGAATCATTATTTACCGCTATATCCATTTTAGGGATGTCCAAAACAAGGGATTCCTCTGAAGCCCAAACTCTTTCCCTGAGTCATCTTCGATTGGTATTCCTGGATCACAGCCTGAATGATCGCATTGAGATCAGCTGGAAGACTGTTGGCACGATGGATAGTTGATTCCGATGAAACATTTTCCTCATCAGATGAAATGTCCAATACCGTGTCCGAGGTCTCCTTCAGGGGTAAATAATATATATATATTTTTTTTAAAAGCATGAATGTTGAATAACTTAGTCAGTGCATGGGTTCTCTTATACCCAAAAAAGTTTAAACACTCGCTGGGTCAGAAAACATCAATTTGCCTGAAATTGAATTTATTTCATGTTGAAACCTGTTGTAAAATCTTTTTACACACATATATTACACAAACCTCAGTCCTTCAATCCACCCAATGAGTTTGGAACACCATTTGGGGCCACACTGCGCGAAGATTTGTTCGCCCGGCATGGTGTTGGAACCACGGCCTTTCCACCTGCTGCATCTTTCCCAGCTGATCCTGCCACAGGCTGTGGTGGCTGAACTCCAACTCGAGACCGGTCCCCCAAAGGGCTTGGGATCTGCGGCTTGTCAGGGCCACATAGTGGGACTTCAGGAAGTTGAGATTCAAGATCTTTCATCAACTCATCCAATGAATTGTCAGGGAACATAGGTTGACCATCATGAATTTCTGCATGACCTTGGGATGCACCATCACCATTCTCCAACGGATGCCCTGCAGTAGATCCATCTGGGCTGTCGGAATCTGCAGCACGGGGTCTCCAATCCTGCAGCCAATTGGTTGGCTTAAGTGTTGCAGATACAGTATATACAGATTATACTTTGGATTTATATAATATATATATATACATATATACATATATGTATATGTATCTCTCTTTCTATATATATATATATCAATGTGGTATAATGTTTTTGTCAACTATATATATATACATATACATATATATATATATATATATTAAGGGTGAAAAAACTACATCTGTTGATGCCTCTTGGCTGTATACAAGTAGTTTCCATGGCCAAACGCAAGTCATCAATAGTCACCCAATGAATGCGGAGTTGCATCTAAGGGGAACATGAAATTTCAGAATAAGATTTATGAGTTGGAGCTTTGTGGTTGCATAAAAAGCTTTATCTCATTGGTCTCACAGGGGCTAACTATATATGATTAGGCACCCAACCTAAAATCCAATCTGATGAAACTCAAACATGGACCTAAGTCAACGGGGGTATGCAATCACGGGTCCAAACCAAATTCAACCTTATATTTGATACATAGTGATTGGACCATGCCCATTGGCCCTGTGAAACATTGGCCTTTTGTTGTCAGTGCATATATATATATATATGAACATAACCCAGAAAATTATCCCAGACCCACATCACATGGACACCTCACAGTTGAATCCCATCGCTTCGACGAGGCTTCGGAGAATGGAATCCTGCATCGTTGCTGCAGCGAGAAGGACCACCCCGGAGCTAGCTGGGTGTGTTTGAGTAAATATATATGTATTATTATATACATACATGCATGCATACATACAGATATAGATATAGATATAGATATGATAGATTTTATAGTTATAGATATATGGATATGGATATACATATATATATATATATATTACATCATTAAGTCCCCAGTATTTTTGCATGGAAGTTGAACTATATGGTCCTGAGGGGCAAAGCTTCTGTAGGTGAACTTTTTGGTCTTACCAATCAGCCTTCTGATTGCCCATGCTTCCTGGTAGACTTGGTCAGGGGACCTCACCACTTTCGACAACTGGTAAAAGGTCTCAATTCCGGCTATGAGACCCTGAATTGGGGGTAGCTGAAGACCATTTTCTGACATCAATTGCAACACCGGTAGCAGGACTGCATCGTTGAGCCGGCAATTGTCAGTTGTTGCCTCCACATACCCCATTTCTTCTTCACCAGTTTCATGGTTACACCTCATCAAAAGGTTCTGGTTGCAACGGATTCGATCCCTGATCTTGATGGCATTGTCCCATTGTTCAGGGGTTGATCCCATATCGAAGCTGCCCACCACATTTTTGGGTGATGACGAGGCAGGGGAGCTCCCCCGGTTTGAAGAGCTACCCCTTCTAGATGTTTCTTCCCCCATCAAGTTTCCGCGTCGAAACACCAGAGCCCAAATGATCTGCGCAGGACGTGCAAACGAATGATGTGAGTTGGGCCATGTGAATGCAGCTTGATCATGCACTTGTCAGTGCTGGGTATGTTGACCCATGAGTCCGGCATGAAAACTGATATGATTTCATGACTAAAGTTTCATTTGTTCAATCACTGTTCAATCATTGTTTGCATGCATCCACTCACTCAACTGGATTGGGATCATATCTTAGATAATTTCCTGGGGTCACAGAAAATGATTAAGCTGCAAATGTCTACGGAATCAATTTCATAGATGACAGCTGGTTTGCAGCTTGAAAGTGTTCCAAGATCCAAACCTGGGAGCTGCAAACAAGCCGGGATTGCTGCGGCATATCTCCGTGCATTTCCACTCACCATTGCACACAGCAAGGGACCCCAAGTGAATTTACAAAGGGGATGAAAGCCAACTGCGTGCATGTTGTTTTTGCTTTTTCTTTTGGGCACCGTTCCCATCAATGCCAAGTATATCCCATTAATCTCAATGTTGGCAGTTTGGTTTTGAGAACCTATATATAGATGTGTATATTTATATATATTATATACCCCAAGAATTATATTTTTGAGCTACTATATTAAATACCATCATATATGCAAATAAATTTGGAGAAAATCCATCCAGCGACTATATCTCTTTTGGATCCTGGAAACGTTGCACCCCTTGATGGCTGAGCCATGCGTGCAAAACCACGGATGATTGGCCGCTGACCTGGTGGGATTTTTGTGGTGGGATTTTGAGTTTGGGTATTGGGTATATGAACCCCCTTTCGACCTGAATTATTTGGTGTATGAGCACAATTTATTGGGTTCAGGATAAGGTGTTCATGATTTGTGTATCTATTAGATGATGTTTTAATGATATATATATATACACTGAAGTTTTCATATAGTGAAGAATCCATGATTATAAGTGGTACAGTAGTGTGTATAATGGGTATATGTATATTCCTTTCAGATATCATATGTTTATATGCCCATACAAACGTATATACATGTAATTATGCATATATGAATATAGATATAGAAAGATAGATAGAAAGAAGGAAACATATATATATATATATATATATATATGTATATATATATCCATGCACATATATCTACGTGTATATATACATTATATATATATATTTATACATGTCTTTATATATATATATATACACATATATATATATATATACATATATATATCTATATATATATATATATATATATATATATATATATATATATATGTATATATA
>Ga0126342_10006475_pt1 | contig 20767 bp, 13 predicted proteins | sample Cyp1metagenome_FD_92528 | JGI IMG/M metagenome (GOLD analysis project Ga0126342, IMG submission 92528) | Coral microbial communities from Lord Howe Island, Old Settlement Bay, Australia - Cyphastrea 1 metagenome | ecosystem: Host-associated > Invertebrates > Cnidaria > Coral ...
CAACAACAACAACAACACCAGAACATGGACATGGATTACACCCAACGCATACCTTCCACGGGTCTGCTTTGGCCGGCGCCCGGCTGTCAGGCGTAAGCCTCATAAATATAAAACAATTGTTTTTAGGCACACAATATATCTATATACCAAGTACATCATCTTGTAAACCAAACATTTATCACATTTCCTCCAAGTTGTACACCTTCAATTCCAATTTCTCTTCGTTAAATCCCAATAATTTCCGCGAAAGACACCACCAAAGAAGTTGCCGCGCTTGCGCGGCGCCTTGCGGCTTGCACTGCCACCACAATGGCATCATCCTGTTGCAACAGTCCCGTGGAAATCCATTCAAACAACACAGGAATTTGATCAGACAATTTAAGGGAAACTCATCCAAATGGAATGGAATATATATATATATGGATTATGGGATATCATGACTTCCCCCACTAAAAATGATGGTCCGCGGCTTAACTTTCCATCTTTTGCAAAATAAGAGAAAGCTGCTTGATAGGCTACATGGGATAATAATAGACCTCATTGTTCATGGCTCTGTCATGGTTTGTCTGGACATCTGGTTGGAAACACTAAAATCCATTATTCCATTGCTTTTTTGGATTAATCCCCAGTTGCACACACAGCCATTTCAGAAATTCACCAGAGAAATCATGCGGCTTTCGCATGGTTTGGCAATGGGGTCTACTGAAAAGCCATTGGAATTGGGCCAGAAATACACCGCCTGGGTTTGGTCATGGATCTGAAGACATGTTCATGTGATGTAATACTAGGATGATGGAAGCAAATATGGTTTTGTCTAAAAATAGCTTCCCGACATTTTAATGTTTAACAATCATGTTCCCTAATGGATATGTCGAAGGTATACCCTCTGGTAAACTAACATAACTATTGAATATCATCATTTTTAATAGGTAAATCAACTATCACTGGGCCATTTCTCCTAGCTATCTAACAAATTACCAGAGGCTACCCCCCCATTTTCACATCCATTTCAGCTTGGTCCCAGATAACCAACGCCATGCCTGGTCCAAGTCCTTCAAGGCTTGATACCTGGTCTCCCAGAGTGTCGAGTCCGGACGCCTAGGACGATGGCTTGCCAGGGATGAAGGGAAATTTCACGATCATTTTTTGACCTGTAGTAAAGGTTATATAAATATATGTCTGCATCTTTATCCAAACCTAAGTGTATATATACGCGCAACGCCTGGGTTTTGCCCAGGCGTTGCAGCGTAGAGGTTTCCCATTCCCAAACAAATGCTGATGCACCTTCACAAAATTCCTATGGGAAAAACAACAAAGGTACTAGGGCATATTAAACTCCCACCCCGTTAAACCTTAAATTCCTACATATATATACATATACATATACATATATCATATACATATACATATACATATACATACGTATACATAGCTTGTATTTATATTCTATACAAATGTCTTTACATACGTATCCCCTGTGGATCCAAGTACCTTCTGAGAAAGTTATAATTCTGGGTTTCACTTGGGGGGTTCAAGTAGCATCTAAAATGCATTGGAGCCTTAGACTTCACAAAAGCAGGCCTTTAAAGAGGATTATGCACCATTTAACATAACAGACTGTACATATTATATATACATATATGTGTGAACATATGTGTAAATAAACGACTGTAAACCAATTTACGTTTTCTTTTACTGCTTTTTGGATATATTGACAAAACTTTTTTGTCCAAAAGGGGGATCTAGCCCCATTGAAAATTGTGATTTTAAGGGAACAAACGCTACGTAGCATGCTATGTTTGATGCTTGAAACCCAATTCTCCCCCATTACATCTCCGTTTCATCACCATTTTTCAACCTGACAAAATTGGGACTCCCTATTTTCGGTGGTTAAACACACCACTCTTTTTACATCATCAGCACAAGGTGGTGCCCCATGGGGGTTCTATAAAAACTAAGAAACATTTCACTAGGGGCACCATGATCAATATTCCATCCGTGAATATCCCATGAATATCCCATGAATTTTCACAAACATTGAAGAGCAGTGTTGAAAATCCCTCATTCCATGAATAATCCTGGTTGATAGAGATTCCCGTTCTTGGATTATTAGATATAAATCCCCAATCTATCTATCTATCTATCCATCCATCCATCCATCCATGTACTGTATCTATAGGGTAGTATAGTCCCCGAACTTATCATCAACCAACTTGGTGGTTTCGAACGCTCCAAAAAACAACCTGAACATTTCCAAGTGCTCCGACTTCACGAAATATTGGGTGCCGGAATTGTAGCTCACACCTGGCGGAAGTGACAGCTGTTTGACCTTTGGAAAACGGGGATGGATATGAAAAACCTGGAGAACTTGAATAAATCATTCATACATAACACAAGACTAAAAACATAATAAAACTTGATATACTGAGTATACTGTAATGTGATCAAAAGTCTTTAAACATGGTGTGTTTACAGTGAATGTGGGAGCCAGCCACTGCCATTTTTACCATACCCAGTTTGAACATCAAAAAACCGGTGTTCAACTCAACTGTCTCTGGCATGGCGCCATGCCACATTACCACCCCTACATATTCTTTGATAAAATGTGAAAATATGGTAATGTGGTATTGGGTGGTACCATTCAATGGTACCATCAAATGGTATTTTATATACACACTATTCTTTATTTTAGGGGTACCATTAAATGTGAAAATATGGGTGTGTCTGAAAAGAATATGTAAAGTGGTAATGTGGTAATGTAAGTGGTAATGTAATTTAATAGGGATAATGATCATTAACCATTGGTAATGTGGGTGTGTCTGAAAATAGATAAAACCCCTTTTTACCCAATGGTTTTGCTGATCATTATCCCTATTAAATGGCTATTTCATTGGGAATATACCCTATTTTCAGACAAACCCATATGGGCCACAGTCAATATTTAGTATATAGCTCCAAGTCATCAATTTTCGATCAGTGTATTATCGTTTTTCAGGTTTTGGGAATATAGAACACGTTATCGTTTTTTGAAGAGTGTTATCGTTTTCCAAGCCCCAGCTCAGTTTCCAAAAATAAAGATATCTCGAACACTACTTTACATTACGGTATATTTTGGCTGTAGCTCATATGGGGGCTCAAGTAACAAATAGCACAAGTACAACTGTTCGTAATATTTCATCTTATGGGTATGGTTTCAATTCAAATTATTGAAATATCCAGATAAATTGAAGATTTCTCCAGCTTTCCATCCAAAAACGTCACACCGGTCATTTTCCACCAGCCGCGTGGCCCCATCCAGTGGCGTGCCTTTCACCGCCCATCCCACAGCAGGGCCATCTTGAATGAATTGAATCTGGCAGCGAAGCATAGCGAAGCATAGCGAAGCTCCGAACTTGGAACAGCACTTTGGGATGAACATGACAAAAATGTTAGATATATATCTGATGTTAGCTCTGATGTTAGAACATCCATGACAAAAATCAGCTAACATCAGATAACACTTGGATCTATTTGGTCATTTTATGTCATTTTGGTCATTCACCAGGGAAATCCATGAGTGAATTGACCAACAACGAGTAGCTCGGTTCTCTTCTTCCTGGCACTCCGAAAAAGAAACATGTTTCTTGGCTGCTACCCTTTTTCTCATTCTTGACAAAACACAACAAAATTTGAGCCAATAATACTGGTCAGTGGGTATCATCCTCCAAAATATGGCTGAAGCATCTTTCAATATTTTTTTAACCATGCACCAGATATCAAAGATCCACTTTGCGCAGCTTGCACTCTTATGGGGCTTTTTAACAGTGCGTCCAGCAGCTAGCGACAGGCCGTGCTTCGACTTCGCCCCGTTGTGGTAGCGCCAGTGCGATCCAGCACGCAGCTGCACTGGACTCGTCGAGGTATGAGGTAATATGATTCATATGTGATTCATATGATTCAATCTTTAATGTTAGGATTGCATTGTCACATGTTGCGTCGCGCCTCGTTTTCATATGATTTCATATGTACAATGTAAACTCTGGATAAATAACCCCTTTTTGGTTGTTTGATTCAAAACTATTTAAATAGCAAGTTGTCTATTCCGTGGGAATCCCCCAAATTCGACCAGGGTTGATAAATCCGTTGGGCCTTCGAGCCTCCAAAATGATCCAAATTAACGAAGTTCCCCTCGGGGGGTACTTGGTTTTAGGGGAAAGAAGTTAAGGACCATTTAAGGACCATTTCCCTCATTAAAAATCGCTTCAAGTGAGGGGTATATCTCATTCTGAATGACCGCGGTTGACCTGAATAGTTCCGAGCCAACTTCATTGTTGTCAATGTTCAAACATACAGATTATCAGGTTCATTTTTATCAATCGCAAAAACCCAACAATAAAATCGAATGCCGAAATAGTGTTAGAAATGCCAATTCAACCTGTTCCATTTTTGAAGGGATAGGTACTAGAATAGATATCAATAAGGTACCCGAAAATCTCATGGTTCATCATTTTCACACTGATTAATAGAGCAATTGTCCTGGGTATCCATGATTTTGCTCACACCCATATGCTGTGAATCAAAACTACACTGTTCCCTGGTTTTCACATAAACATAACTTACGTTTATGATTATGGATGTTCATCCAACTCTGGCACAGTGGGTTTTGAGTCATACCGTCATACCTATGTTTCATCATCATTCTCTCATTGAGTTTCAACCATTTGCTGGTTATCACCCATTTTTGGACAAATCCTAATTATACCTAATATCTCATGTATATAATATTCCATTTACTATCTATATGATTCTACATATGTGTTTATTGTATCCCCATCATGGCTGGTTTTTATATCGCCACCATTAGCGTTGGTCAAATCACCCATCCTTGGACAACGACAAACCTACCCCCAGGGGTTTGTGGCCTAAAGTCAGAGAAAAAACATGCTACCGTGCTACCAATCTAAATATCACACTGTTGATTGTATATCCAATTACCCAGTTGCATGCGGGGTATGAGAAAACACCTTACAAAATGGATCAAAGTGGGATAGACATCATGTGGTTGGGAACTCTCAGCAGCTCCTTGACTCACCATTTTATTGAGAATGTGGATAGCTGTTCCGCTCCTTTGTTCCGCTCCTTTGTTCCCTTCTAACCACTGGATAGCCTATTGGTTGTTTCATGTTGTTTCATCCCTGTTCCTATGCCCAGCGCTTTGTGGGCTTTGTGGTTGAAAAAATCCGAGAAACACATGCCATTTTGGCATCCACAGATCAAAACAAGTTGCTGGCTGGTGGTATACCTACCCCTCTGAAAAATGATGGAGTTCGTCAGTTGTTCATCTTATTCCCAATAGATGGAAAAATAAAAGCCCAATATGGAAAGTCATAAAAGTCATGTTCCAAACCACCAACAAAAAAATTGGCGAAGATCCCAGGTTTCCCACGAGATCTTCGCCCGAATCCCCTTTTTGGCCTCGACCGCAGACTTCCCTGCGGCTTCGGCTGGTGGGATGTGGGGTCCACACAGCCGTCACTGCCCGAAGTCGTTTTTTGAAGATGTCATGGAAACATATGGAAACTGACTGGTTGGTATAGAGATTTCATGGTATTAACCATGGCAAAAACCCAACAAAAACATGTTTCATTAAGCTGGTTGCTGGTTTTAACATGTTTTAACCATCTTGAATAATATGAGTTCGTCAATGGGAAGGATTATCCCATATATGATGGAAAATAAAACATGTTTGAAACCACCAACAAGCTGAAAATGAAATTATTGATAGTTCATCAATGATGACAATTTTGAGAGACACCTATTTTCAGACAAAGCCAACTGGCTGGTCATTGTATTAAACCATTCCATATTGAGGTTTCCAATGGGTTTTCAGGGAATGCAACATGTTGCCCAACATGTTGTTCCTATTAGATTAAATCTAGTTTGATCTCCGTGGGTGCTGGTTGATGCTGATTGTCAAGCAGATCAACAGTGTCAGTTTGAAGCAAATGTGTGGCAGTGCTACAAACGAAGAAAGTAGTTGCGTTTGTCTGAAAATAGGATATACATGGATATACCATGGATATACCACCCAAAATCCTTGATTTATCATCACGTTCAACAACAAAATTGCGATTTTGCGTGTATTCTTCGTTTCCAGACACACCCACAAAATCCTCACGATGACTTCGTCTGGAAAATCACCACGATCAAACGCTAAGAGCGATCATGGAACCAAATGGGCCGTGTTCCATAGCACAAAAATCCTCCGGAAAACTGTTGGAAATGACTTGGAACATAGAAATTCGATCTTTGAATAAGTAATGTTGGAAAGTTCCATTTTCAATGTTCCAATTTTCTATGTAAAATATCAATTATTCATTGGAAATGTTTACTTACCGCGCACCAATTGAATAATTGAACTACCCATGGCTCACCGAGTAAATGGTGGAGAAAACCCAATGGGAAAAAAAAAACAATTTCTTTCAGCTGAAGCCCAAGAACACATTCTTAGCGACAAAAACATACAAAAACTTCTAGTGTGGATAAAACAATGTCAACCATCCCCCAGTCATCACCATTTTTATAGGTGCTATATATAAACCATTCCCAGTCATGGGGGGTCAAAATGGCATATTCATGGGGATTCAACCAATCTCCCACTGACGGTTGCAATTTTCGCCCTCACCAGGGTCACCTTTGTTTGGAGGTTCACGGTTTTTATACACCTTTGACTTTCTGAAATTTTCACGGTTTTTTTGTGTTATTTTTGACTATAGCAACCACAACTTGGTTGGTAAAGTTCTGGAAAGTTCTGGGCAAACTCAAATTGACATTGATTGTTTGCATGCTACGATATACCCAAAATACAACGTAACATTATTTATCATCCTGGTTTCCTGTCAATTTTCACATGTCATGGTAGTTTTTTTTTAAAACTATCATCCCCTACCCAATAATGATATCAATATAAATCAAAAATAAATATGTAATGGCACTGTAATGGGATATCATTGGGTATGTTTTTTTTTGTTTTTTTTTCCGTTGAATATAGCTGAAATAGCACTATATCACCGAAAATATATTTCATATCCGCATTTCCGTTGCTCAAAACGAACCGCTGCAGTTGACGCCTGTGTCCGTCTTGCGACGCTTTGCCTGGCGAAGTAGTGGAGTTATCAGAGCAAAACCTTGGAATCATCTTCCAGAGTAGGCTGGATAAATACAACTTTTAATATTTAGATACATACATATATATAGATATGAATATATGTCATCATTGTACAATATATATTTTTGTTCTCTTCTAATGTTATGCTATGATGTGTATATATATATGCTGTATATACTTGTAAATTAAATTCAAACATTAAAAGGGCGAATGGTTAATCATTCGACGCCGTTAAAATTGCCTCTCTCTCTCTCTCTCCGTATATATATACATACACACTATCACGCTCCAATATATCATATATTTCTACAATATTTGGGTCTGGCTAAAAGTTGTCAGCCCAAAATCCGGATTGACCCCTAGAATCTATCACTTGGACATCTCGAGCATTTTTTTGGGGATTGATAAGCCAATAACAATACATTGCTATTTCACATATCTGGCTAACATTGTTACTTATTGCTATATCAATACGATATGTATATATATATATAATATATGTATAAATATGCAACCCTATATAACACCTGGCTAACATATATATATATATATATGCATATATATATATATATGCATATATATAATATACAGTATATCATTATCTATATATAGTTATATATAAATAACACTGGAGGATGCCCCACGAGAGCAAAATCCTCCTGCTCTGTGGCCCTTTGGCGCCTGTGGGACCTGCTCTACTTCAGCTTCAGCGGGTGCAGCGCGCCTGCGATGGTGGGGAAGGTGGAAGATGCTTTGGGCCTCTGATTGTGTGTTAACTAGGGAAACTGGCGATTTACGTACTGAAAATCCGGATTTACCTACTGAAAATGGGGATATGGCAGGATTTAACTAAGCAACTTGATATGATATTTGGGTGTGTCTGAAAATGGGATGCGCCCCTCATATTGTCATTTTAATGGGAACACTAATGATAAACTATGGGATTTGGGGGGGTCCTGCTGACAAAGCCGTTGTTGGTGGTTGAGCCACCAGCCGGAAAAAATATCAACCACTTGGAGGTCATCGTCCTTAGAAATTCACTGACCTGAAACAGGTTTCAAAGGGATAACTCTCATCTGGTTGGTGGTTTCAACCCTCTGAAAAATATGAAAGTCAGTTGGGATGATTATTCCCAATATATGGAAAAATTAAAATGTTCCAAACCACCAGGGATAACATGGATATGAACCACCTGTGGAAGATGTGGACGGGACGAAAACCAGCTTCGTTGCCAGCTCAAGTCGTTCCCCAAGCACCTCCTTGGTCCGACCGGAATCCAAGGCGCTGGATCAAGTTCAGAGCTTCAGAGCCCCACCGGGAATCCGTCCCTCTGGCGGATCGAACAGAGTTCCTTGCCATGTCACCACTCGTGACCTTCTCAGATGAAAGATCACGTCGAGTAATGGTGAAACTCACCATTTCAAATCCCGGAACCATCCAATGTAAATGGGTTTTTCCATTCAACAAAAATGACATTGTTTCTGTGTGAACCCTCAGTTTCATTCGCCAATTGCTCCAAATTCTAGTGATAGATGGTTGAGATTCGCCGTGAAAAACACCTTTTTTTTTTTTGGGAGTCACCTTAGCTGATTCGATCTCCATTATCCATGTTGGTTACTGTGGGAAACCCTGCCTTAAACCGACCATGACGATGGTTGGAATCCCACTCAAAATGATGACTTGGGGATGGTTTATGGCAGCCAGGGTTTCCCACATTAAACATCATTAAACCACATTAAACCACTTCCAGATCCCTATCTCCTCGCCTCGACCTTGACTTCGGGCCTGCTTTGGCCTGGACGAATCCGGTCACCGGTCGGTCATCTTCAGCTGCTAAGTTGGTGTTTCAGCCGACCCAAGCATGGTTATATCATCACCATATAAACACTAGTTAAACCCATGGTAAACCAACTCAGCCAAGTAGGGGGGGCAACGCATAGCTAGAACAAGATTTGGCCGAGAATTGCATGGAATGATGGGACGGGGCCCTTTGGGAAGGTCCTCCCTTTGTGGACTATATCAATTGTTCTTTGGGGATTCATATTATACGCACCATTTGGTCAGCAAGCGACGTCGCATCCCAAAAACTGCATGCAACTGCGGCATCGGCCGCGTATTGAGAGTCACGTTCCAAATTCATAGAAACCCATTGGTTTTCCCATTGAATAAATAATATTATCCAATAGAAATATCCCAAAAATATCCCATCTGCTTTCCCATTGGTTTTCCCATAGGTTCCCCCCAAAAAAATATCCCATTGAATCCCACTGCGTCCGCCTTCGCCTTGGCCTCAGCCGCTTCCGCCTTCGCCTTGGCTTTCGCCTTGGCCTCTGCCGCTTTCGCCTTGGCCTTGGCCTTGGCCGCAGCGGCCTTCGCCAAGGCCTCCTCCTGGATGATGTGGATTGACATCAACGAAAACTGAGAAATCAACAACTCATCGGTCAACATGGTGGTGAACATGGTGGTGAAGTGGGCACTTTTATTGGGGTTTGATTGTGAAATATATGGTAAACACATGTGGATTTTGAATATTTTGATGATTGGAAAAGGGCCAAACAAATGTGGATGAAAATTGACTTCCTCGAGTAAAATTGGATTTCAATCAACGACACACTGAATTTAAACGACAAAACATGGGATTCAATCGACAGAAAAGACCTATTTTCAGCAGCGACAATGGGGATTCAAGCAAGGAAAAGAAGAGAGATGTTCTCCAAGACCAAAATTCGATTTCATTCTGAATCTTCGCAACCAAGTGGGAATGGTTTAAGTCGACCATTCACCATTCAGAAAGTGACTTAAAAATCTGGCAATCACCAAACGAGATACCTTTGGTAATCACACATGGCCTTTAAAACGATATACTATCAGAATCTATAGATAGTAATACATTTAATTGATTAATCAAAGATCACCAAACTTTTATATCTTTGGTAATCACACTGGCCTTTAATACGACAAAGCTTGTGGGTCCAGTTTCGCCAGTTTCGCCTGGGATGACAAAACATGATCCCAATGAAGAATCTGCCGGGTGTTGGGGCTGGAACTGTTTGGGGATGACCTGCCAAATTGCTGATGTCATAGCCACCTAACTGGGGCTGAAAAATCCACCACTGGTAGTCTCAAGAGACAGCCTTTCCCAAATCTCCACGTGTCATTTCTAAAGACTCTTTGCCAGATTGAGAAAACTTGACACGTTGATACACAAACTTGACTGATACACAACTCAACCGTGTCAAGTTTGAACACACCCCAAAAAATAAAGGATCATGGCTGACCTTAGATACTCTACAAGAACATACAAGAACATCAGTGTTGATAATTATACACTGGGATACCTGTCGGATACCTCACAATAGTTCCATGCCAATATCACAACATATGGGCCTTAGCAGCCTTGCGCTCAGCAGCCTTTTTGGCTGCCTCGGGAAGTCGTTTTTGATGGGGATTGCAGCAGCGTCAAGATGATCATGGAAAAACCCAACGGAAATCTATAGAAAAGTGGGATTTCAGTGGGATTGATCGTTGATTTAAAACAAATCTAAAATGGGTCATGTTGGTTTATTTACTTTATTTGTCCTATAGTTCGCATCTAAGAAAACGTGAAAACAAAACCGTTTCTGTCGACTAAATCATCATGTTTCTGACTCGAAGCATCAGTCCATATCAGTCCATTTTCCCATCTTTTTCCATGATTTTCCATCCTTTTTCCACATTTTTCCGCCTGGTTCCTCCATTCTCCCACCGCGTCCGAACCACGGTGGACCACCGTCAAAGCCGGCTGTGCCCCAGGCCGTTCGCGCGGCCTCGGCGGCTTTCTCAGCCTTCTCGGCGGCCTGAAATTTAGATCAACAACATGGTTTTTTTATCAACCACACAGGAAACATGTAAAGTAGATTGTTATATATATATGGGGATGGGTCAAAACCATGTAGCCCTGGCGAACATCAAAATAGGTGGCAAATGGATGTTCATCCCCTGATAAACTGTATCTATAGGTATTGATCCATAGCCATATATATGCTAAACTATACTAAACTGTTGTTGAAATATATTACACTATAATTACTATGGTTAACTATATAATATTAACTATATGTCAATTATATCTATTAAATTGATATGAGCTATATTGGCTGTGGTTAACTATTATATGAACTAGGGTTAATTTTGTATCTAGTACCATCTTCATAATATATCTTCTATGGTTAATGATACTACCAGTAGTGAAATTACGCAATTTTTCCATGGCCCATGGTGTTTTGAGGAAGTTTCAAGGGTACCCAACAGCGCCAGCTGGAAGCTAGTGGCTGATGGTTAAATCACCCCATCGCTACTAGGCTTTCATTGGGCCTTTATTGGTAAATTGAATGCGTTCGGGTGATTTTGGGGGGCACAGTTCCACTGAGTGAGTGGTTGATCAACCGTTTATAAGCCATATAAACTGGTGATACGGACCATAACTTGGGTATGAGATGCTCATTTCACAATTACTGACTGGGGGAATCTAGGTGCAGTTCGGGCCCTCAATATAATCACGATAGTTACACCCAAAAATTGAGCTATAACATATAAGCCCTACAACTATGGTTATCTATTCCACGTGCAATTGTTATATTGATGAGGTATTGAGGAGCATATTTCCACATATTGCCACCTCAGTACAATACCTTGTCATCATAAAATACTTCCCATTTTTTTAATAAATGGGTGTGTCTGAAAATAGGGTATAATATCGTATAATTATTATGTCATCATTATAGCAATTTAATTGGGAGCATGATGATACACCATGGGATTTTAGGGGTATCCATGGGTACGGCGTATCCTGGGATAAGGAGTCCAACAGCCGGCGAAACCAGAAGATTGCTTCACTACGGTGTCTAAGAACTAACACAAAGTTGGGATTTCCGTGAATTTCCCAGTTTTGCTGTTTGGAAAATGATCAGTTCTCATGTTTCCATCTATTTCCTCCATCATTTCATAGTCATTTCCAGAATTTTCCAAGATTTCCCATCGAGATCCATCGCACCTTGGCGCGGTCTGCAGCAACTTTGGCTTCGGCCTAAGGCGGCACGGCGGTTTTTTCACCATGGACACCCACTGCCTCTCCCATCATCCAGAGACCTCGTTGATCCTCGTTGTATCTTGATGCTTTGCGGCTTGTGCTGTCAGGCATCAACATGATGTCTGCCAAGCTAACAAGAGAAGCGAAACTTGCTGGTTTTCTCAAATATTTCTCAATGAGATTCCTGCAAGCCCCATCCTATGTATCCAAAATATCTTTCAAACTTTTGGGCCACATCAACGCAGTCGGAGTCTTAACGCTACGCTCCGTCTGCTACTTCTGGCTTCATGCATGATGTGCACAACTTCTTCCCAAAACAATCAAACACACCTGCACAATGCCAGTTGGTAAGTTGGTAAACATAACTAGATTAACTATGGCTTACAGTTTATGGTAGATATGTCCTACAAATTTACAGTACAAGGTGGGGCCCTCTAGTTCTAAATGGGTTTCTTTCCCTAAAGTGATGCTGCTCTCGGTCCACAACGTGGAGCACCAATTCACCATGTACCGTGTGTTGGGATGATTACCCCTGTTTACCATCATGAGGTGATCGCGGGGAACAAGTGTCAACTGGGATGTTGCGGCAACGATCATGGTCACTTTACGAATACTTCAGGTATGGGGGTTTCCATAGTCATGTGGGTATCCCAATAGCTGGATGGTTTATTTCATGGAAAATCCCAAAAACAAAAATTGATGATTTGGGAATACCCCTATTTTAGGAAACCTCCATATATCTTTTGTGAACATCTCCAAAAAATCATTGATCCGCAGTTAATCTTAAATCCCCCAAAGTGAACTGGTTTGCATACTCCTTTTCTTCTTCGGTATACCCAACATCTCGGGGCATTGTTTTTTGTTTTTTGCCCCAAATCATCCGACCTTCACCTACAAAGTGAGGCCCTCCAGTTGTAAGTGCGTTATTAAAATTATAAAGGGGGTGCAGAAGTATAAGTCAGCTTCATCTGATTCTTCTTCAGAGCCAAGAGGGGGCAATGGCACTGCGGTGGCCGTCTCCGCCCATGGGTCCATTAGCGCCACCCCATGCCACCCCAGTCAGAGCGAACCCAGAGCTGACAGCCAGAAGGCATAGAGCACTTCAGCGCCGTGAATGCAGCCAGAGTCTGGGCTGAGAGCTGCCACTTCCTTCGCCACTTCCTTCGTTGCTGTGACCTTTCGATTCAAGCTCTGGCGGTTTACAAACCCTGGAACCCGCCCACATGCACAATTGCCAATGCCTTGAGGCTAGATATCAGTGGATTGCCCGGTGGCACTTCTAAGCATCGACCGCTCTTGGCCATCGGTGCTTTGCGAGGGTGTATGGGGAATTGCCGCACCATGCCGGCAGCTACATACCAGTGTGGTCTTGCAGCGGCAAGCCCATGAACTAGTTCGTTCTATTCCCCATGCATTCACCTAGAATTCACCCAGTTATGTGCGTGATTTCATGCGTGATTTCATGCGTGATTTCATGCGATGTCGTGTCTAAACGAAGCCTCACCGCTGTGATTCTTCTGAGGGGCAGCAGCTAAGTCCTGGAACTTTCACCAAAGCTATGTCGCGTAGCTAGGAGAAAAAATCACCAAACAACAATATGGCGCGACGATACTCCGGAAATCTCACATGAAAGAAAATTACAACTGCAAGGTCTAAGGATGTGTCAGTCTCAGCCAATTTTTTGGCCATGATTTAGAGTTGTGGCCAGTAATTCACTTGTAATTTGCTGGTGCAATCCTATTTTTTCGCGGTTCAAACACCAGTCTTCTTGATCAAAGGCTGAAAGATCCATAAAGTTTGGCTACATCCTGATGTGTCCTCCTTTAAATCACCAATTTTGGGATAGACTTCTTTTGCTACCCTCTGGTTATGACTAACATAGCCATGGTTTTTCGATGGCCCATAGAAATGGAGGTTTACCTGGCTATTAAAAATGGGTGGATTTTCCATGGCTATGTTAAATAACCAGATGCTAATCATCATTATCGATAAGTTCCCCCCAATCCTGTGATTGGTGAAAAAGCACCACTTTTCTTAGCTATTTTAAAACCACACGAACCTGTTGTAAAAAACGCATGGAATTCTTGGTGTTTTACGACCCTGCAGTAGTCATGGTACCATGGCGATTTTCTCGTCCATCTAAACCTCCATCGGGGATTTCCCGTTTGATGACACCGAAGGGTAATGGACCAACATTCCATTCATCTTACTGTGAATATCCCGATTAATATCCGATTTATACATTTAATGTTCCCATTCGAAGCCCTAATTTCGAATGAAACATGTCGCATTCCAAAAAAAAATGAAACCACCATCCTTAGATTCATTTATATTCATTAAAAAACCATTTCCAAAAAGAATGGTTTTGCTTCTTAGATCATTTCCCTATTTTCCTTAGGGATTTGGAATCCGCACCGATTTTTCGTCAATCCGCTGAGTGTCCCAAACCGCTTCCTCGGCTGCACTGAAGACCACCAGGCGGTCGAAGCCCGCCCTGTAACGAACGCTGGGCGATGTAACTAGACCAATATGGGATGATCATATTGATATAGAAATATATATATATATGATATATTGATATATATGGGTTATATGATTATATGCTTGTTATATTGGTAGGATATGATATGATATACCAATATGGGATGTAACTATATAGAATTCTAACATATTCTAACTATATTTTACCGTATTGCTATCAATACGTAGCCAATCAATACGGTAACCATAGGACTCTTCGTTTTTTTTTTCAGTCTGTATTCTAGTGGTAAGTAGCCACAGTAGCCACAGGGTCAAACAGCCATAGTCACAGCCCACCCTGTTCCGATCCGTGGGATGATTTGATGATCCCCAACAGAAAGCAACACCACAGGGGAGGGTCACCCAATCAACCAATCTTCACAAATCTTACAGACCTCAGATGAGCCAACAGCCAACATGGTGGCTTATTGATCTGGCAAGATCTGCCAAGTTAGTTTAATTTTCTTGAAGCAAGAGGAAAGAAAAGAAGTAAACCCCCGTCGAGTATGAAAAGGCTTCACATCAAAGTTTATGGCCATAATCGATTCAGCTGTGGTCAACCCAACATTCAAGAATGTGTTTCAATTATATCATGCAAAATTATGAAAAATCCCTGTTAATGGATGGTATGGTAGGTAGTATCGGGCAATGATCAACTGGATTCCTATCACCTTAGCCCAAAGAGCACTGGGTAAATGGGGTGCGGTTTCTTATTGGATAAACCACAGAAAAAACCAAGTCGTAGCAGTTGGAGGTTGATGGTTGACGTTTTTTCAAAACAGACATGATGATCATCATGGGGGGTTCCTCTGTGGATTTTCCACAATATTCCAAGATGATTTTTCACAATATTCCAATGGACTTTCCACAATATTCCACACAAATACACATCATGGGGGTTCTTAGTGGATTTTCATGGATTTTCCTCAATATTCCAAGATGATTATCCACAATATTCCAAGATGATGGTATGTGAAACCACCAAATGGATTATTGCACTTGGACCGCATCATTTTAAATCCTCAGCAGCGGCTGATGGTATCATCATCTTTGTCGTTTAGAAGTTCGTCAATATCCAGGTGTTCTGCTAAACGTTCTTCTAGCATTTCTGTTTGGTGGTTTCAACCCTCTGAAAAATATTCTTCAGTTGGGATGAGCATTCCCAATATATGGAAAAATAAAACATGTTCCAAACCACCAGCCAGATTTTGTAGTTTTTGTTTGGATTCCTTCAGCTTCCTGTAGGATTCCCATGGGCTTAGCATTTTCCAGTTCCAAATTAGTTGAAGCGACACCTCTTGAAGCGGCATGCCATATGATCCTATGATAGCTGAGCTGACGTCGGCCTCCAGCTTCAACAACAAGGTCTGCGTGTCCTACGAAGCCAAGGCCCTGGCCGTCTCTTTCGATTTTTGGCTCTGCGGCTTCTCTTGGAGAATGCGCACAGGGTTAACTGCATCAGATCTGCATCAGTCCAACCAACACCACTGCAGCAGTCCGACTCTTTCCGGCTCCCTTTGGAGTCAATGGCAACGTCGAGAGCGATGTCGGCAAACCTCTCCTCCCCTCATGGGGATGTGCCTGGGGCATAGCATACGCTCAAGCACCTTCACAAGCGTGTTCTGCAGACGTGTCTGGAGAATCTTGTCAACGACTTCACGACTTCAGTGATTTTGTTGGTCTGCAATCATGTCAAATCCAACGGGACCGCTAATGAATGGAATGCTCTGACATATCAACAGGGAATGCCCTGCACCTTGGGAATTTGCGCCAAAGTCCAAAACTATGGGGGTATACCAGCAGAAACTGTTGCACAATGTTGGGTTGCTGCAGGTTGTCCAGAAGCCGTGGTCCATCTACGGCTAGTTTTCTATCAACTAATAAATCTACCCTCTGGTTATTTAACATAGCCATGGAAAATCACCATTTTTAATAGGTAAACCCAGGTAAACCATCTTTAAATGGGCCATTTTCCATGGCTATGTTAAATAACCAGAGGGTATTTGGTTTACTCCATCCATCTCCATCCATCTCCCCCCCCTGTCCCGCGATATCCCGCGATCAAACATGGCAATGGAACATCCCCGAACTGAAGATGGCAATTTCACAGCTCGCCTCTTCATCACTTCACGCACATGCTCGCGCATGGCCACCTGTGCCGGCTGGGAATGCCTTGGAGATTGATGAAAAGAGACAATCGCTGGGGGCGATAGACCTTCCCCTTTTCAATGTGATCTTCCACGGGGCTTTTTCCAAGGGTGGTTTTTATCAGAAACTGATGGGTGGTCTTGTCACGCTTTGTCCACAAATTGGTGAGTTAACCAATTGACAATGGCTGATAAAACCAACCATATTATGCACATATCTTGGGATATGGACCACAAAAAAAAACGAAATCTGCGAATATTCGGGAGACAGAATCTCCCTAAAAGGGAAAACAACTGATTAGACAATGAGATATGATGGGATATGCACCAGCAAGAAGATATTTGTCTCCAGAACTGATTGGATATATATATATATATATGTGCAGATATGCATTATAAATATGAGTTTTAATCAAGAAATAATGATCAATGATGATATTTTGGGACACTCTACAATATCTTCAGTCAAATTTATTTGGTGGTTTCAACTCCCAAAAAATACGCGCCAATGTTTATCAGACTTCCCGGCTAGATCTCCCTCTGGGGAAGGCTATCATGTCAGGCCAGGATGCATGTCAGCTTGTACTGGGATCCAAAACCCATTTCAAGAGCAAGTGAGCTATGTTTGCAACAAATGGACGACTCAAACCTTTTGTGGTTGGGATCATATAAGCAATAATATGATTTGTGTTGCCAGAACTTGGCTCTATCTCAAAATACACTTATCACATATATCTGGGGAACATCATGAGAAATCACGGAAGTTGATTTCCTCATAATTTTCCGCCAAATTTCATTGCACTAATCCACATCACCATCATCACCATCCAGCCATTTTTCAGGTGTTCCTATCAAAATCCCCGGGCTTTGCTGAAACCCATCAGCTCCCAGACGCTCGCCGCCAGACGCCAGACGCCAGGCTCCGCGCGCCTCCACAGTACGGTACGTGGCCACCAGAGCTGCAGTTTCCTGGAATGTGGGGTCCCCCAGTTATAAGTTGGTTTATAACACCCAGTAACTATAGTTATAAGATGTTATAAGTACCATAAACTATAGTTATTGGAGTTATAAACCAACTTAGCTATCTAGGGGGCCCCACTTTGTGGAAATCTCCAAAGCCCCGGTTTTTTCACCAGGACTTCTCCAAGAGACAGGATGGAACTGCAGATCAGGTTGTACTAAATCAATGGGAGATCTTCAGGATCCGATTTATTGGAGCTACCTACCATTAATCATGGTTAATATTAATGGTTATTATATATATGGTTAATGATGGTTCATGGTTTAATCAGGTTGGTGGTTGACCTACCCCACCCCTCTGAAAAATATGAAAGTCAGTTGGGATGACTATCCCATATATGAAATGGAAAACAAAACATGTTTGAAACCACCAACCAGTAAATACTTCCACAGCAAAAAAGTCAGTTCCTGTATTAGCCTGCTCAACCAAGTTTTTTTTCCAAAATGCTTACTGGGAAGGTAAAAATCACACTGGGTCTACCGCATGATTCTATTTGTTCAATATGTATTTTGCATTTAGTGACCCCCAAAAAGATAGACTTTTCCAGGTGTCCAACGCATGTTTTTTGTTGGCGGGTAAAATGGGTTTCCTAAAATGGAGGTACCCCTAAGTCATCTATTTTTGTTTGGGATTTTCCATGAAATAAACCATCCATTTATGGGGGTACCACCATTTAAGGAAAGCCCCATATGTAGACATACTGCATATACATCTTCCCATCATCTTCCCTGAGATTCCGGTGATCCTTTTGGTTGTCTTGAAATACGCTGGCAAATCCACATCTTGGAAAGTTGAGAACTGCTAGTGGAAAAAAAGACATGGTGTTTACCAAGTTGTTGGCACCCACAAATATAAGACAACTATGCATATAATTATATGTATATATACTGTATGTATATATATATATATGTATATATAATACATATATTATACATATATTATAAATATATGTCTTATATGAGTAGCGGACAAAACTATTTGTTAAAATTAATGCTATGCACAAATTAGGGTCGTCCCCTATCGGTTGTGAGGATTTAAGTACTCCCGGAGGCATCACAAATGGGGTATAGGGATGTCCCCTATCGGTTATGAAGGTTTTGTGCAACCGCAGAAAGGCCAAGGCGAAGCAAGACTAAACTAGTATTACATTAATTTGGTCGCTTACTTATACAATAAGTATATATTTATAATGTCTACTTGAAGATCTATAATGGTGTTCACCCACCTACGCCAATTCCAATGGGTAATACAACGCAATGTAGTTTCTAGCTGGTGGTTTCAACTGAAAAATGAATAGTCAGTTGGAATCATCATTCCAGACAGGATTGAACTTTTTTTCAATCATTAAAACACAAAAACACACTGAAACCGTTTCAACCAATCAATGAATATGTAAACCTCCGGACGCAACTTGTCTGCTTGATGAATTGCACTTCCCAAGCCAGGTGAATTCACCGGCAAGCCAGGTCTCCTTGATCTCCTTCACTTTCTCCGGTTCTGGAGCGCTTGCGGCCTGATCCCAAAACCAAAAAGGCGACCCCGCTGGGGGGCAATCTGGGATATCATGGGCAACTTGTTTTTTCTATTGTAGTCTTTTGATATGAAAAGTAAAACATTTCAAACATATAATCATTGAAACTACATTAAACTAGGGTAAAATACCGCGTATTTTAATAATATCGATTTCAAATACTAGCTGCCAAAACTATGGCAATTGTCTTGCTTGCTAATCTATTTTCCAATCAGCATAGCAACACAAATCAAACAATATCAAAGCATATCAAACCACTATATCAAACCCAAGCAAAGTTGACCCTTAAATCATGTGGGATATGTCGTTTTTCAGCATGAAAAAAAACAACAAAACATGTGGAACTCTGAGAAATCGAGATCTCAGCCTTGAGGGACAACTGAGACCCCAAACTCACCCAGTCTTTCGCACTCAGTTGGTTTAGTTCAGGTCAACTAGGGCTAAAAAGGTAGCTATACGGTAGCTATATCCTGAGTTAGATGGGCTCAAACTCACCAACGGTAGTGACTGGGGGGCCGTTGTACGGTACCGTTGTACGGCCGTTGGCCTTGATCTGGCCCACCGAGGTTTGAGGGCTACACCTACATAGGTGTTGCATTGGTGAGATCACATTTGGATATTGATTTGTTGATTTGTTTTTAGATTGGTTGGATTAGTTTCAAGGGTTTCAAGGCCGGGATTCCGGTGCAGATCATTCACGGATTTCATGAAAAAATAGCCCTCAACAAGTTCAACCGTCAACCAACTCTCACCGCTTGGTACCCGGCTTGTGACATGTCATGACCCAGTTACCATCACCAGCATATATCAGGAAACATATGTGCCTCCATTGCTAAATCGCAAACACATACTTATCAAATATTATGGATGATACTTATCAGACTTACCACTTATCATAGATCATCATAGATCCCAAACATATCTATAACATTACACATATACACTGTTACACAAGGTAAAGATCATCCCAGCTTCAACTTATGGCTGCAAGGTAAGGATCATCCCAGCAAGTGGGTCAATTCAGCCCAGTTATATCAAGGGCAGTACAGGTAGCCCCTGAACAAAAAAAACAACCAACCATCATTTATCAAGTTCATCAGATTATCTCCCCATATTCTTTCTGGTTGGTGGTGCAATAACCATCTTGAAAAATATGAAAGTCGTTCGTCAATGGGAAGGATGACATCCCATATATTATCATATATTATGGAAAAAATGTTTGAAACCACCAACCAGTTGTTATAAATGGGTTATAATCCCATTAAGTATAGATATATCCCCATTGATCATTAAATGATTGGAATAATGCTGGTGACGTCTCCCCAAATGGATC
>Ga0126342_10006476_pt1 | contig 20766 bp, 16 predicted proteins | sample Cyp1metagenome_FD_92528 | JGI IMG/M metagenome (GOLD analysis project Ga0126342, IMG submission 92528) | Coral microbial communities from Lord Howe Island, Old Settlement Bay, Australia - Cyphastrea 1 metagenome | ecosystem: Host-associated > Invertebrates > Cnidaria > Coral ...
ATCATATATATATATATATATCATATATATATATATATATCATAATCATATATATATAATATACATATGATATGTATATATATATATATATCATGTATATATATACATCATATCATATTTATATAACATATATATATATATATCATATCATATATATATATATATCATTTTTTATAATATATATATATTAGTTATTATATATCATGATAATATGCACATTGATTATTGTATATCCCCTTTTCTGATGGCCTTCTGATGGGCTCAATGTCCTCCAATTTGGTGAGATTTGGGATGATGATTCCAAATGGTTTATATATATATAAGGATCATTTATTTTTGAATATTGAACCAGTTGACTAGTTCCATCTCTTTCCAGCCCAAAAATGTTGATCCGAAACAGCTTTGATTTTTGGCCCATCCCCAGCCTTCGCCCGGGCCAGAAGTGCTCTCCACGAGATGTTTGTTCCAGCTTCTTGGAGCAAAATGATACCCGCAACGGTGTCGCCAAACGTGGCAGTAAATATATACAGTTTACATAAATAGTTATCCCCATGTAAATGATACTCATCCCCAAAATGATGGCTTGTAATCCCCAAATTTATTCTGTTCATTCTAATTTGGTAATGTGATGCAAATTTCCCCAGATGAGAGTAGGAGATCTACCAGAATCTAGTGAGACATCTCCCCACCACAGCATTTCAAACGTATGTCGCTCGAAAAGTGAAGGGATTCCAGGCACCGGACTGTCGTAGATTTGAGCAGTCGCAAAATGAGGTTTCGACCCACTTCAAAAATAATTTCAAAAAGATTAGTGGCTAATTAATGATTATAAATGATTAACATGCATCCACTAACATCCATTAACATCCACTAACATTAGTGGCTAACTGGTTGGTGGTTTGGAACATGGCTTTTATTTTCCATATATGATATGGGATAATCCACCAACCATTGACGAACTCATATTTTTCAAGATGGTTAAAACCACCAACCAGAGAATATATGGGGTTGGCCCCTATGTCTTTGAACCGGGTCGGAATGAGTCAAGAGCAAATGAAACAAGAGCTGGCTTGTTCTTGACATCCCAAAATGGACCCTTCTGGCAGCATGTTTGGGATGTGAACTACAAACCACTTGGTTTTTCAACTTGCCACAAACTCATGACGAGTATCAGCCATTTTGTTGCTGTGTCGGAAAATGAAGGATAATGCCCCGCGAGCCACTAAGTAGGGACGATGATGATAAGCCAGTGGATAGAATGGGGCAACTCCCTCGAGTTCAAGCCCTTCCGAGCATGGAGATGTAATAAACAGGGATTGGAATCGAGGCTGGTCGGGTGAAAAATGGGCCAAGGCCTAACCAGCTTTTGCCTGGCGTTGTTCAAGTTTCAATCCATAGGACCAAATTGGACGTACCCTGGGGCTTTGGTAAAGGTACCCTGCGGAAAGAACACATCCCCCTAGTGTTGAATAATATATCCCCAATATGTTGAATCATGGAAGCGAGGAATAGATCCATCAAATGCCACCAATGTTTCTAACGGGATGCAAGGCATGAATCGCAACCTCCCCAGACCCCTCTCAGGTGTCCATTGGCTCTGGGTTGCGCAGGCGCTGCACCGGATGATATGGGATGATTCTCGGGGACACCTGTGTTGATGTGGCAGTTTTGCATAGCCCTTGGCCTGGGAAAAATCCATTGAGATTAAGAAGCCATCCCATGAATCCCTATCAGCCGGATATTGAACCCTTAGTCTTGGTGATGAAATGTGGATTGACCAAATGTCAAGCGAAATTCCATGTTTGTCTTTGGAACTGGGGGTTGAAGCATTATAGTTATCCTCCAGAAAACTAAGATAGAGAGAATCCACCATTGTACAGCTATGGCCGTTTATCAGTTATAAGTACTCATAACCCCATTTATAGAATGTATAATCCCATTTATAACCAGTTATAACTGGTAAATGGCCATAACTGTAGATCATGTCCAAGGAAAACACATGGAGAAATTCATATCTATGTCAACTTGCAGACACCTGCAGGATATCCCACTCCACAACAAAAACCCGCTGGTCCCAGGTGAAACGACGGCTACGTTTGGCGAGGGCGAAACTCTGTCAGCTCCAGGCGGGAAAGCCATGAAATTCATTGCATGTGAAGCATCAAAACTTAGGATTTTACCCGGAAAAATAGGTGCTTAGGGGGTGTCATGGGGGTATATAACGAGTTTTGGTTGGGATGTCATCTGGAAGCTTTTAGTATGGTGCAATCTCATGGCGTGACTGGGTTTGGGGACCCTTGCAGTTTGACCATCCCATCCAGGTGTAAGATACCAAGGAAAAGGGGATGGTGTGATGATCGTGATGGTGCATAAAAAACTGGTTGGTGGTTTCAAACGTTTTATATTTTCCATTTCATATATGGGAATTTCATCATCCCAACTGACGAAGTCCATCATTTTTCAGAGGGGTAGGTCAACCACCAACCAGAAAAGCTCATTTATAGCTTAAAATTTATTCGCTACCAATGGATCCATCTGGGTGCCGGGAACAGCGACGCAAAAAAGGCCAGGGATTCAACGGACAGACCTACGGTCACCAGCTTCTTGAAAAGTGAACCTCGAAATTGAAGATTCAACTACTGCAATTTTAATGGGAATTAATGGTATATGTTGGTATAGATCTACGTATCAATATTCCATATTCTCAACTACTATATCACTCAAGCTTTTAAATCTGGTTTTGCTGCACATTTTTCAGAGACGGTTTTGACCCGTCATTGAAGCCTTTTCATGGTTATCCACACACTGTTCATGGTGAACTGGAGCTTCAGTGGGTATCACCATCCACCACCCCTCATTGTGAATGGGCATCTCAGCATCTTCCTGTGGTTGACCCGTTGTTGATGCTTACTCTTTTGAGCCCCCAGTCTTGCAATGTCTTGCATGCTTGAAGTGCTTTGATTCCTTGGGATTTTGTCTTTGTTAAAAATGCTTAAATCCCCAATGTAGCGGCTCACACGTTTCGTTGTTCAGTTCTTATTGTTCCAGTGTGAGAGACAGTTTCCAGTTTAGCTATACATAGCTATACTAATACATATTGAAATCCATGAGTTTAGCTTGGGGTGTTTTAAGTCATGTTTTGCCAACAGATGTTCCCCCCGAAATCCAGGACAGAGCTCAGGAGGAGGAAGTGGCATTGGAACAGGTGCCGTCTCCGAATACGTGGACGTTGACCCATTGACCCGTTGCGATTCGCTGGGGGAATGATTCAACAGTGGGAACTTTTTGTGGGAAAGCCATTGTGGAAATGCCTGTGTGGCTTGTGTACATCCATATAAGTACATTTAAGATCATTTAAGTGCATGCATACATAGCTACATAAGTACAGTACATAGATACGTACATTAATGTACATGAAATACGTTGATGGGAAGAGTTACAGGAACCCACAATGTATTCGATGGTAAAAACAACGCTTTCCTGTATGTGTTGTTTTTTGTAAATTATTGGTTTGGCAATACAGTTAAATTGGGGCTTGACATACGAACATAGAGGATGCCATGATTGTAAATGGGGATAAATATCCAAACTTCATCATTTGGGTCGGTCATAAAGTAATGGATACCCAAGTTTTATTTGAACAAAACATAGTCCGCATGGCATCTGAGGTGCCCTGAGTTTGGACAATCGAGAGATGATTCACAAACTATAGGGTCGTTTTTGGCAGCAACACCAGCGATTGTTTTTTTTGTAATTACGAAAAGGGTTGTTGAATCCATCATGCAGACATATCATCAACCAGGGTTCGACCAGCTTTCAACAGCGTAGGATAAGACATTATGATAGACTGACAAGACCGTTTGGGAGAATTGGAAGAACCTGACAACGAAAGGCAGCAGCAGCAAATGGAGGTTTCCTAAAATGTTGGTACCCCTAAAATCACCAATGTTTTTTTTGGGATTTTCCATCATACACCATCCATTTTGGGTACCCGCATTTATGGAACCCCCCAAAATGACTTTGTTTCAGTACTAAAATTCAGCCAGATGCTACAGCTCAAAGCAACAGCCCGGCTGACTAAGCTCAGCTCAGGAACTGTAACTTGGCAACCTCCAAGTTGAGATAGAACACTTATGAATCCTACTCAAACATACTAAAACTATGGGAAATGAAATCAATTCTGTGTTTTAGTTTTGGGTTACTAGAATATAAATGAATAAACAGATATATAAAGGATATGTTGCATCATGAAGCATTCAAGTACTACTTATCAACACGGGAAATTCTCTAGATAGGAGCAATGATTTTCATGCTTTCATTTGTGCACACCGCTCTTCGTTTTTTTGCCAATGCTTCACACCGTGCTTCTCCGAAGTGATGGCCAAGTTACAGCTTGCGGGAGAAGTTTTGATGGACAATGCAACGTTCCAGGGCGCCCTGACAACGGATCCTACACCCAGGCATCCGCAGGTGGTTGCCACACAGTGCTTCTCCAAAGTGATGGGCGTGCTGTCGCTTTCGGATCGAACCGAAAGCATGGACAATGCAACATTCCACTTTTGGGTGAGGGAATGTCATACACCCAGGTTTCTGCCGGCGGGGCACATACAGCGCTACTCCGAAGTGATGGCTGTGCTGTAGTTTGCGGGAACAATGATCATGGGCAATGCAACGTTCCAATTTTGGAGGATGGAATGTCCTACACCCAAGTTTCTGCCGGCTATTCACACACAGTGCTTCTCTGTAGTGATGGAAATGCTGTTGCCTGCGGAAAAAATGAATTTGGACAATGCAATATTCCAGCGTTGGATGAAGGACTGTCTTACACACAGGTTGCTGCAGGCGTGTATCACAGCGTGTTTCTGAGGAGTGATGGTAGTGCCTTGGCCTGCGGAAGGAATGGAACAAGACAATGTAACATTCCGTCTTTGGATCCAGGGACATCATACACCCAGGTCTCAGCAGGCGCTTTGCATACAGTGCTTCTCCGAAGTGACGGCAAAGCTGTGGCGTGTGGACAGAATACGAATGGGCAACGCAACATTCCACGTTTGGAGGATGGACTGTTTTACACCCAAGTCTCTGCAGGCGGATATCATACCGTGCTTCTCCGCAGTGATGGCCAGGCTGTGGCATGCGGAAGAAATCGACATGGACAATGCAAAATTCCCAGTCCAGGTTTCAACAATTTCTATTGCAACCTGGCAGGTGATCTGCGAGTTGGCAACTCTTTCATAGTTCTTCAACTCGAATTTCAGCCAAGCGCAGATGACGGTTTTGTGCTGAGATGCTCGAATATGGCTGGAGAGGAGAAGGTATGTCTGAACGCTGGTGCATCTGATCTGGCCTTGGATGCCCAGAAGTTGATTGCCCTTCAATTGAAGCTTAGCCTCCAGAGTCTCCGATTGATTTTGCCTGACGGACAGCTGCTCACCACTATCTGCAATGAAAATCCAGGGTGCACTCTTGAAGATTTGAGTGACACCCGGAAGCGTCGGCGCATCGAGTAATCTCCAACAGGACTGCTAGACAACTGGCTGCTGGTGCACAGCAGTGCAAGCAGTTCTGCAGTGGGGAGTAATATAAAACATTCTAAAAATCAATGTTGAGGAGTAAATGATTTTGAAGCTCCAGTTTTCACTCAGATTCTTAAAGCGAAAGAACGCGTTTTCCTGCATGAGTTTGTAGCTGAAAGTTTCTCACAGCAGTAGCAGAAAATCGCTGTACAATTCTGGGACACCAACTGGATGGGTAGTTTGATGCTTCAACCTTTTGCTATAACTGGGGACGATACACGAATATATATATATATATGATATAATGTACTGTATATAAATTATATATATAGTACATATATAATGTATACGTATATATATATATTATTGTATTACATATATATTTATATATATACACATGCTATACTGACTGTATAGCTAAATACACGTGCCATGAATCAAAGATTGGCCATGTTGATGAATATCTTATTGATTGCCGCCAAGAGACGGGCCGTCTCCGTTTCTCGTTTTGATGTGTCTTTGGAAGACCCACTTACCCACAAAAATCCAATGATTTTACTCATGTTCCCCGTGAAACTTGTCATTTTGGTGCATCACTCATTTTAAGGCGATTCGAAAGTTGAAGTCTGGTCATGGTCTCCATGAGACCTGGTTACCTGGTTACCCCCAATAGATACCCATGGCTTAAATCCCAGGGTTTTTCGGTGATTTTGGCATATCCCAAGTTTGTGCTAGTTCATATCTCCTGTTTTACATCTTTTTGGGCGATGATAACATCCTTTTAATCAATCTGCCACCATCCATTCATGTTGATTGTCCCGGACTTGGAAAATCTGGAGGAATCCTTCCTAATGTGTTTTCCAGCGATTTTCCCAGGGAAACCCATGGATTAAAACGGTAGATGTGTCCCTTCACCCATTTCAACGTCAGAAATCCCTAGGTGCAGGCGGTGATTGAGGAGAGTTTCAGCCTGCCTGGGCACTAAGGAAGACCCCACCATGGGGTTCAATACTAAACTGGTGTGCTTTCGGATGATTGGTACCTATTTTAGGAAGCCTCCATTTTGGGAAATACCAACCTTGCTATTCAATGCTATTCATCTATTTTTTTGAAAGCCAAATTGGTGTTGGTTTCATACTTTCAGTATTTCAAATATAGAATATCACCAGTATTATTTGGGGAAACGCATCAATCAATAGTGTATTTGTTGAAAAAAATGTTGGTGGTTTGAAATATGTCTTACATTTCAACCGTATTTGGGATGATTGGTTGAAAATGGCGAGTATTTTTGAGACGAGTTTACACCAACAACTGGGATATCATGATGGTATATAGCTACAACTATGCAGCCAACGTTTATGGAACCAAAAAAAGGTCAAATATGGCAAGCAGGGAATCCCCGAAGTTCATGGAGGTTCATGCCTCGGAAAATCGTGGAACTAAGTGGAAAAAATCATCCAACCTTGATCATTTCTAATAGGAAAAGGACTGGGTTTTGCTCTCTAGAGGGCACTATGGATCTTTCCTAGAATTAAATCCGTTGATAATGTTTTGTATTTACCATCAAGATTCATTGTCTTTGTCTTCAATTGTGTTCCAACTCATTTGTTTCCCAATCTGGCTGGTGGTGTCCGGCTCTCCGGATGTATGTCCATACTGTATAACCACAAACATGCACACAGACGCTGCACTGGATATGGAACAGCTGTTTGGGACCCACGGGCTGTGTAATTTCTGAATGATTCTGAGGTTTTGGTCCACGTTTGTTGGTTTTATCCAGTTTTATCCACCCAATCTAATTATTCCACATTTATGGTGGTTTTCCAAAATTTGGATAGTTTCAAGCATAGTAACCATGGGACATGCGCATTTCGCTTCATTTCTGGGTGCTTTTTTGAGCGTCCAATTTTCCACCACTGAGGCCGTCATTGCTATCGCCCAAAGGCTGCCGACCTTTTGGACATGTCGGGATGGTTTCGGGAGCCACAACTAGTCCCAGTTATTCTAACCTGATAGTAATTTTTACTTAGAATGGCTAGAATAACTGATTTTTAAAGTATGGTAAAACGGTAAAACTTTTTTTTTTAAGTTTTGGTCTGTAGAAAAACTGTTGGATGTTTGTGTGGACGCCATCGTTTTGGGCAAAGCTACCTTGCTGATGGCTGTTTTGTTGGGCACTTCTACCCGGAGTTGAGAGATGTTCTTGCAAGCTGGATGATGAAAAAGTGGTTGTTAGCAAGAAGTCAATAGTGGAAACCCATGCTGTTTTGGCCACTGTCATGTGGGCAATTTATCTTAGTCACATTGGCTACAAGGGTAGGTGCACATTTTGTCGGATATGGGTTTGGGTCAAGACTTTAAGCACCCTGGAAGAGCATCATGACATAAACGATTCTCTTTCTGTTCGGTGCTTGAAAACCCAGGTACCAGGCTCATACCACCCATATACTAGAAATTGTCAGAGCATATGATTATTACTATTATTATCACTATTTTTTGTTTTGCTTACTTATTTGTTTTATATTTATCTACTTTCTTATTTATGCTTATTCTGATGTTATGACTATGTTTCGGATTATGATTATTTATATATATATATGATAAAATATATATATATATCAACAACAGATACTCTATATAACCCAAATATGGGGACACATGGACATGGTGACATGGTGACATGGTGCTTGATATGGGTCAAGGTTGGGTATCCCAGAAACGGGACACGATGGAAAGCTGATTTCACCATCCCCTTCCGGATTGGGTCACCTCTGGCGGAGGTTGGTTCCCCCAGATTGGTTTAGGGGCGCTGCTGGTTCATTCCCTTTAGTGATTCATTAAGTCCATTCAGTTTAAGCTTTTTCTACAAATCTAAGAGCCATATAGATCAGTGGACTTTGCAATCACTTTAATCCTTGTATGTTTGGGGTAGATATATGTAAATATCCGTATGATCATATGAGTCTGGCTGCTTGTCAATCCTCCTTCACAGCAGCTAGCTGCATCCCAAAAAAGCCGGCACGACCGCTTTCTGTTTGTTTGCAAGAAAAAATGTAGGCAACCCAATCCTTATGTTACATTAGGATTGAGTTACATATTTTACCTGTGTGTGTAAATATGTGTGTATAATATATATATAAACAGGCATATATCATACTATCATAGTACCATCCATGAGATGACCATCCAACTCCCTCCCGAGTGCAGCCGAGTGCAGGTGGAAAGCACCTGTGGGACACGCCCAAGAATCAGGTCCTTCCCATGGAGGTGCCGGCGGAACTGGCTGAAGTGTCCAAGTGGGGAGTTTCAAGCCTTTATCTCTATGGGAAATTAGTGGATGAAAATGGCCCATTTGTAGATGATTTAATTATATTGATTTATCTATTACTCATGGTGCTTGTCCGTAGCTATGTTTAAATTACCACAGATTAGATTACACATGATTGTGCCACAAAAATGGGTAAGCGAAGGCAACTGAGTCAAGGTTGGTGAACGGATTATTCGCTTCACCATTAATCAATGAAGATTATATGCCACTCAGACAGAAACTGCAGGGGTTTGGTGATGGTTGATGGACAAATCCTGTAAATGTGACGGATAAATGGGTCTTTCTTCTTCTTCTTCTTCTGCTTCTTCTTCTTCTTCTCCTTCTTCTTCTTATCTTGTTGTTCTTCTTATTTCTCTTTCTTGTTGTTGCTCTTGTTGCTGTTGTTGCTGTTGTTGCTGTTGTTGCTGTTGTTGTCGTCGTCGTTGTTCTCACCATCTATACATCAATATACGTATACACATGTGTGTATAGAAGAACATTTTCAGCCCATGAGCCAACAGATGTTCCTCATTGGAGCTGAAGCCATCCATCGTTGTGGTGCCAGGAAAGTGACGACCCAGTGGTACCTGATGAACAGCAGCCATGCCGAGGGCTTAGTCGGCGATGGAACTGCGGACTGTCCAAGTGGAGGTTTCCGAAGCCATGGGGGGTACCCCGCAAATCATCCAAGTAATTCGACCATTTTAGTATTGAAAGATATGGTGACGACTGGGGATCCCCCCATTTGAAGAAACCAAGCCTCAGTGTTCCATAAGAGTCCAGGAGAGGATGGAAGACTGCAGATGATTATATGGAAATAGTGTAGCCAATGATGGGCCTCCCCCAGTTATGTTTGTTGGTTTATAAGCCCCAGTAACTAGTTCGTTATAAATACCATAAACCATAGTTATTGGACTTAGCTATGCACCAACTTAGCTATCGTGGCTGGGGGCCTCCACATTGTAGCCAATGATGGGCCCGGTTCCCAATGATTCGCTGCAGACCAGTTTCGTTGAACATTGACTGTTGGTTTTGCTCAATAAATTGGGTTCCCAACGGAGCGATGGACTTTTCCATGATTTTCCCAATGCAATGGCCTTTTTTTTGGCGGCCTCCGGCAATTTCCGAGACATCCATTGTTACCAACCCAGAGCCATCTTGATCTCAACTTGTGTTGGTATGGTAATGCCCCCAGGTTCAACATCTCTTGTAACAAGAAAAGAGTGTTTCCATAGGTTTCATGGTGTTCCTTTGGATTCCTCTCAGAACATGAATCTGAATTTTGTGTTCCCGGCAATTTCATGCCAAGGCGAAGAGCTGTGGAAGCGAGGCTCTCAGTGGCCGGTCAGTGGTTGTGATCTCCCCTTAAGATTAAATAATGTGAGATACTATAAGATACCATAGTAGATTTAGATAGGCTACATAGTTGATATATCTAATGCAATAATTCGTGAGATGGGTTTATAGTTTATACCACACTATACAGCTATACACTAACTGATAATTGATGGGCCTAATCGTAGTCCCATTCTTAATATTAAATGGGCCTGCACCTTCAAACTACCAAACATGTTTGACCCAGTTATCTGCGCAAACGGCCCCCAAATCCAGCACACCAGACAACCCGGGCTCAACCAGAAACACAAGTTATCATCAGTTACAGGATTTGTTGTCCAAAAATGTAGGGATCTTCTGATCATTTTTCCACCTAAAACGGTGCCAAAAAAACTGTAGGCATAGCCCGTAGCCTCCGTTCACCAAGGTCTGAGGACCGCTTGAAAGTGGTCTTTGAGGCGAGTACAAAAACGGGTCGGAAATGTTGAGAAAAGCCCAGGATATTATTCATATCATTATTCTGGTAGAGATATCTATACCTACTATGGTTTATAAACCAACTTAAAACTAGGGGGGGTACCACCTTGTATCATTTAATCATGAGTTTGCCGTTTGCCCTGGCCGCGTTGATGTATTTTCCATAATCACATAGACGCAGCTACTTGTTTAGGGGATCACAAAGACGGCAGGCTCAAGGGTCACGGAAAGGATTACCATTTCTTACCGAAAGCACAACAAAAACCTCTGTCGATTAGGGGATCCGGATGTATCACAGCGTTGGGGGCTGAAATCGCTTAACGAAGGATCTCCTACAGCGTTAGAAGGGGCTGCTTTCTGTGGATTTCACCAGGCATGTTTGCAGGCAAATCTGACAAATGTTGGCTGCCAAAAGAGGTATTTTTCCCACAGAAATGCATCAAATCAATAGACATTCTGAGTTTTAGCGAGCGCATACATTCTGGATGTAATTCTAACATATTCTAACTAGCTAAAATGAACATCCATTCTGGGTTACATTCCCATAATTCATATTCTAACATGGTGCATGTTAGCTATATCTATACCTACTATGGTTTATAAACCAAAAAGATGACTGGGAGGGTACCACCTTGTAGCTAATGAGTGTCTGAATGATACTGTATATATATATATATTTACCCATCCTAATGCTGATGTCATGTTCAGCTCCAGGAACCCTGTCTCGGAAGCGCCGGGCTACCAGCCAAGGTCGCGGTGAGTGAACCGACCGGGGCTCTGAGCAAGTAATCACGTCCCCTAAAATATTGGTGTAACGATTTTCTGTAAAGATCACCCAACATGGTATACCAAGCATGAAACCCAAGTTGAAGTTGAGGGATAGTTGCAAAATAATTTCACGTTAATTCCAAGTTGGGTTGATAAAACTCGATGGGGCACTTATAATTAGGTAAATCCAGAGCTGGTAGCCATGGCTACGGCGGATATACGATACTTCCATATTCGGTTTTTAGCTATTGACAAATTCCAACTTGTTGATATAAGCTGGTTTAGTTTCACCTCATTGACTGTGTATATATTTATATATAGAGATAGTTACTTCATTGCCATATATAAACCCAACAGTGAATTACTAGTTATACGAGACTCGTAAACTTCGCGATTCCGACTTGGGCACTTGGACCCTGCCTTGTAACTGAAACACAATCCCACTTTTAGTCACTCTTTGTGATTGTGAGTGTATATAGTACCCTCTGGTAAACGTTTACATAACTATGGAAAATCACGATTTTTCATGGGAAAACTCACTATTTCTATGGCCATTTTCAAGTTCGCAAACTGTTAGTTTACCAGAGGGTAATGGTTATTACCATACAAGCCATCCACTATCCTCCAGGTTACTCACCAGATATCCCCACCATGGTGGATGAATTCCGTGGCTTGTTTATAGCTTATCCAGATAATCACCATCATGGGATAAACAATGGGGGGTAAAGCTTATATCCCATTACATCCCAGAAGAACAATGTTGGATAATCACCATATTATATCCCATGATATCCTCATTATACCATTGTTCTTCTTCAAATCACCATGTAGAACGCAAAGCAAAGCAAAGAGCCCAGAGATTTACCACTATGGAAGTGACAAACATGTTCTACCTCCAGCACTGCTATCTCCGTCAATGTTTTTGTGGTTCGATCCAAAGACGGAGAATGGTACGGAGAAAAGAAAAAGGAAAAGAGACAGATGGAGAGTCTTGAAAGAACGGACATGATATATACGCATTATTAAATTATTACGGAAATACAAGGAAATCCAGAACCAGTTGAAGCAAACACGTCCACTTTCTCAGTTTCTCTTCTCTTGCCCGACTATTTTCTGGAGTTCCGTTCATCTCCCAGAGTAACCGCAGAACTGGAGCGGACCAACTTCGCAAGTAATGTAAAAACTCACCATTCTAGAATCATAGTGTTGCTATCACCACTTGTGTCAAATCACATAAATCAATAGAAATCACAGAAATCAATAGAAATCACATAAATCAATACCCATAGGATCCATGGTGCTGGTATATATGCTAATATTTGGGCTATATTGATGCTAAATGTCACCAAAAAAAAAGCAGCACCATGGATCCGTCATGGGACAGAAATCACCCGTTTTCCAAGGTCTTTCCCAGTCAACCCACTTTCAAACCAGGACTACGCCGCCTCCAGCAGCGCCGTGTCCTTCAGCGTCACGGAGTTCCCGGCCACCAGCGTGGCGGAGGCGTTTTTGCGTTGTTGGTGTCGAAACGCCGAAACGAAGTCGTGGTGTGAATTGGCGACGAAAACTCTGGTAAACTTACAAAAAACGATGGAAAATCACCATGTTTCATGGGAAAATCACCATTTGTCATGGGAAAATCACCATTTTTCAATGGGAAAACTCACTACAATATAAATGGCCATTTTCAGCAAACTGTTAGTTTACCAGAAGGCAAAAACTGTGTTTTTGTTGCGGAAAAATGATGAAACATGGTGGTTGTTTACCAGCAAACATCGAAAATCATGCTGATTTATCGTCAAGTGCTTCACGGAGTGATCGCAGGAAAGTCAAGAAGACAAGGACGGGGGAGCCATGGACTATTTGGAGGGTACATACTTGGTGGTTCATTTAGTATTTTCGTATAGATATATAATATTATATATTTATATATATATATAGTAATACATATATGTGATTATCCTGAAATAGTTAAAATTATTCAGAATATGTGACGTTCAAAGATATACCCATCTTGATGTTTTTTTGGTAAATTGCCACATTCTATTCTATCTACTCCAGGGTGATTGTATATATATATATATATACATAACAAAATGTATATATTTTTATATAGTACATATAATGCCCAGTGGTCCTACCAGTGCCTATCTTTTCCAAGACTTTAAACATGTTCATCATCCGTGAATTTTAAAGGGTGTGTAATACTGGATACTATAGATAACACCCCGTAATCCTGAACCATCAGGGCTTTAGCAGCCACTGCTCATATGCTGTTGGTAAAAAATCACAGTTTCTGGCAGGGCTGCTACTATGAAGTAAAGATATGCTGATTGCAATGGTTTGATTTATCCATTTCTGTGCACCAATCTGCTGAGTTTTATTGTTGTTTTGCAACTTGTGGATATTTGCGTGGTCTAATTTCCACATGTGTGCAACTTACTTTCCCCTGTGCGATCATTGGTTTTTACCAGCGCAATCATTATACTGGTGGAATCTAATGCTTGTGACCACTATGACGGCTGGTTGTATCACCATGTTTTTGCTAAATGCTTACTGTATGTTTTGTTGAGAACACCCTGGGTTTGCCGGGAAAAAGAAACACTTCGTGAGATCATCTGGGGTCATGGTTTTTTCCTAGTGAACTCAGCAGTTTTTGCCACTAAAATCGCCATTTCCCCTGGTTACAGCACCCATTTTTCCTAGGTAAAGCCACCATTTTTTGCTGCCCCAGTGCGCCCGAAAGCCGACAGGATGGCGCCACCACAGTGAGCGCCACGGTCTCCTTCGATGTCACTCCTCTGGCGGAGGTTGCGACATGTTAGCGGCAAACTAACAGGTTGCGAACTGGAAAATCACCAGTTTTTCATAGGTAAATCAACGAACTCAATGGGCCATGTTCAAGCTATGTAAGAAATTCCCGTAGTGCCGCAATGATAGACACCCATATTTTGATAGTTTATAATGTTTATAGCAGCCATAAATTGGCAAGATTGGGGAGATGAATGTTCTGGATAAATTATATGGACCTCGCTGTTCTCCCTCACTGGAATCATGGTTAGTAAGGGGAATCATCCCCGTTCATGGCCTTATTTCAGGTTAGTGAATTATTATAGTTTACCCAGAATGTTAGTGCAGCAATAATAAACCACTCATATGTTAATAGTTTAGATGGTTTATCCACTGGGATTGGCGCTGGATGAAATGTGTCGCTGGAAATTATGAAGATATAATGATGGGATTTAATAGGATATTCAAAAAGACCATCTAACAGTGGTTGGCGCTGGATATGTTCAAGAGGTACTGGGAATATAATCCATCAAGCGGATTAATAATTGATATATGAGATACATACATATATATATATATATATAGGTATAGTTGGTATAATCCTAGGAACGGTGCTGGATGAAAATTCACTTAATGGGAACAATGAAGATAGAATGTGGAACCAACAGGACATATACCCTCTTGTAATTTAACAGTTTGCTATGGAGATGACCCTGTTTTAACAGGTAAATCATTGAACTACATAAGCCAGTTTTCATAGCTCTGCAGAGGGGAAGTGAATAAAGCAGCAATAAAGCAATACTGCAAATGAATCAAGATATGGATTGGAAGGGAATAAGCAATGCACGAACGCTGTTAATCATGGGTATGTATCGCAGCGGGTCAAATTTTAGCACCCTGCGAACCACACATGTATAGAACCGCCCCGGACACAACGAGCCGACAAAAAGGTTTGTGATACAATGATGTATCAAAATTTGGAAGATCAAAATCCGATTGTCACAACTTCATTGCATTGATATGGTCATAAAAATGGGGTCCAAGTCCCATCAATTCCCCATTTTAAGAAAAACCCACCTGTCCAAATGCAACCTCCCCAGCGCCAGGGAAGCCTACCTTCACACTGGGTGGATAAGAAGGCAGTTGCGGGCTTTGATGGCGTGTCAATGGTGATTTCAAAGGTACTGGGCCAACTAAAACGGTAACTGCAGTTTAGTCACATGCTTTGAAGCTGAGAGTTACAGTCTGTCAATCTTTTTTGAACAAACCCAGGTTCTGGTTTTGTTTGAAAAAAAGGATAGCCCTGAAACCAAGCTGATTTGAAACCAAGCTGATTGGTAGTTCAAATTTGCGTCAACCATTTGGATGGATAGTTGCTCGTAAGTTGCTGCGTCACTAGATCTATTGCTACAACACTACAAATGGATGTAAACAGGACAATATACTCTATACTGACCATCTCTGAAATTACGCATAACTAGGCAAGTTCGAACGACCCTGTCAGATGTTTTTTTTTAGGCTTTTGAAATATGTAAGTTCCCCGGGAAAGTACAGACCAACCTGAATTTTTTTCAGTGCTTTGAATGACCAGGCGCTTATGTGATGCACACATTGACTCCGTCCCTTTTGGAAAATGTCTTCGCCATGTCCTGACTCGAAGATCCGCTGCCCTCACATGCCCCCACCTTGTATTGCTGGTCGTGGCTACGATTTCCAACTTTAGTTAGCTTGCCTAATTCCATATCATTGTACAAGGTGGTGCCCCAGTTCGGAATAGCTAAGTTGTTGCAAATAACTCCAATTAACTATGGTTTATGGTAGATATATCTATACTTGCTATGGTTTATAAAGCCAACAAACATAACTGGGGGGCACCCTCTTGTATGTGGATGTTTCTCGATGAAATTCCAACATGCCTTGGTGAAACATGGGTTGCCGTGCCGTCCGATCAGCATCCCCAGCTCTAGGATTTCTTGGCGCCCCCAGAAAGCCAGGACTTTGAGGACCGCGATGCCCAACATGCTACACCAACATGTGCCAAAAATATGGGGTTATTGGCTGGGCCACCTAAAACGAAGCCGAAAATGACCCCCATTAACATTAACCCTCAAAAAATGGATGTCTACCCCTAGTTTTAAGGTCAAGGTACCCCCATATCATCCTGAACATGTTTGATGAGACCCCAGTCAGTATGGAAAAAGCAATGGTAGGATCTGATAAGACATGGCTACGTCCATTTTTGGGGAATATAGGAATGTTTTACATATACTTCAGCAAGGATAATCAATAATCAGTATCTGATATTGTTTGATCGACAACTGGGGATATTCCAGACAGAATTGAGTGAAAACATGGGACCAACAGCCACTTCTTAGCATGGAATGCGGATCCAAGTAAGCATACCTTTGTTTTCTTGGTTTATTGTTTAATCTTTATGAAACCATGAATTGCGCAATATATGTCTCCACCAAGACATTGAAAACTGAACCTTTGACCCATAGCTCAGTGAGGAAAAGATTAAATTGCACAGTGGAAACGTGGGATGGATGGATGGATGGACAAATTGCCAAAATGGCAAACAGTTCCTAAACATACCCTGTGGAAAATCACCATTTTTATTTTTCATGTGTACATCAACGAACTTTCTATGGCCATTTTCAAGTTCGCAAACTGTTTGACATAAATTGAGGCTAGGTAGGCTAGGCCATTGCGATTCCAAGACCTGCCCATCTGCCTCATGGGAACTTTGAGCATGGAAAAAATTAGGGAAGCTGATGGACCAAATCGATTTACACTGCCGCAGACATAGATGACTTTGGCTCTAAGGTAAGTATACTATGGTCTTTTCCATCCCAGCAACCGTCCGGAGTCATATAAACATTACATCATCACCCCCAAAAAAATGATGTATAAAATGTGAAAGTGGGGGTGGTTTGTTATGCTCATGCCACGCCCATCATCATAGTCCCATAATTTCCCATGTTATTTCATAGTATCCCATGTAACTTTTGGGTTTACATCATCTCCTTTTTCAAACCTTAAGAATTTCCCTTTCCCAAACCTTTGCCAATCTCTATAGATTGGAAGTTTGCCCACTTTCTGTATGGCTGACACGCCCCAAAACCGCCATGAATTTTGAGAAACAGGACGATGATCCGATAAACCATGGGATTTCATAGGGTTTTCCCATGTTCTCCTACAGGGTGGTCATATTGCAGTGGTTGAAACCCAGCCTTTTCCACAGGAGCACGACGACGTCGCCTCTGCCGCGGTTTCCGTGGAGTCGGAGGATCTTCCAAAGTCGCCGGTGCTCCTGGAGCGCTGCATACTGGAAGATGACCGCCCTGCAGATGTGGAGGCAGGGTTCATGGGGGAAGACACCAAAATGATGGGACCAAAAAGCAGTAAAAATGTACATGTAGCCGCATAGTGGTATTTCATAGGATGTAATGGAGTGTCACGGAGGTATACTGTAGTGTATGTATATATATATATATAGATAGATAGATAGATAGATAGGGATCCGACCCCTCTTGTAATTGAACATAGCCAAAATTGATCATTCCTAGATAATTTACCTACTAAAGAAATAATGACAATCATGATGGCTATGTTGGATTACCAGAGGGCTTGGGTTTCTTCCAATGAAGAATGGACCTTTTTTGTGTAGATGTAGTGGAAAATTGTTTGAGTTTAAGCAAGCATTGTTATGGTCAACACTCTTGTTGGTCGATTATTGTAGGGGATATACAATCCAATTGCCAACAAAAATTGGGATTGAATCATCCATGAAGTGGGAGCCGTGCCGTCTTAAGCAAGAAATATCAAGGGATGACAAATGGTCTCCTTCACACGGATCAAATGGTGACCTGGAGATATGGGTTTAGGTCAAACTTGGGTGATTCATATCAATCAAGTAGAAAATGCAGCTGCATGTGTTGCTTTGCACAATCAGTCTACGACCAACAAGAATGTCTTCTGTTTATTATGAATGGCACTTCAATAAAATGGATTTTTCTTCATTACAAAACACCTCATCGATGTTCAGCAATTGACTTCACGGCCAACTTTTCATTGGGAAAAAAAGGTTTTTCCATTCGGGTGCAGGTGGATCGTTTCAAATCGTTTCGGTTCATGGCAGGACTGTGCGATCAGCTTGGATGAGCCTGTGCCAATTGATTCGCCCAAGGCGTGACCTGGGATAATAACAGCGAGCGCTCAATGAATGGCTGAATGGCTGGGATTGCACTGAATTTCTCCAATTTGGGAGGTATACATTTTTATGATATATTATTTATATATTAATATTAATATAATATATATATATATACAATATGTATGTAATATGTGTATAAATATATATATATATATAGATATATACGTCCATGCAGTGGGCTGATCCCATTTGGAAGTGCATTATGAAGACAACGCGCAAGCGCGGGCCACAATGTGAGATGCTCAAGATGAGTAAATGTGTAGTTATAACTAGGTCTACTATGGTTGCAGCAGATATCTCATGATATATCTATAGTTTGATGGGTTTCCAAACCAACTCATAACTGGCCCCCCTTCAGGCAGAAATTTGAAAAGCCATGAGTTGGATCAAAACATGACAGTTCCCAAAGGTCTTTCCATCATTTGTTTCTGACAGTAAATCTTCCAATGTCAAATGTCAAAGTCATAGGGTTTGTCTGCCATTTGAGGAACAATAGGAGGACAAGCCAATGGAATGCCAATTTTCAATTTTCAAGGCAAGACTTTGGGGAAGATCTGACCCTGTGGCGAGGTGCCACATCTACATGTCACCCATTTTTGTCCCTCGCTGAATTATTTTCATGCACCCTTCGAAGAAGTCCAGCGTGTGCACACAAACACATACATCATAAATCAACTGTATGTATACGCATGCATAGGTACGCTAGCAAACTGTAGGTATATCTAGTTTTGCTTTCAATATATAGCTATGTAACTATGTATGTCTGTATCTACACACCCATATTGGGGGGGGTCACCTTTGGGGCTGTTAAAATCCCCATGAAATCATCCAGAAATGGGCCCTTGAGGCAGATGAGCGCAGTGATGGCGTAGCCAGCGAGAGAAGTTGAGAGGCGGTGAGCTGCGCCCATGACGTTAGGAATCCGCAAACGAAGGGCACGGATTTTACCACAGAAATCCATGGGACTTGGATGATGTTCACCAAAAATCCAGGATTTCACCCTTCAAAAATGGTGATCATCTCCCGTTTCAGATGCGTTTTTTGTTGCCAGTGGATTTTGGGATGTGAGCCAGGAGCCTGCAATCATGGGAGCCAATCGGATCGGCATCCCGAAACGAAGCCATGGATTTCCGGAAAAAGCTCGTGGATGAACCAACCAAGGAAGATCCGCGGAAGATTCTGGCTCACGTAGTAATGTCACTAGAAATTGGTTTGTGAAAGGGTGGCAAATCCAAAATTGTTTTTTCTTCAAGGTGTAAAAGCGGTTGTCCATAGTGAATTTCGGGTTGTGATGACACTCTTGCGGCTGTTTCCAATGGATGAGCTGTTACTCAATCGAAAGCTACCCTTTGGTAAACATACAAAAAGCTATGGTATAGATGGCCCATGTATAGTGGATGACTACCCATTAAAAATAGTGATTTTCCATAGATATGTTAGTTTGCCAGAGGGTACCTGGATTAAACTCTGATCAATGGCTGAGCCGTTGAGAGTCCACGCACTGTGACAATGGCTGAACCATCTCCTGCTATGAGAGTTTTTTGGTCCAAGAGCCTCTGAGGTGTTTTTGGCGCAAATTTGGTCAAACAATTCTGCTGGAAGAACTTCTGCAGGCATGTATCACACAGTGCTTCTCCGAAGTGATGGCCATGCTGTGGCCTGCGGGAGTAATACCTACGGACAATGCAGTATTCCGGATCTTCCTCCGGAGAAAGGAATGAAATACACTCAGGTTTCTGCAGGTGGATGTCATACAGTCCTTCTCCGATCTGATGGCAGTGTAGTGACTTCCGGCAGCAATTTTCATGCACAATGTGAGTTTTCACCTTTATATATGAAAGCCATTCCATACACACACGTTGATGCAGGGACAGCTCACACGGTTCTTCTCCGAAGTGACGGCTTGGTAGCAGCTTATGGAAGCAATCATCATGGACAATGCGATATTCCAGCTTTGGATGGTGGATTTTCCTATACCCAGGTTGCTGCTGGGGCGTGGCATACAGTACTTCTTCGAAGTGATGGCAGGGCTGTACCTTGCGGGGAAAGATCTGACGGACAATGTGACATCCCTCCTTTGGCTGAAGGAATCAGGTTCACCCAAGTTTCTGCAGGCAGCTTTCATACGGTTCTTCTCCGAAGTGATGGTTGCGCCGTAGCTTGCGGAAGTAATGAACACGGCCAGTGCAACATTCCAGCCCTAAAGAACGGCATGTCATACATCCAGGTGTCAGGCGGGAGTGCTCATACTGTCCTGCTCCGGAGTGACGGCTGTGCCGTTGCTGTGGGACGTAATCAATATGGACAATGCAACATTCCACCTCTCGGTGAAAACATGTCGTACATCCAGGTCTATG
>Ga0126342_10006477_pt1 | contig 20766 bp, 25 predicted proteins | sample Cyp1metagenome_FD_92528 | JGI IMG/M metagenome (GOLD analysis project Ga0126342, IMG submission 92528) | Coral microbial communities from Lord Howe Island, Old Settlement Bay, Australia - Cyphastrea 1 metagenome | ecosystem: Host-associated > Invertebrates > Cnidaria > Coral ...
CAGACATGCAGACATGCAGACATGCAGACATGCAGACATGCAGACATGCAGACATGCAGACATGCAGACATGCAGACATGCAGACATGCAGACATGCAGACATGCAGGCATGCAGGCATGCAGACATGCAGACACGCAGACACGCAGACATGCAGACATGCAGACATGCAGACATGCAGACATGCAGACATGCAGACATGCAGACATGCAGACTTGCAGACATGCAGACATGCAGACATGCAGACATGCAGACATGCAGACATGCAGACATGCAGGCATGCAGGCATGCAGGCATGCAGCCATGCAGGCATGCATGCATACATGCATACATGCATACATGCATCCATGCATCCATGCATCCATGCATCCATCCATACATCCATACATCCATACATACATACCATACCATTCCATACCATATCAACATGCATGCATGCATACATGCCTACCCTACCCTACCCTACCCTACCCTACCCTACCCTACCCTTCCCTGCCCTGCCCTGCCCTACCCTACCCTACCCTACCCTACCCTACCTACATACACACATACACACATACACACATACACATACACATACACACATACACACATACACACACACATACACACATACACGCATACACACATACGCACATACACACAGAACATTCATACAGACAGACAAACAGACAGACAGGCAGACAGACAGACATACAAACGCACAGACACACAGACAGTGACACATAGACGCACAGACACATACACAGACATACAGACATATATACATACAAACATACAGACATATAGGCATACAGATATACAGACATACATACAGACACACAGACAATCACAGACATACAGACATACAGACATACATATATAATCATATACACTAAGATACCTAGCACACCTAACATACCTAACATACGTAACATACACACACCAAAAACACGCTTCTTTTCACTACTTCCAGGGTGGGTTCCAAGGTTCCAAGGTTCCAACAAGGCAGGGGTCGACCCCCGCAGGCTCCGGAAGACTTCGCTTCTTCGGAGCTGACGGCGGGTGAATTGCAGGTCTCGGTGCTTCTCTTTGCTGCTGGTCTCACTGATAGGAGCTGCTGGGATGGATGGGGGGTCGATGAGTTCAAACAATAGATGGTAGATATATATGTAGAAATTTATACGTTATATTGTGCATACTGTATATATATATATACATACATTTATTATTCATACAGTTACTTGTGTGTATGATTCAAACCAATTTTGGACCTCATTCAAAAGACGACCTCATCTCTATATCATGGAGGAATTTCATGAACCTCAAGTGTCATTTCAATTCATTTCATGAGTTCAGTCCTACCAAGATGATATGTCATTGTCACACCCAATATAAAAAACACACGCGCATGTATATATATATATACATATAATATTATGATTTTACATTTATATATACATCATTGCCTTTGACTAGGAGTGGACACCCAACTGTGCCCGATTTGCTTGCATTGAAGCAGCTTCCAGCAGCCCTGCCGGAGGCAGGGTCTACAAGTGCTCCCTTCAATTTATTGTATTTCGTACAGTGGTAAATTCTAGGATCAAATTTGATGCGAAACAGCGTTTCTAAGCTTTGAGGGTTCGCCATGCGATGCCAATCAGTTTTCGTTGCCAGCCTCAAACAGCATGTAATCAATTATCATGAAATCGTTTTTTATTTGATGACCAGGTTTTGGTTGCAGTATGTATTGCCCTTGATCCAACTAACATATACCCTGTCAATTGGAGGTTTGGACGACTTCTTTACGTTGGTTGTTATGGGCATGATTTCTGTGGTCCATGTTGGCCGGGGGGTGATTACTATAAGTACTGTAGTTGCACTGCACTATTTTCAATCTTGAGTTTTCGTTGCCGCTCCATCCATCCCACGAGGCTTCATGCGAATTCCGCCTGTGGTGTCAGATGATGCCCTTGGAGTGGAGTCCACAAGCTGCAGGGCGAGATGATTGGCCAACAGGGGGTGGTGCAAACGTTTGCAGACAAGAACTGGATGGTCCAGTTTTTAACACCAAAATGCCAGAAAAATAGGGAGATGAGAACATGGTTTTGACAAATGAAACCTTCTACATGAGACGCCACACCAACAAATGCTATTCTATGTATGTTTGGGCGTGTTCTTTGGGTGACTACCAACACGCAACACTTCGGAAGTCTCCATTTAATCACGTACCTCATGGGTGCCCATGAAATGGCGAAAAGGCGAAATCAAGGGATAGGGTAACGAGAGATGATCAAAGCCTTGTCTCCTTAGATTATTGATCAAAGATTGCATGGGCATAGACTCGTTGTACGATCACCAATCAACAACCTACTATACCCACTCGTAAGTAGTGACATGTATCATCAAAAACTAGGTTTGAGTTCCAGGGTTCCAGACTGCCTAACCAAAAATTGTCGTAGATATTCTGGCGTTTGTTTGGGGAAGTTCTTTGTTGGTTCTTTGCCGCTTCGCAGCTCCGAAAGGTGATACCGTCCCGTGCAGGCAGCAGGCTCCGAATGGGCTCACAGATATATTCGAATGACCGTCATACTAGAGGAAGAAACAACATACGTTGTATGAAGCCTTACGATGCTTTACATAACTTTACGTCTTTTTTTTTGGAGGTCGATTGATTTTGACCCATTGACATCTCAAAACCCCTTTGCTTTGAGTGTGATCAGTTCATGGAAGAGATAGTTCAGTTTTGTTACTCCCATCATTGGCAAGTCAGGCGCAAGTTCTTGACTTGCGACGTCGCAAGGCGAAGCTGCCCAGTCTCGGACAGTTTTAGTGAAAGACATGGCGACTCCAGTGGTGAATGGGCTGCAACATGTGCACGTTGACAAGTTGACAGTTGAAGAATGTTGAATGATTACTTCTCGGGAATCAAACACATGGCAACGGAAAATCCAGATTAACAGATAAATTTCCCAGTTGAATGATGTTAAATGTCCATTTATGTTTGATTCCCACAGGGTAATCCAACCACTGAAGTGCAAACGCCCCGGCTTCGCAGAGTGGTTCGCGCTGCCAGACGAAGTTCTGCGACTTGGCCGAAGCTTGCCACGACAGAATTTGGATCAAGATGGCAAAATAGCTATCCAGTGGTTAGGAGGGAGCTGAGGAGCTATTGGTATCTATATTCCCTGTTAAAATGGGGAGCCAAGGAGCTACTAAGAGTTTTCCAACCACATGATAGAATGATAATTATCTGATAATTTGAATGAAGAGAGAGAAGTGGAAGGGGCCTTGTCTCCGTGTACTCTTCAGCATGCCTCCACTCACAAGATTGAAGTAGAAGGAAAGCTCCGTTGCTCGACATCTCACCCAAGGCCCAAGGACTCTAGTTGAGGATCAATTAGTTGGTTCAATCATCACTTGTGATGCTGTTTGACTGACAAATCATCTAAAAATGAGAGGGGGTTTCATGTTTGATTGCCAGAGGGTATGATTCCTTGCTTCCTTGCCCGTACGAACCTCCCACCCAGGTGGAATGTAATTGATGACTGTACGTATATTTGTTATTATTTGTTCATCTATGGGGTTGCCATTTTTCGGGAGGTTCATTTAATTGTTTTTGAATATTTTTGGGTAGACTCAGAATGTATGCAGCATGCATGATTCCCATTTTTATCCCTCTATCACAGTTGGCCCATTTTTATCCCTCTATGATCCTCTATGACAGTTGGTTTTGGTGTTCTATCATATGTCATCACCATTGTGTAGTTCATTCACACCCATTGTTTGGTCCAGGCGTTTCTTGTGTCACCCGTCCTCCAAGGCACCCGATGCCAGCAGCTGGCGTGGCTGGGCAGCGATCGAGCCTTTGGAGACCAAAATGGGTAGTCAACACATGTAAAATCACCATTTTTTGTAGTAGTAGTAGTAGTAGTAGTAGTAAATAAATCATCTACGACTTCTGTTATAGCTCTGGCAACCACCATTGAAAATCATTTTAAGTAGTAAATAATCTATGGCCATTGGCCATCTTCCATAGCTATATAAATTGCCAGAGGGTATACATAGAATTACATAGATATATCATGATATACAACTATGATCTTAGATCCTAAACCATGTTACATCTATTTGCTGTTAGCACATGCGTAAAATGACGCATGCTACCCACCCGACTGGTTTTCACTGGGTATCACTGGGATCAGGTCAATGCACAAAGTAACGCTTCGATGGCTCCGCTTGAGAAAGGACGGCAGCGACCTGCTGGTCACCGGCATGGGACGCTCCCATGAGGCCCATGTGTGTAGGCCATGGGAAGGCCATGGGATTGTTATGACATGTTTATGACATGGGATTGTTGGTTTTGTTGCGGTTCTTTTTGTGAAAAACCTTCTGAGTCTGCACCAATGTAAGGAGGGTATGTGCTAGGCCCTGTGGTTGAGAAATGTTGAGAATTCATTTCGCGCGCATTCTGTCCCAGACTAACATATTCGTCGAGCACTCAAATGAAGTTCACCCAGCCATTCGTTTCCTGCACACCTGAGCTTGGCAATTTGGTTTCAGCTTTGGTGAAGCAGACGTCATGGATCAAAGCATTATGACAGGCACGATACACGTAGAGAAAGACTCTAACATCCAGCTGTTCCATAAAAAAATCGGTGCGTTCTGATCGCCCAAGGGACTGACATAGAACTTGGTAATCCCAGCTGCTCAGGATACCCCTCCTTCAAGCCGGCAAAAAACTGGTTCAAGATTGCTTTTGTGGTAGCAGTCTGGGGCACAATCACAGACTAATAGTCAACAGCATTCAACAACCCTTTCTTGCCAATACAATACAGTACTTAGATGTACTTAGCACTTAGTACATCATAGTGCTGTGTTTGACCAGGTTCCACCAGCCACAACCCATGTAACCCTGTGTGTGTGCCTCGCCCTCTTGGGCCGTGTGTGCCATGCTGCAAGCGCTGGGTGACTTCGAGCGCCTAAATGATGGCGACTTTGGGGACTTTTCGGACGGCGGGTCTGCGCAGGAAGCGGAAGATCCGGAAGAGCCTTGGCTTTGCTGAAGATGCATGGTATGAATGGTTGGAAAATGTAGGAAATCCATGGAAATCCTCAATACTCAACAATAAATGAATGGTTTTTGTGGAAAATCATCTATCAAGGAATCTATAGGAGAATTCTAAGGGAAGATCCAAGATTTTGTCATTTTCCCAATGAGAAATCCACTACTTGGGAAATCTGTAGGGATATCTTTTTGATTTTTGGGCGTTGCTGATGGGCAAATCCAAGGAGGGGTTTAGCAACCTGGTGGATGATGCCAATGCCATCCTTCTGGAGGACTGCAGGGCCTGCGGATTCTTGGGGGGCCGGGATAGGTGAATAATGGTGATGTGGAACGTGATGTGTGCGATTTTCTTTGTTACTATTCTTAAGTATTCTGAATCCGTTCACCGAAAAATACAACAAAGAAGCTTGATATGAGCTTGATGTGGGAGGATTTTTTTTTCACAATATCTTATACACACATCATCACACATCAATAGTTGGAACATAACCCAGTCATGACAAGTCTATTGGGTGGCCGGGATTCTCCCAGACGGGTCGAGCAACGAGGACACGGCGCGCAACGAGCGCCAGGCCAAGCGCAACCTGCGGATCCGTGGGCTGCTGAAGACCTGGCGCGACAGCGCCGAGACGGCGCCCAAGCCGACGAAGATGGACGCTGGCCATAACCCATGGGCCATGGCGGCCATGGCGGCCATGGTGATGGCTTTGTGGGTGAAATAATGTTATTGGAGTAGTTATAGAATGTTATAGACTATAAGGTGCTATAAGTTAGAACATGTTATAACTATAGATATAAAATAATTATCATATATATTATAAGAGTTTGGAAGCAATGAAGAAATGGTAGTTGGAGTTGTTAGGCATGTTTGGGCTGTTGGTTCATGGTTTTAGTAATTAGTAATAGCCGTCAAATCAGAAGGAAAAAATAGTTGCTATAAGAATTGCATAGGTCTTTTTTGCGGTAACCTACGCTTGGGCCATTGGCGTTAGAACCTGGGATCATAACATACTTTTTGGATCTTTTTGGGATGGCTCTCGGCATCTCTCGGCTCTAGTATTGCGATTAAGCGACAATTGGGTTGTATTGAGTTTTTTTAACTGTACCTGATGGGGCTAAAAATATGTTCGTGGTTGGTTGGGTTGGATTGGGTTGGGTTGGGTTGGTTGGTTGGTACTGTAAACTGTTTGGGGAAGAAGCAAAAAATGGTTTCCAGTTGGTAAACCAAGCAATGTCCCAAACTGGAGAGTTTGCATTTTCTGGTGTTGATGTGGTTTATGATTAACAATGATTAACAAGTTAATGCAGTTTGGTAAACCAGGTAAACCCAGTATTATACCACCACCGAATAAAATAGAAATTGTTGGGTGATGGTTGCAATGCTGGGCTAAATTGAAGAATCATACCATGTGTTTGTTGGGTGGGCTATGGGTATTATTGTTAAGGTTGGTGCCGGTTTGGACATACCAATGCGTATCAATGGGCTGTTTACCAACCGCCCAGTGAATTGGCAAATATATATATATATATATAGATAGATATCGATCATTTCATGGGGCTTCTGTTTTTTTGCCATGTATTTCTTGAAGGAGTCAATTAGATGGACTTGGGAACATGTATATGCCCGTTCTTTCAAGATAATCCAATAGCCATGCCAAACCATTGATTCTTCAATAGTGATGTTTAGAAAGAAACTATCCTTTAAAATGCATTTCAATATCTATGAGCCCGTATGCAATGACTTCAAAACAAGAGTGCGTCAGGCGCCCTGTTGGAGGTTTAGGTGGCTTTGCCAACGTTGAAATGCAATTGTTCATACATATGTTTTCAAGAACTAGATTTATTTGGTGTCAACCCCCCCAACAGAAACAAAGAAAAACAACAAACCTAAGTGTCAAGGTTTTTAAGAAGTTGCTTTTTGGTGTGACTCTGTGGGGGAGGGGGCATAGATGGATATAGATGGAAGCAGTCCACTACGATCCCACATGGTTTCCCAGTGGATTTGCTGCACCAAGGATGAGTTGGCCAAGGTTGCACAGGAAAAGGCGCCATGGAGAACGAAACGGCAAACCAGTGGGAATTTCTCGGAAACCATGGTGGATGAGTTTGAATTCTATTTTCAGCCTTGAGTGAATGTTGCCCTATGCCGGTGCTGGTTTTTTTTTTCTCTTTTTTGTCTTGGGGCCCATCAAGGTCAGTGAGCATTGCAGCTGACTGGCCATTGATGGTGATGGATTCCATGGGAAGAAGCAAGTATGATGTACCCTCTGGTAAACTAACATAACTATGGAAACTCACCATTTTCAATGGGAAAATCCACTATAAATGGTCATTTTCAATAGCTATGTTAAATTACCAGAGGGTACTTGCTGGAGTTTGGACTGAGTTGGAAGGGCTTCGGTGATGTGGCTGCAGCTGTTGAACTTCATATTTTGGGATTTGACGTAAGTTGCAACGTCCATTAACAATATTAACAATCTAGTGTCAAGTAATATCATGAGATCTCATAAGATATCATAAGATTTCATTTGATAATATATGATACTACCATTCAACATTTGAATATCTTAAACAACAAAAAAAACAACATATCCCCCCACGGCGAGGCGCCCGAGTCGGAGCATCCTCCATGGCTTGTTCTCAGAGAAGCGCCCAGCGAGGTGCCGCCCCCTTTGGCGATCCACAAAACATCGTGAGATCATCATTTTGAGAACCAAAATCATCAACAAAAATAACCATGATGGTAGTGATAATAGTGATAATAAATGATAACATCATTGATAACATCATGAATAGTGATGATCAGAATCAAATAACAATGATCTCATGATAATTATGATGATAGTGATAACATCATTGAATGATAATCATGGTTAGAACATGATGATGATAGTGACAATTATGATGATTATTGCCATTCATAGTGATGCTAATACTGATAATAATGACAACATTGGTATAATGATATATTAGTAACAATAATGAAGAACATGCCAAACAGAACTGTGAAATATTCTGAAGTATTTGGCCGATTGATTCCGTCAACGCTTGCCTTCAACATACCTCCATAAAGCATCATAAAGCATAAATGTGTGGAAAATGACACATCGCATCCCAATCCCAGCATGTTGGTGTTTCATGGTGTTTCCCATCCATTTGGATTGTTGGTATTTCCACCCGGCACGGCTACCTTCGGCAGGCCACGTTGCGCTTGCACGAAGAGTTGATTGACTTCACAGAATTTATGCGACCCACGATGATTGAGGCCCTTTGGCACATTTCAGAAAACCTAAGAAATTCAACTAAAATGGGGTTTATAAAATGGATCTATAGCTGATTTAGCTAAGTTGGTGACAAATAACTCCATTTTTTTCCGTTGGTTTTAGGATACTTAAAACATCTTGAAACATTCTTGAAACATTCTTGAAACGATATCATGGGGGCTATAAACCAACAAACATCACTGGGGGCTATATCTGGGGATGTCCCGAGGCCGCTATGCGCGATGCCTGGGTGCATTCCATCGAAGATGCGGCCAAGTCTTTGTGGCCTCAGGCGTGAATTCTTGGAGCTACCCTGCGGTAATCCAACAAGACACCTGGGAAATCTCCCGTGAATGTGCCTTTAAATGGGGAAATCATCTAGTAATTTCTATTAATGGGGAATTCTCCGGAAAACCATGTTTTGGAATGTTTTTGATACATATAATCATATAATGCCCATTAATGCCCATTAATTATTTTCTGCCAGTTGTTTTGAGTTTGCTGACTTCCGCATGGTTGCGAACTCGTTGTAGGATCAGCCACAGCAGCCTTGAAACACGGCAACTGTGCTATTGTTTGGGAATGCTTGGGACATATCAACAGTGAATGAAACCCTTCAAAAGTAGATTTGGAGGATGAGTTTGCACTGGAACGTTATGGAACGTTCATGAATCAATGAACGTTCCTAATTTTTACCAGTTTTGCGGGTGCCATTCTTTTGTTTGCCTTGCCAGGTGCAGGTTCACATCTTCGGATCCACAGCAACGGCCCTGAATCTGCCAACAGCAGATATTGACATTGCCATTGTGAAGCTTAGTCCAACATAGTCCAACCAGACAAGATGGAAAAGATGTGAAAAAGATGGAGTTTCCCAGTATTTTCTCACATTTTTGATGATTTTGTCATTCCCAATTAAAACTTCTCATTGCCATATTATTTGTTGATATTTGTTGCCGTACCTTCAACAGGTTGATGGCCCATGATGGCCCCACTTGGATACTTGGTTGGCTGCTGAACATTTGCCGAGCAATGGGAGGGTAAACCTCCATGTGTGACTGGTAAACGATTATGTTGTTTTCTTTTTCACATTTTTCACATTCCAAAGAAAAACATTTAGGGACATGTTGGGATTGTATCATATTGTATCCCAATTCCTTGTCATATCTTGTCATTTTGCCCGCGGTTTGACCATGTTTTTTTTACGTCGTTAGGTTCCCACTTGAGGAACCTCACAGGGCTACGGGTAACGACGGCCATGAAGCAATTGGCCGAGCGATTGTTGGAGCGGCAAGAACTGAGCAAGGTCGAAACTTGTTTCGTCGCGACGGAGTAGCGGTTGGTTCAACGGGTTCAACCGTGAAATATGCGGAGGTTTCCATAGTCACCGGGGTACCCCAATATCGCTGGATGGTATCTTTATTTATTGGAAAATCCTATCTATATATGGATTGAAAAATTATTGAAATATGTGGAGTCCCACAATGTGGAGGTGTCCATTTTCCATTCCATTCCATCTATAAATGGGGCATTTTCCATAGCTATGTTGGTTTACCAGAGGGGATGGAGGTTTCCATAGTCTTGGCGGGGTACCCCAATAGCTGCATTGTTTCTTTGCTGGAAAATCCTATGAAAATGATTTAAAATTCATGATTTGGGGGTATCCCTATGACTTAGGAAACCTCCATATAACTTATGGTTTTTCAACCAGAATGTGAGTACAGCAATAATAAAGCACCCATATTTTGATGGCAAAATACCACCCATTTATGGTGAGTTTGGGGATGGTGGATCCTATTGCTTTACTAACATTAGTTGGGATGGGTTGAAGCGACCCGTATTTTTGGGATGGATTAAAGCCACCAACCAGACTTGGATTAACCATTACCCTCTGGTAATCAAAGCTGGCGTGCTGGAAAATCCTCCATCGATGATTTTCTCACCCAAAAGCCTCATGTATATTTTCCGGTGCCATGTTTGATTACCGGAGGGGTAACTTGGATTTGCTTACGTTTTTTTTTTGGGGGGGAGGGGGGGTTCCAATGGGAACCCCACGTCTTGGGGAATTTAAAGGGAATATATGATTATTTTTGGAGGGTTCTCCAAGCAAATCGTGATAATCAGAGGGATTCTAATATAAAGCATTGTATATACATAGAGGGTTTTGCCTATCAAGTTGGTTTGGTTTCGACCATTTAACGAGGATTTAATCACTACTGTATATCACTATAAAAATCAAATAGCGAGTTAATACACCAACATAAGGTTTCAACCACCAGTAGATGTGGATGTGTGTAAATGGTTATCAACCAGTAAGGTTTTGGCTAGTGAAGGTTGCTTCAGATATGTTGTCAATATAGATGAATCAACATGACTCGATCAATATGTGTATCATTTTGTATCCATGTGTAATACTGTACTGTTCACTTTTTATGGGTTCGTTACCATTAAAAAAGGTGGTCTTGGTGATTGTTACCATCGCTATGCTGCACTGTGCCGTCGCCAGCCCAAGTACTGGTGAAGAAATCATCGCCGCTGTAAGGAAGTGATCCAATCTGCGAAGGCGCTGACAACTGTTTTGTTCGCAGCTGGGGACGGTCAAGATATATGATATATATATATGATATTGATTGATATGGTGTACTTTGGGGGGATGAACATCTATGAACATCTTTACCAGTTGTATCCAGTGATTTTTCAACAGCCGTCAACAGCCAGGGGCGCCAGGTTTCGAACCATAGCCATACACAGGTGCCGGTGATGAAGGTGCAGCAACGCTCCACTGGACTGATGGCCGACATCGTGATGAACAAAACCGATGGTATGGAGACAGCTGCTGGTTCTGGAATTGGTGAATTGGTGGTTTCATGATGTTTCATTCATTTGCCATATGCATCATATGCTTATTCTCGGTTAAGCTTTCCTTCTGAAAATTGGATGATGATCCAAATTATGGCTCAACCAGGCTGCGTTCATCCGAGAGCAGATCAGAATTTTTCCACCTCTTGCACCTTTGGTCTTGTTCCTCAAGCTCTTCCTGGCGCAGCGAAACCTTCATGTCTCTTGGGCTGGTGCCAAGGTCGAGCCTGGATTAATAAGCACGTGCTCGGTCTAACATCGGGCGGGTGCAATGAACTTAAGAACAGATCACTATTTGGGCATGCATAACCCTTCAACCAACCTGGGTCAGTAAAGTAGGGAGTCTCGGCAAGACTCCACAAACATTGTTTTTTTTTGGCTGTCGGGCCCTTTGACCATCAGTGAAAAATATACCCAAGCACCTGAGTTTCCCAAGAATTGAAGTTGTCGTTTTCGACATTTTTCAACAATTTCAAGTGCAACAATGTAAGGAGACGTACATGGGTGGCCTTGGATCTTATTTGCTGGTTTGCGTGGTCTTATCATTTCTGCAGCTCCATCCTTCTGCCCAATTCGCACGCGCTCATTCTGTTTCAACTTTGGGGAAGCTGCTGCTGGACTTCTTCCGCTACTATGGGCAGGACATCACTTGTCTTCAGATTGTCCTCTTTATCCATGAAAACATGCCGTGCCCAGGTTGTCTTGATCCAGGACTATGTATAGATTATGAGAAGTGGAAAACGGATCAAACAGAGTGCTTATATATATAATTATTGTAGTCATTGCTTTGCTTTCTTCTAGTTTACATAAGACCAGAAAGCAGTGCAATTCTGAGTTCTCAACCTCGAGGTCAGCGCACAACCAGCTCACTTCGGCTCAGCTAAAACCTATTGACCCCCTTGATCAGATTCCATGGCCAATTGTGGCTGCAATTTGGATCCTCAAAGTTTGAGATGTCAGGAGTTCCGCTATGGCAGCATGGGCATCTCGGTCTTGGACGGCGGCAGCCTCTTTGACCGAGAGAAACGGGGCTTCACCACACGGACGAGATCTGGTCAAGCAACACTATGCCTGGAATCGCCGGCAGATCCCAGTCATTTTGGCTTCGCAAAAGATATTTGCTTTCCACTCTGTTCAACTATAATATAATATATAATGTATATATATACTATTATAACACACACACACTATTTATGGGATGATGTTTCTCAAATAACATGAAATGGCTACATGATTACATTTGGGATGGGTCGTAAACAACCAGTGAGGTGCCATTGTTTGACAGATCCGCTTCGAAGAGACCAATTGAAGACCCATGACAACATGACAGTCATGACATGATCGGGTCTTTGATGGTCGATGAAGTCAGCCTGACGGCTTCGCCAAGGCCTGGACATTGGCTCCCGTGTCTTCAAGATTGGCATTATTCGAGCGGCCTTCAACCATGGCTACCACGTTCTCTCCACGTTGTTTCTCTCCAAGGACCTGGCTCAGCAGGATACCCTGCTATTACCCTGCTATGATCTGTGGCAAAGTTTGGGTTACTTGGGGGCCAAATTTCATGGACTGATAGGATACACTTTCGTAGAAATGATTTTTTTGTTTCTTTCAACTGCATTTTTCGTGGCGTCTTCATCACATTTTCCATGTTGATTCTGCATGGCATTTCCTTGCAGGAGCCCATCCCCGGGTCCTTGTTGTGCCCGTACCTTCTGCGACGGGAGCATCCCGTGATTAGTCAGCGCTTCAGACTCTTCAATGAGCAACCAGCCCCATTCCTGGCCTCTCAGCTGCAAGAAAACATCCTTCCATGTGTCGGGTCATGGGCTTAAAGGATGATACCTCCTGTAAGCGAACCTGGATGGCTGGTGAACCCCAATGTTGAAAGTACATCAAACTGATGGTGATGGAGAGAGAAAGAGCGAGAGGAACCTCATTTGCCAATGGGCGATTGTGCCAGATACCAGACGGAGAATGTGACCTTGAAGACCTTGTGTTTCATTTTGTTCAACTGATTTCAACTGTACTACTCATATCCTACTCATCACTTTTCAAGTTTAAGCGCTGTTGGATATTTTTCAAGAGAGCCAATGGAGCCTTGGGGTTTGCATGCAGGATCTATGTAAACGGGCTACACTTCATGAATGACCACATGCAATTGATCTTTTGTCAACTCGGAATGGCCTCAAATTGCCAAGAATCTGTGAGATTTTTTTGTGACCACCAGATAGTGTCAACCGCCGTGTTTTGCTGGCTTCAAGATTGGAGTTTAAGCGAAAATCATCAAATTTGCCATGGCCAGCCGTCTAGCCAACATCATGCCATGATAATTCCTGAGATGTTCAAGTGAAGTCCACTCCCTGTGCCAGTTGGGGAACTATGGTACATCGAAAGCTGCACCCTGCATCGCCAGGAGTTGGTTGGCCGCCCTGAGAGCGATGACGAGAGGCAACCGCAGGAGCCCATCACCAAGAAGCGGCGACGTGACGAACACATGGCGCCACTGACGCTGAACGTGGCTTTGGACCCCGAACCAAAGGAGGTACAGGCGATGGGGTGGGGGTATCTATCCGCTGGGGATGGGCCAGTAGGCAGGGGTGCAGGTTATAGGCAGGAGAATAGATAGCACATTATATTACAGGATGTAAGAGAATGGATGGGGGTTGCGGGGTTGCTGGGTCACTGCGTCAGTGGGCATAAAGAGAATTCCTTTGGGACTTTGGGAGGCATGCAATGGAGACAGGGGTCTTTGAGCTGTGAACTCTACGCATCACAATCACAAGCATGATTATCATGATTATGCTTGGATAATGCGCAATTGGTATCAATTGGTCCCATGATGTCCCATGTAGTGTCTGTCTAGTCCCTGACGGGGGAAGTGGTGCAGGTGGAGGCCACCAAAGAAGTTGCGCCCCCAGAAGTGGTTGAACCGGAGATGCCGGAGGAAAACGAACCGCTTGGAATCGTGGAGGAGATTGGAGATGCTTTAGAGCCTTGGAAGTTGGATGATTTTTACATCTGCTTAGAATATAAGTGGCGAATGGTGGCACTTCCTATAGACATCTAAAGTTTATAAGTTTAGAAGTCTATAAGCCTATAAGTCTATAAGTCTATAAGTCTATCTATTTATCTATCTATGTATCTATCTATCTATTTATCTATCTATCTATCTATCTATCTACCTATCTACCTACCTACCTATCTACCTATCTACCTATCTACCTATCTACCTATCTACCTATCTACCAATCTACCTATCTACCTATCTACCTATCTACCTATCTACCTATCTACCAATCTACCTATCTACCTATCTACCTATCTACCTATCTACCTATCTACCTATCTACCTAATCTATCTATCTATCTATCTATCTATCTATCTATCTATCTATCTACCTATCTACCTACCTATCTACCTATCTACCTATCTACCTATCTACCTATCTACCTATCTACCTATCTACCTATCTATCTAGCTATCTAGCTATCTACCTATCTACCTATCTAGCTATCTAGCTATCTAGCTATCTACCTATCTACCTATCTACCTATCTACCTATCTACCTATCTACCTATCCTATCTACCTATCTACCTATCTACCTATCTACCTATCTACCTATCTACCTACCTACCTACCTACCTATCTATCTATCTATCTATCTATCTATGTATCTCTTTAGATCGATCGATCGATCGATCTATCGATCTATCGATCGTTTGATCTATCTATCGATCAATCGATCTATCTATCTTGCTATCTATCGATCTATCCATCTATCCAATATGTCTATAGACCATTTATAGACCTAGATTGTACAAAAAGCTGGTAGATGTGCCGGGGGGGGCTAACTTGCTGCCCAACTCACTCTAATCAGTGACATTCAATGCAAGCTTTGGGACACTTCACTGGCTGCTCCACGTAATCAGTTTTCCCTGCTGTGTCCAAAGATGTTTTGTGGTTTGGGTACAGTGTGGGCCTAAAGTGATCACCACCTGCCTACGATGACTAAATAACTACCTTGATGGTTCGACAGTTCGACTAGTACCCCAATATTGATCCATATTTCTATGGATCAAAACCTAGTATACAGATGTATACAGTATACATTGTAATGTACCATGTTCGGAGGTGATAAACATCCACGCCTATTTTGCGGTTCACCAGGAGTACAGGGTTTTGACCCATCCCCATGAGGAATTCCTGGCCGCTGCGGAGAGCGGCGGCGTTGATGAGGACGCTGAAGATGTTGCCGCAGACGATGGCTATGGCATTGACGAGGCAGATGAGGGCTGGCTAAAAGTGGTGGACTCCTCTATGCCTACCATTAAGTTGCAAAAAATATATTGAATCTCTTGATGTTTTGTATCCAGTATATAATAGTATGTGTTTATATACAATTTCATGATCAATGATCATAGTGACAAATACGCACACGAATGGGAAGACACGGCATGTAGGATGATAGATGATATATGTGACCCGCTGGTTGTGTCTCTCCAGGCAGCCCTGGAGGCCGAGATTGAGGACCCGCATACATCTGCAATGCATGATTCATTCCCCTAATGAATCTAACAGAATCTAACAAAAAGTAGCTAATGAATCTCAATGATAGTTACTCCATGAGAAGTGGTTCAGTTGGGGGTAGTTATCATTATCGATGGGTTCTGGGTGCTGGACATGGACACGGCAAATGTTGGCGATGCTAAAAAATAATTATGATTATTGTGTCAAGACTCGTACCAAGATGTTTCGCATTTTCGGTTGGATATGTGGCTATATTTTTTTATTTGCTTTACGCGTTTGGTTGCAATGTCGTGCTTGCACCTTCTTCGTCCTTTCTCGTCAATGTCGTGTGCTTCCAGCACTTCAAAGCAAAATGTTTCTTGGGTCTTCAAAATCCAAACCTATGTCCAGCCATGCTTTCTTGAACCTCGCCCATTTTTCCGCAGTAAGTTGATATACAATATGGGTTTATTGTTACCCACCCAAAGATCCCTAAAGTGATTGGCTAAGGCTTAATTCTTCAATTTCCTCCAAAATCCTGGTTTTGTTGGTGCCCCCTTGGTGCTTTCCTTGGTATCGGCCAGGAAGGGCTACTGGACCTGGACCCGGAGATGTTGGCAGAGGAGCAGCGCAGGCTTCAGGAGCAGATTCGGAAGTTGGAGGAGGCCACAGAGTGGGATGACCTCTGAGGCGGGGACCCATGGAGGGACACCGGAGGGCTGCGATCAGCGCGGCCATGGCATGCCATGGCCATGGGATTTTTGGGTCATTTGTAAACGGACTGAGGGTGATGGATAGTTTTCGTTTGTTCTAATTCTATAGATGGTTTGTTAATGTTTGTTTTACGATCCAATGGAAAGTGCCATGAATGGGGGTATGTGATGATATGTGATGATTCGTGCTCACTAGCAAAAAAACATCAAAACACGATGCGGTGCATCTGAGATTAAACATTTTTTGGAATTGTTTGGGAAGGAGAGAGATATCCCCAATCAATATGGTGAAAGATGGGGAGCTATTATGATGACTTGATTTGGGTGTATCCGATATTTTTGGACAAGGTCCTGGGGTAAATTTGCTGCCAAACCTCCCCGGGTACTGTAGTCATCAGGGGATGGATGAGAATGGATCTGGGTGAATCATGAACGTCATTCGCGCATGTCACCCTGAATGATAATGTAGAATCAACACGCACACACACACACGCACACGCACACGCATATTATATTATATTATTAATATATATATGTATATATATATATATATGTGTGCGTAATATGTGTACATAAGATAGAATATCCAGCCACTTCAGGCCCTACCAACAATGAGCCGATTGATGCACCAGGCCGCCTTCCCGACATGGTTTTTATCAAAGTTTTTGCTCATCAAATCCTCAGGAAAGCCGGCTTTTGTGAGTTCAACCGTTCAACCATCACTTTCACCATTGAGCAGAGAATCATTCTTTTGAGTGGTTGAATTCGAATTCATTTGAATTCCACTGTACTGTTTGAGGGTGACTGACTCACCATGTTTGGTCATATGTTTTGATGCTCCGTTGCGAGCCCATGGCAGGCTCCACCATGGATACCATGGAGCCACTGCAGCTTCGGCTACTGTTGGCAAAGCTCCGACATGCTCTTGAGGGATCCAGGGCTTTTCACAAGAAAGTTTGAAGGCCTTCCAGTGCATCTCATGAGCCAAAAGAGCGTTTGATCGCCTGATTGGGATGGTGGCGAGAAGGATTGCTGAATGGATATTGAAGAGATTTGAAGAGTGTCCATGAGTTTTCCAACGGTTAGTTCACGATCTTGGCACTGCCAAAGTTGTGTGAGAGACTCGGTGTTGCTGTTTGGTAATCAAGCATGGCAAATGTTTCATGACTGGAGGGTAAGGCCCCCAGTGATGGCCATTCTGCAGGAGGCTGCAGAACAAGAAGCTGCAATGAAGGCTGCGCCGGAGGGCTGCTGAATCTGGAGAAATCGCCCGGTGTTTCCGTGTTTTTTCCATTTTTTTTGAAGATGGCATTTTAATGGCTAAATAACATAGATTAACTGATTAACTACACAAAATGATTTATGTGACCTGGATTTTATGTTGACCCCGCCATTCTTTCAAGGAGGTGGCATGATTTTGATCGTTTGCTTCTGTTTGAGATGGCATAGGAGGCGCTACAGAGTTCAGATCAAGACAAAGTTCCCTCGTTGCACAATCAATGAAAATCAATGAAACATATCAATCATATAATGTTATGATGTCAGTAAAGCAATAATAAACCACCTCAACCCCCATATTTTGATGGTTTATACCCCCCATTCGTGGTAAATTTGGGAACGGTTTACTGTGGCTTTACTAACATTAGCCCGCATGTGCCCGCAGTGTCCCTGGAAAACACAAGAAATTTTCATCCACGCTGGCAGGCCGCAAATATGCCACTAGTCGTCAATATTCGCTACGAGAAGAGGTTGCAGCCACAGTTTAGTGCCACTGGTCCTGTGAAATCGACTGCCTCATCACTTCATAGTTCAATTCAGCAGGATTCAGCAGGATTCAGCAGGATTCAGCCATGGTGTTCGAAAAGTGGTTGAAGAAGTAGCCAAACATATAACATATTCGAAGAGAAAGACGTATGCACTTTGGCTTCAGGATTGCGCCCATTGTGCTGCCGAAGGACGAGCAGAAGGCCAGGAGATCCTAGGACCGAGAAAGCTCTGGTTGAAGTGAAAGGCTACATGTTTTAATAGCAAGTCATCAAAATTTTGGTATCGCCTATATAATTTATCTGGGGTTTGCTGTATCATTTTGGGGCTGACATGGAATATCTGAACTAGAATAGTGGGAATGGGACGAGGGGTGGCGATGGAGAGAGAGAGAGAATGGGACGTGGGGATACCAGTACTTGTTGCCAATGACTTGGGAGTTTGGAGTTGTAGATTATTTCCCAGATCTGGAGTTTGTGTTACTGTAACAGCCCAGCAGCAGTAGAATTAGTTGTTACCCAAACGTTTTGGCCAGAAAACTGGTCTCCATTTTCAGTGTGCATATCGATAGTTGAAAGTGGCTTTGGCACATGAGAGGGACATATTTATGGAGATGTGTGTTCCATTTCAAGCGTGTTTGGTAGAACTTCAGCTTGAGAGATTGCAAAGGAATCATACCCTCCAGCAAACTAACATAGCTATAGGAAATCCACCACCATTTAGATGTTTTACCTACAAAAAATGTGATTTTCGATAGCTATGTTGGTTTACCAGAGGGTATCCACGGTGCAGTGTGAAGCATCACGACCAGGTGAGCGTTGGCGTGTGCGCCCTAGCTGTCTCAATCATCGTCAAGACTGCACCGACGAAGCACTGGTTGATAAATGGCAGGGTTCCAGAGAAAGTAGTAATGAATCACTGTTGAGTGGTACCCCCCGTATACATCAAGCAGGAAATACAGGGGTTGGTAACTGTCCCATTTTGGGAATATTGGACATCACCTTATAGTAGCCATTATAGACCATATACCTAATGGTTGGGTGATGTTCAATGGGGACATTTAATGACCCAGGAAATACCAGGAATCAATATTCAACTTTGAAGAACATCATTAATCCAATTGATCCTGAATCAGCTCAGCGATGGTGGTGGTCATTGAACTGGATGTCCTTGGTTGGTAAGGCATTTGGTCATCAATGGTGTCATATGCAATCGTCTCAAGAATGTAGAATTGCATTGGATCATTGTGTTTAAAGTTTAAAACGAATTAAGACCCTATATACATTCTGCATATATTGATGGCCATCACTTGGGCCGCCCTGTCTTGAGACAATCTTCAATGGCCATCATGCAATGGATGGTTTAATGCTCAAGAGATCTCAAAAGTGTTCTTTTTTTTGGCATCATTGCTTCGACCCGGTTGTCAAAGCCTCATTGAAACCAGTGGAAAATACCATGAAAAACAGTGGAATTCACCCCAATGACTAGAGCCAATGATGGCTTGCTGCCCAGGCTGCACTATTGTCCTTTTCCTTCCGCCTATGTGCGGCGCAGCGGTGGCAACGCTGTGCAGCTTGTCGTGCCATCGGCTTTATTTGGTCGCGGAGCTCTGCAAGTTGATGTTTGTGTGCAAGTGTGTTTTATGTGTTTTTTGGGGTGGGTGGGTGGTGTAGTAGTGCATGTAAATTATATTTCCCAAGTTATTTCTTATTTCATCACAAGAATTATTCAGAAATCATTAGTTTTCCCCACATATTATTTCTTCATGTTATCGGTAGAATCAATGAGTTTTCCCAGGATTTCATAAGGGCGCAGCGGTTCAACTTCTGTTTGACCACGGTCAAATGTTACAAGGTGGAGATCCCATCTCATGCCAAAAGCCAGGGCACCAAAAAAGTCCAAAAGTCAGGTAGCATAGTCAAATATGATTGGTTGAATGGATGGTTATTATTTATATAGTCCACCGATTATTGGGTTTCAAATGGTTGCAAGGTTTTGGTTGCTGCACTCTCTGTGGCCACAGCATGCGTGGCAGGGCGTCTCCAGTGCTGCGAGACGCATTTCAAAGAATTGCAGGAGATCCTGTTTCCAGCTGCACCAGCCTCAGTGACATCAAAAACGCAGGAGTTTCGGATTATTTCTGGATCTTGTGGAAGGTCTATAGTTCAGAAATCAGAACGGCATCAGCTGCAATGGTTTCCAATGTGCGGCAGTTACACGCGCTGAAAATAGACTCGCAGCACGTGTAGAGTGGTCCTGCCGCCAGGTGGTTCCTCCTGGAACATGTACTTTGCAGCTTTGGCAGGGTCTTTCGCAGCTGGACGCTGAGGAGGAGGGGACAAAAGGGATCAAAGGGGGGGCTATCTCAGGCCGTGAGGTTCTTGAGGATTGAAAGATTTGAAAGGAGTTCTAGTGCTTTGCTCCACAGCTGTGATCAGATGCATTCACAAATGCAAATGGTAGAAAGGGGCATGTCCAGCCAAATTGTACCTACTACATCCCCCGCTAATGTACCTTTATAGAATGAGTTTGTGGTCGTTTATGGAATGCAGTTTTGGGTATCATTCTATAAACCCAGATTTGGGGGGAATCGATCGGACCGGTTGGAACAAGCAAG
>Ga0126342_10006478_pt1 | contig 20765 bp, 12 predicted proteins | sample Cyp1metagenome_FD_92528 | JGI IMG/M metagenome (GOLD analysis project Ga0126342, IMG submission 92528) | Coral microbial communities from Lord Howe Island, Old Settlement Bay, Australia - Cyphastrea 1 metagenome | ecosystem: Host-associated > Invertebrates > Cnidaria > Coral ...
AATAAATTCAAATAAAGTCAAATAAATTCAGATACAATCAAATAAATGATTGAATATGGAAAATTTTGTTTTTAATTCAAAAAATATGTTGTAATCTGATGCTGGTGGCCAAAAACCTTGTTGTGGGAATCCACTAGCAATCCAACCCACCTTTTGGTTTCAATGATCAAGCATGGTGTACTGAGTTGAAAAACGCGCGACAAGGGCCAAGGGAAAAAATGGAAAAAGCATGCAAAAACAAAACACCAAACGGCCCAAAGATCATAGCAACATCGCGAAGAAATGCCAAACACGTATTTGGGTGAACGATATAATCCTGGAAATCAATACCACCTGTCTACATTTATGGAAACAGCTTTGGGATTTGGACTAGTGTATCAAATGTCCAACATGCACAGTGATCCAGGATCCACGTCCCAAAAGTCTCAGTTAAAGCACCTAACCACAGCCAAGTTAGGGATTTAATGAGCACAACAGTGAGCGGCTGCCAAGACGCTTGCTTTGACAGCGCTTGAGCCAAAGTAAGTCGGGACACACCCAAAATGAGGTAAGACAACATGTGCATTAGAGGATGCCATGAGTGCATGGTTTTGCATGCAAACTAACAAACCCCCCTCAAGCTGTACATGCACATGTGCCCTATATACAATTTCAGGGACCAAGATGTCAGGCAGACACGTGGCCAATTTTGTTGGGTAAATTCTAAGTCTGCTGCCATTCTGCCGGCGAGATGATCTTTATGAGTCCATTGGCTGCTTGTGTGGATGTTTCACAGTACCTCAGAGTGAATATGTCTTGTTCCAGCTGTTCGTAAATGGACGCAACGTTGACGCGATGTACACGGCCACAGTGCGACAGCTTCGCTGAGTAACCAGAGTTCATCACAGTGATAGTGGCTTGATTGTCCTGCTCAAAGACGGATTGAAAAATCAATCCCAACCAAAGACTCAATCATCGTATGCAGATTCAAGAACTTCGCCAAACAAATAGAGCGCTAGCATATGCTATCAGCTCTGCTTCAGTAGCTGATCTCGCTGTTGAACTTTGTTTTTTTCGTGACCAAACAATGGGTATCGAGCGCTACCCGTTTTCAGGATGTACACAACTCCTGAAGTGCTCTTGGCCGTATGCGGGCATGAAGCAAAATCAAAATCTGTAAATACAACCAGCTCTGGAGATTCGTTAGGGCCGACAGTCGCCTGGATCATGTGGTCAGTTGGGTGAACGTAGCTGATCAATCTGAGCATCTTTCTGCCTTCCCACAACGTCCAACGAGTTACTCTAGTTGCAAGTCGTTGCGCTGCAAAACTTAAGTCAGGCCTGGCCAAACGAGACAACCAAAGGCATCGCATGAGCACTTTGGCAGCATGATTGTGTAACACACCTTCATACGCAAGCTCTTCTTCAGACATTTGAGACTCCGGAAGACATGGAGTCTCGACCTTTCTCAATTTCTCTCCTGTTGTTCCAGTGACTTTGCAATAAAAACTTACAAATCCCTTTGCATATGGGCTCATGTCATTGGTCATTAATATTTCTTTGGAGGTTCTTTGAACCATATGTGTTCTCCCAAAGATCTTCGTCCCAGTTTCGGAGATGAACTCTTCTGGTTCAACTTTGACTCTCCGCTGAAGTTCTTTCCAGAATTCCTGTTGGATTTCTTTAGTACCCCCAGCTAGCGTCAGGTCATCTACGTAAAAATTCAGGACTAATGTATCTTCATCATTCTGTCCCCGTCTGAAGACAAAGTTTGAAGGGTATGATTCAAGAGGGACTCCTTTCGTTTCAATTAACTGCTTTTCGAGATGGGCTTCCCACAACTTTCCTGATTGTGGATGACCATACAACTAACGATTTTGTTAGCTTTTTTGCAAGGCGAGTAGAGGGATCATAAGTTTTCTTCCAGTCTTCCAACCACAACTCAAAAGGCAAAATCACCCACGTGTTTTCTTCAAGGAGGCACTGTAGATAGGCTTGTACGCAATCTGCACAAGAAATCGTTGTCAGGCATCCAAACCAAAGCGTGAGGTTCAACGCTGCCAACATTGCCGGAGTGGTAGCGGTTTCTGCTTCGGTGAAGAAAACATGTTGGTTGAATTGGTCTTTGATCATGTCACCCCTGTAAACTATTTGCCTTTTACATTTTTGCAATTCAGGTGATAACTCACGGCGTTGGATTCCCGCAAAGACTTCGGCAATTTTGATGTCCTTACCTTTAGCACGAGCTCGCCTGCGAAGCTCCGCAACAGGGATTCCGGTTGAACCACCCCAAGTTCCATTGGCTCTCAAATCTTCGGCTTCTGCTTTGATGGCTTTGGTTGCCTTTAAGTGCAGAAGAGGTGCTGAGATTCGGAACATGCTGAAACCATTTTTGAGGATACCATGCTTCGACGATAACGGATGCGAACTGTAGAATCCTGTTTGCTTGGTCTGGCTACCTTGGTAGATTCATGCTGGTGTGGGTGATCGCATCGATAGGCAGCAAGAACTGTAAGGGTTCGTTCATCACATGAAGACACACACGCACACACATCATGGCTTACGAATGGGACACTCTTTAACATGAACACCTAGCATACACCCATCAAAGCAAACTCTTCTGAATGCATGCTCTCTCTCTCTCTCTCTCAAATTCTTTAGCTTCTTCTAGGTTCCACCATCCAGTTTGCTGGCCCATTCGGTGGGAACACGCCCACCGTCGACTAAGATTTCCTCATGAACCTGTTTGCTTGAGCGAGCATCTTCCTAGCCTGCTTTCTTCTCTTTTCCAGCTTCTGTTGAAAACCCCATCCATGTCTATGCACATTCATGTGTTGCCATGGTGTGAAATCCGTACATGGGAGGCTGACCCAGGCATCTGCAGATTTGCAGTCATCAGACTGAGTGATCAAATGTGACATTCGTCCTTCTTCCTGCAAATCAATCACATTGCGGGATAACTTGATGCCTTCAACACCGATTTCATCGCATATTTCACACATGGCTGAATGTTCATCACATGCATATTCAATTAATAATAATATTAGAACCTGATGATTGATACATTCTTCGATACTTTATTCTATCTGCATTTGCTTGAAGAAAGATTTCATCAAATTCCGTATTTGTTTTGGATGGCACTGCGCTTTCTGGATGGTCTGGTGGGATACCTGCACTAAAAGGCACTTCAGATGGATCAGCATCAGGCACGGCTTCAACAGGTTCGTCAAGCACTGGCATTGGCGTGCTTGGCATCTGGGACCGGAGTCAAAGCAGCTGGTGCGCGAGGCGTGCGTCCAACACGGTCGGCTCTGATCAATGCATCGAATCGAGCTCTGCATGCAGGTGTGTGTGTGTGTTTTTTTTTCCACGCTCCTTTTCTGCATCAGAAATGGCGCTGGCCCTTCAACGTCAGACTGTGCTGAGTTGGTTCTCTAGTGAGAAGCTATATCCTGGCCGCCTACCAGCAGTGGGTAAAAACTGGTGCACTGCGGAGAGAAGTGCTAAGGCCGGCGAAGTTGTCGAATTAAAACATGAGTGCATCAGATCTCAGGCCATGACCCACAAGAGGAGTTCGGGCGCGTTGGATCGACATTGTGAGACGTACGGTGAAACGGTTGGGAAACAACAGAATGATTTTTTTTTCTGAGGGCTTCAACCTACTTGGGCTCTCGGCCTCTTGTCCCTCTTTTTTTTTTGACATCTTCTCGGGTCTTTCTGCAGGGGTACGCTCCGGGATACGGAGGGCATGCAAAGGGGTCACGGGGATCTATCAGTCTGGGCGACTGGGTGCATGTGGTACCAGGGGAAAAGGCTGGCCTGCCGATTCCAGTGGGGCAGGACTCACATAATCGGATGGTCGCCGGCAAATGCTGCTGTGCAAGATGATAAAATGTCAGTTGTAGGGTGCATGATCCATGTGTCAAAAGCAGTCGGATGCGCCTGCTAGGCCTTAGCAAAATGCCGTGGTGAAACTGATGTCAAAACTTCCGGGGTCAGGAATGTCCGATTGTCAATTTGCCAAAATGGCTGTCATGTGCGCCGTCTAGGCCTTAGCAAAGTGCCGACTCAAAAATAATAACCTGGATGTCAATTTGGATTAGGCTCGAGTCCAGGCAGGATAACACTGTTGCTGTTGGGAGTTGTGGCAACATGCCATGACCTGCAAGCGGCAAAATGCCGGCTGCAATGACTGCAAAGGTCAGGATGTGCCGCACTGCCAGATCGCTGGGCAACCCACAAGGGGAGTACGCCGCGTTGGATCTCATTGTGAAACAGTACTATACCTACGTCCCAATTCTTTTTTTTTTTGAGGGCTGCTACCTACATGGGCTCTCGGCCTCTTGTCCCTCTTTTTTTTTTTTTTTTTTTTTTGGGGGGGGGACACCATCAGGAGATCCTATCAGGCAAAATAGATGGGTTATTGCCAGCATGTTTGTCGTAGTCAGAATCCAAGCCTCACGGTTCAGGGTCCGGTTGACTTTGCAGCAGCGTCAGCAACGAAGCTTCCGAGCAATGCACTGTCGGCTGTAGACTTGGCAATCGATGCAGTTCAAGGCATTCGGTTTTGCAGAGCCAGAGGCAAGTGATCCCCTGATGAAACACCTCAGGCAAGGTCAGCAGTCGGACAGGTGCCCTGCGATCATCACAATGTACCCATAACGATGGTTGTGCAAGGTCTGAGACTTCTGGAAACACACGCAGGGCTGCTTCATAGTGGCCTCCTCGTGTATGACCCTGATGTGAAATGCCTGCAACCACAGTGTATGCAGTTGTGCCAGTGGACGGACCTACCAGAACAGGTACATCAATGGCCCATTCAAACCGCAAAGCTGCCGTGCACTTTCGAAGATCCCCCGAGGGATTCTGCACCAGTCGATCTATGTGAAGCAAAAGCAGGTCCTGTGGGTCGGTCAAACCTGCCTGCATTCCAAGGTCTGTGCTCCACCACCTCAGCAGGGTGGTCAGGTGGACTTCTGCAAGGTCAGTCATGTGTGGGGCAAACTGCAATGTCAACGGCATGTACAGATCCCCCGAGTCATGAATCTCAGTCTTTTGCCCCGTGTGCACACGTCGCTCCCAGCAGTTGGAAAGGGCTGGTGGCACAATCCAGCTTGAAAGCATGTGCAAGAACTCTGCACTGTCCGCCTGATCCTGATCTTCATTCCATCCCTGCACAAGTAAGTTAAACCAACTGGCAGCGGCAAGACTGAAGAGAGTATCATCAGCCTGTAGCAGAATGCGATGCAGGTCAGGTGAACGTGCGCCCCAGTCATGGAGTTGAAATCCAATCCTTGACATAAAAGCCCAAAGCATACTAAGAAATGCGCTGTTGGCATAACAGAGGTTGCTGCCGGCATTTTCCAAGGGGAGCCTCAGAAGTTGAGCTCGCAGGTGATGCCGGGCCCGGCCATCTAGCTCTGGTGGCTCTGCTTGGGGGTGTGTTTGGTTTTCCCCCTGCCCTTGCTCGTCCACGAAGTTCCTTTGCCCAAGGTTGCCTGAAGCTGCAAAGCCGGTTTGGAGAGCACTTGATTGTGCTGCTTCACCGACATCCCCAGGAGCGTCCAGATCGTGTTGTTGCAGAGGTCGTGCATCAGCTCCCAGACGTCCGAATCCCGATGGCTCAACTGAAGCAGCCAAGGGATTGTCTCCTGGTCGTTGCGTAGGCTCTGGAACTTGATCACGTGGCGGTTGGACTTGAGCAGGTCCTCCAATGTCTGCAGATCCCGGAGCATCCTCCCCATGGGGACCGGTGGATGGGCTGCACGGATCAGCTGTTTGGTTTCCGGTGACCACTTCTGGTACGCCCAGCTCCCGTCGGGGAGAAGAGCTCCTTTGCTGATGGCGACGTCCCACAGAGGCTCTCCCGGTTTGCTGCTCGCTACTTGTTTCACCCGGCGATGGAGCTCTGTCACAAGGCCGCCCATCAGGTGGGTCCGGAGTGTGGGCCATCTGATGTTGTCCCTCTGCTGGGGAGCTTGGTCTCGCCATGTTTTGGCCATCTGAGTGAGTAGGGGAATGGTGCCGTCCTCTCTGCTTTGGGCAAACATAACGAAGCAGTCCTGTCGGAGCTGTAGCTGTAGGGCTCGGTCGTGGTTCAGCAGCACCTGTGTCATCAGGCGGAGGAGATTGGTCATGGTCTCTTTGGCTTGGAGGTCGGCGGCTTGGTCGTCGCCTCTGGCTGCCTTGTGACGCTTGTTCGCCAAGTCTCCGTCGTTTCCTTCGTGGTGCTTGCGGGCCCCCAACAGCAGAGGGCCCAGCGCCGAGAGGCCGTCCATCAAGGCTTGATCGTTGGGATCCATCAGAGCGTCCATCGAGGGGATGCAGCAGGCAAGCAATCTGGAGCACCACCGGGCAGCTTGAGACAAAATGACTATGCAATGTCTGCAGTCTGTCTGGCGACACTGGCTCATCAAATTCAAGCGGCAAGTTGAAAACCTGCTGACAGAAAATACACTGATAGTCCTGATGTTGTAGGTTCTGCATGACCATGTACAGCTGGAACGCAATCTGGGTTGCCCACGCGCTGGTGTTTGGATGCATTGTCAGCAAGTGCCGCATCAGTGCTGCAGGCTTGTAGTGACCGCCACAGAGTACACATCGAGAACGCAGCCCCTGCAAAACCAGTGAATCCTGCCACAGCTGGGAGAAATTGCGGCCTGTCAGGATATCTATCAACCGATTGGTGAGGGCCGCTTGATGGAGGCAGTCCAGTGCAGGGGAAAGCACAGCAGCTGTGAACTGAGTTGGCACAAACAGTTGGGTGTCTGTGTGGGCCAGCATCATGGCTATTTGTCGCAGGGATGTGCAAACGTGAGTCAATCCCACCTCGTGAGCTTGTGGGTTGCAGGTGCAACCTCGTTTGGCCATGACTGCCTGTAACAGGAACCTCAACATAGTTTGTGATGCTGTCCACAGGGCACCATGTGACTGTAAAAGATGTGCTACAACATCGCCAGTGCGCATGTACTTCATCCCGCAGAATTGACAAACTGTTGTCAGCTGTAAGCGCTGATGGGCTGTCAAGGCTGCAAAATCTCCTGTGCTGAGCCAAGCACCCCATTTGCCGGTGGTGTCAATGGGATTGGGAGACGCCAGCGGGTCAAATGAACCGCATCGCCCCTCAGTGATGTGGCGTCGCAGCCCTGAGCGACTCTCGAACGTCGCGCCGCAGTGACGGCAAATGTCATTGCCCTCTTGAGAGTCTCTTGCAGGGCACCAATCGTTGATGGTGAGTCCATGTTCAAGGGACATGTGTCCATACAGTTGACTGGCATCATCAAATTGCTGAATGCAAATGTCACAAGTCCTTTCGGCATGATGTCTGTCTTCTGGGTCCATCAACTGTAGCCGGAGGGCTCCTACCTGCAATGCTACTGGACAACTGTGCACCCGGTGGAAAGTTTTGCCACACATCAAGCAGGGGGATGTCTGTTGCAAGATGTGGGAGAGTTGGACTCCTTTGGCGACACTTCCCCGTGTCTGTTCCTGGTGATACAGCTTGTGATGTCCATGCAGTTCCTGAAAACGATTGCACCACATGCCACAGAACACGCAATGATTGGAAAGGTACGCAGTTACGTCCTGTCTGTTGCCTAAGGCAGTCCAGTCATCTGCATTCAGGAAGTGTTGCAAATCTGGCCAAAACGGCCGAGAAGCAGCATGTAATTCCAATTCCGGCTGGAACATCTCTCTGGTCAAGGGCGGTGGCTCAAAGCGCAATTCTGGCCCACGGTGTGATACCTGGCAGCAGTCACGTTGCACATGAATGAAAAATTGGTTCCAGGTGGCAAACATGGTCAGGCAGTGGCTGCACTGGGGTTTACCCTGCAGTGACATGTCCAGTGGGGAAGTGTCACTGGTGCGAAACTGTCTGTGTTGATGATGTGTAGTAAGATGGCGGCGCAAATTGGCAACACTGCGTGTAGCAAAGCTACAGTACTGACATCCATGCAGTGCCTGTGTCTGCACTGGCGCCGCTGGATCTAAGGCAATGGGCACCTCCGGAGCAGTTTGTCGGATGCATTGGATCAGGGCTAAAACATCATGCAGGTGGCTCCAATCCAGTCTGCGTAAAAAATCATCAGGCTGCAACAATTGTTCCCGCCTATGGATGCGTCGGAGCAGGCCCATGGCCAAGGTTGACAAAAGGTCGAGTGGTGGTGCAAGACCGTACAATTGAAAAACCTGCTGATGCGTGTGATGTGTTGCATATGGATGGTCACCTAGGATCATACGGATCATTTGATACACCGTGACCTGATACTCATGTAAAACCGGCAATGTGACATGAACCGAGAGCAATCCGTAGGTGAGCACAGTATGGGCGCAAGTCTTCCATAAATAGAGCCGTTTCGCAATTGGCAGTTGCCTATTTCTGAGCCAGGCCCGCACGCGATTAAAAGCAGCCCATCCAGCTTTCTTGCGATGTGCCCATGTCTGTGCCTCAAACGAGTGATAGCTGATCACCGCACCCAGATAGCGTCCTTTGGTCTTCAGCGGCAGTGGGGTCGATGAGCCATCTTGTCTTGGGACAAGAAGAGATGTCCCTGCAGATGTTCGCTGGATGCACCCTTTCAGCACTGGACGTGGGTTAGTGCCGGTGTACCTCAAAGTCATAAAGGATTTGGAGTAGGAGATCGAGAGACCCAAACTTTCAAGGCAATCCACTGCATGTCCCAAATTGGTCAGGTGAGTCCGGAATTCATGTGGGGACCGAAAGGCGCAACCGAAATGAACATCGTCTGCGTAAATCGTCACCGCTTCAGCAATCCATCCGGGACCTGTCTTGTCAGCCAGCATGTGCAAAAAACGGTCCATAAAGATAATCCATAATAATGGAGCGATTTTGCATCCTTGACGTAAGCCCTTGCCTACCCGTACTTTGGTGGTGCTACCGCGGAAAACCAAATTGTAATGTGTGTTTTCATGCCAGCTGGCAACCAATTGAATCAAATGTTCAGGAGTGCCCAAGTCATGCAAGTGATTGCAAATGGTACTTCTGCAGGCAGTATCGAAAGCCCTAGTCATATCCAGAGAAAAAGGGAGAACCCTCCACAAATTTTGAACTTGTGATTGGGGCACATTTGCGTTTGGACCGTACGTCTATGTGCAGTCACAAGGGCACGTATGCTACGGCTGTGGGCAGAAACCCGAAGGATCGCATCCGTTGCTGCACGCAGGGGAAGAAATCCAAAATGCGGGGAGCAACACAGTTGAGGGAACAAGCAATCTTTGATTTTGGAACAAAGGAGCCCCATCACAAGTTTGCCTAATGGTTCCATGAGTGATATTGGTCGAAGTTGGTCAGGATGCGTATTGGGCTTACCTGGTTTGGGAAGGAAAAATAACCACGAATCTTTCCAGACTTGAGGAATAGTTGGAGGGGAATGATTCCACCAAGAAACAAGCTGGGAATGAAGGAATGTGGCTACTTCATGGGGGGCACTCTTCCACACGACCGCCGGCAGGAACGGCTTTGCAACCGCCTTGTTGCTGTGCAGCAAGGTGACTGCCTGCTCTAATTCATGCACCGTAAATGGCACGCCCGGAGCAGCATCAGTATATCGGGGGAGATGGGCTGGACCCTGCCACATTTGCTGGACGAATGATACCGTCATGGAGTGGGCCATGTACTGATCTGCAATTTGCCCATCTGGTCCTCTCAATCTGGCTCGTGCCAATGGCCTTTTTGGGGAGTATCGATTGATTAAATCAAACATTTTATGGGTGTCTTGGTTCTGTGCAGCAATGGCTACTTCCTGACAGAGAGTATCAAACAATCTAGTCTTGGCGAGTCTGGCCTCTCGTTGCTGGATCCTCTGCAACGCTTGATACCGGCTGCGATGGTGCCAGGCCTGAAACAGCATAAGGAAAACTGGGCGATCGGCTTGGAGGGCAAGGAGACGGAGCTGGCGCCTGTGGTGCCATTTGTCTTCGATGACCCTCTTGGCTCCAGAGAGATCGACCTGTGCTATATTGGAATGTGTACCCGGAAAAAGCTGGTGAAACTCATGTGATACTGTGTTATGAATTCGAGTGACAACTTCGTCAGCTGAAAGTGCCTGGTGGTCCAATTGCAGTGCATCCACCACTTGCTGTCGGAGCTGTTGCCAGTTGGGAGTCTCCTGTAAGCTCTCTTGTCGGCAACGAGTGCGTTGTGCATATGTGCAGGCTGTCTTGGAATCGAATGTTTGATACGACATGTGCTTGGCAGGCAAAGAACAGTGTATTGGTATATGATGTGATTGGTTGTGTGGAACAAAGTCGGCATCCTCCAGATACAACACAGCTTTGGAACGACCATCACATGCAACCGTCCTAAGAAGAATATGATCAATCCTAGATGCATGTCTGCCATGATAGAAAGTTGCTCCTGACTTGTTCCAGGTGTTGACGGCAGTAAGGCCATGCGAACGCAGGATTTGCTGCAGTCTTTCATGGTCAGGGTGTTGTGACCCCAGAGTCTGTTGTCCTTTCCACTGAAATGTCGAACCACCCACCCAGGGCGGGTGATGAGCAAGGGAGCAGTTGAAATCTCCTGCGCAAACCAGATTGTTACGACTCGGAATCTGATGGAGCTTTTCTTGTAATGCTGTCCATACCTGCTCACGGTATTGATACGACTGAGCCGTCTTGTAGTCGACAAATTGGTAGATAGTGAGGATGTCAAGGGCTCTGGAATCAAAGTGGACCCGGACATGAAGGAGGCGACCGTCGATGGACGCATCATAACCAATCTGCTCTGCTTGGGCCAGTCGTCGAGAGATCATCACCAGCAGTCCTCCACTTTGTGGCGTGCCGGTGGCAGTGTGCACATAGCACCAATCTCGATCAGTCCACGTTGAAGAGAAGGACCAACGAGTTTCAGCCAACGTAACAATGTCCACTGGATGAGATTTGAGCCAGTGCTTAAGCTCCACGAAAGTCGCCTGGGAGAGACCTCCAGGGTTCCAATGTAGTAGAGTAAGCCGCCCATTGTTCGTTGTATGCCAGCTCTTGGGAGCTTTGTGAGTTGTACTGCTCTGTGTAGCCTGCACTTTGTGTCTCAAAGTGGCCGGAAAATCCTGTGATCTCATGTATCGGCCATGGTAATGGGAATGCCCGTGGATCAAGGCCCGTCGACATGCACGCATGAAGCTCCGTTTGTGTACTGTGGTTCGAGGCCGGTCAGGATCATTAGAGCCAAGGCTCATTGGAGGCCGTTGTCCACCGTTTGCAGGATCTTTGCAGAAAGCTTTCATCCATGCTTCTGCTTCAACTGTGCAAGTGGAAGCACGGTAACCCTCACCCTGGCAACTTCGATTGTTGAAGCCAACATAGTCGTGCAAACTGGTCTGCTTATAGGACATAGGTTGTTGCACGCAAGGAAATAGTGAAGTTACCCCCGGAATTGGGACCGGGTTGCACTCGACCAAAAATCCAATTGAAAAACACCCAAGGAGCAAAAATCTGAGCATCCTCCGTTTAATGTCAGTAGTAAGGTTTGGATCAAGGGATGTATCTTTGTCCAGCAGGATCCAAAACCTATCCAGATGTCAGAATAAGATGTTGATATTGCAAGATTGTGATTCCACAAATGAAGAGCCAGAAAAGACAGCGCAGTGAGGAGCCCACCCTCCAACAAAAACGTAAGATCACGCGTCACAATGGCAAACCAGGGACGGGAGAGCAGTCCTATGGGGGGCAATGGCTGCGGCTGCGTTCCTAGAGCTCCTCGCTCTTGGGTGCACTACTCGAGAGTGCAAAGGGCTTGTGTGTGTGTGTTTGTTTTTTGCAACCCCATGACTTTTCTAGTCAGTAGGCAGAGCCCGTCACACGCTTGTGCATGCGGCCCAATACCGGCAAGTCTGCCGTTGATTGGGGCTTCAGACTGGCATGCCTCGAAAGGCAGTCTGGCATGTCCAAAAATTCGATGCAGGTGGTTGTCAGCAACGAATGGGACAGCCTCAGAAAAAACGGGTGTGAGGAGAAAAGAGAGGAGAAAAGAAAGGAGAAACAACTCTAACAGGCCTCTCACTATAGCAGTGGCGCCATTGCCGGTTCCAGCTGCAGCGCATGAAGGACCAGCGCAAGGCCGCACAGCACAGCCGCCAGCGCGCACCAGAGGCCGCACATCAGCCAGCGCTCGAAGAAGGCGCTGCATCAGCACGGCGCAAAAGTTTTTTTTTTTTTGCTTCTTGTTTGGTGGGCATGCGCCTCTTGGCCCTCTTTTTTTTGGGGGGGGCATCTTTTCGTGGCCCTGGAGATCTGGGGTCAACCTTGGGGTTGCCAAGGCAAGGGGATAAGCCAGCCGGGGGGCTGGGTGCATGTAAAAGGTCTGATCTGGTGCAATGGCTGAAGTGCTTCATATTGGAATCGCCGACTAGGCCTCAGGCAAAATGCCGGATGAAAACATGAATGCCAAAGTGGCTTCTGAATCGAATGCGCTGACTAAGCAGTGGCAAAATGCCATGGTGATACAACCAAAATGGCAAAGTGAAACTACTGCCACAAAATGAAGCCTTCAATGAAACTTGCATCAAAATGGACAGTGGGTGAAATGGACGATCCAACTGTCGGTCCGAAGCGGTATGGCACGGTGACTGGAACAGTCAGGCCTGGTGAAACAAATCAAAACTGTCTGTGCCACCGCATGCAAACTAATATTCAATCCTTGGAGTCATTGCGTGGCTTCTTTGGCATGGGTTCCTCCACATCAGAGGGTGCAGTAGGTTTCGTCTCATCAGCCAGCTCCGTAGGAAGTGCTGAGTGTACAGCCGCTTCATTGGTCGTGTTGGCGTCAGATCCATCAGCTGGGCTTCCACTATGCAGGGCGGCTGTGCGAGCTCTCAGTTCCACATCCGAGGGATGCTCAATTGTCCTGACAGCCGTGGCATTGAGTCGGACAAGCCAGAACATGGTAGCATTGCACAGGATTTCATCTGTCAGTGTTGGAATGTGATCAGGGAGGCGGTTATCGTCATACACCAACCATCCACCCCTATATCTCAAGGCAACCCGATGATGTCCACTGTGGGGACTGTGTCCAAGATGGAATGTCACAGCAACAAGATGAAATGGCAAAAAACTGATCACTCCCGTGGCGTCTGCAAAACATGGAAATTGGATAATGGTCGAATGGAGAATGAAGCGTTGCAGGCACTTCCGGTTCTGACCTTCAATGTGTCGATCAAACATCAATGTGAGACAATCACGTGCCTTGACACACGCCCGACAAAGACCTGAGGGGTCATGCCAATGGGAAAGAAGAGCTTCCAATGTGCACTGTGCTGCAGCAAAGTCAATGAAACGAATCAGAATGGGAGCGTATCTGTCTCCTTTTTCACTGTCCAAGATCGGGTGTGACACCTGTGTGACATGTTGGAATCTAGTGCACCATTGACATGAAATAAACGTCGGTGCCAGGCGATCCAAAATGAAAGCTGTGAATTCCAAAATGTCCTGCTGTGTCAGCAAATCTTGCTCAGTAAAGGCCCGAAAGAGCAGCCACAGAAAGGGCTGGAAGACCCGGAGATTCAACGGAACAGGATTCCATTGACAGATGCCCCGCAAAAGTTCGTATCCAAATGTCCAATGATGCGGATGAAGGCCCTGACAAAGAAGTGTGCACCAAGCCAGTGCCTGGACTGCAGCATTGACATAGCACATCGTAGATGTGTCATTTTCCAAGATGCGCACCATGTGCTTTGGGAGGTCATCTACATCATCTTTTCCAGCTGCTTGGCCAGGGCTGATCTCTGCTGTGTTTGTGGGCGCAGCGTCAATCGCACAAGTTGCCAGATGCTGTGATACGACACGGTTCGCAAGAGATTCCACAGTTCCCCTTGAGTCCGGTTGCCCACTGTCCATAGGAACGGGATAGTTTTCCCACTGGTGTCCTCCGTCTGAAGCTTGGAGACTGCATGGAATCGAAGTGTGATCTCCGGCTCCGACTGTAGGATGTGGACAATCGCGTCCAGATCCTGCCCACTTCTCCAATCGGAAGTGGCTTTTCCTTGCTTGGAACCAGCTGCTTCTGACCAGCATCCCACCTCAGGAACGGCATCATCTGGTTCTGATCGATGAGGTTGAAGCGGATGCAATCCTGGACCACGTCTGCACTGGCTGGAGCTTGCTTCAGTTTGTCGAGGCGTTCCTTTGCCGTCTCCATGGCACGAAGGGCCATTGTATGTCGCAAAGTCCGAGTGCGATCCCCCTTCTGCCACGCTTGATGACAGGCCAGTAAGACTGGTAATAAGCTTCCTTCCCCTGGTTGGAGAAACATCACAAACTGAAATTCTTGAAGCAGCACGTGAATGGAGTCTTCGTGCTTGAGAATGACACGTGCCATCGTCTTCAGCATGTTCAACGTCTGATCGTCTGTCGAACCAGTGGTGGAGGAGCCCCTGTCTTTGCGCCTGGGCCTCTTGGATGGCTTGTCCTCGGAGTCCGGTTGGATTCCTAAGCTCTGAAGTTGCCCTGGTGTCAGAAGTGAGCCCCAGATGGAAGTCGCCTTGTCGAGGGTGTCGGCCATTTGCAAGCAAGACAGCAAGGTTCAGCAGGGCTGGGCAATTTGGTGAGTCGATGTGGAAATCTGAGCCACAGCACGGGCAAGAAGCACACGTCAGGAGAAGCCGTTTGTGGCACCACATGGTGTTGTACTGTTTGTAATCATGCTGCCGCAAATGTTTCTCCAGTGCTCCAGGCATGTAGAAGGTTTTGTGACAGATAAGACACTGGTGTTTGATGGAGGTCAAAACAAGTTCATCTCGGAGGATTTGATGTCCACAGGAAACCAAGGCATCAAATTCTCGACCAGCAGAGTCTGGGGGCTGCACGTTGAACATCAGCCTGTGGTGCTCTTGACGGCGAAAGGCATTCTCAATTGCCTGTGGTGTCGGCCGAGCAAGTGGGTCATAGGATGACTTTTGCAGAACTGGGTGCATCAAGGAGGCAGCCAAGTGCAGAATCAGTGGACAGCCAGGCAAATGTAACTCCGGAACCGGATCAAATGTCAAGACATCCATTGTTGGCAGCAGATCACCACAGTGGTCACAGCACTGGTCCTCAGAGTGTTCTGCACTGAAAATCCTGCACAACTGCGCCACAACCGGGTGCAAATCATTGGCTCCCAGTTGATGCTCCAATTGGAGATGCACTATGATGTACTGCAATGAGACGGCTTCACCACAGATGGTGCAGTGTCGCTTCAGCATACCCAACAAGGCCGGGTCTCTCCACAGGTTGCCAAATTGCCTGGTGAGCAGCCACAAGCAAATGCGTTTGAAGTCATGCAGTGGAAGCAAATCTCCAATGTGCGACAGCAGGTCGCTGGTCTTGAAAGCCCATGGAATGGTCAACTGCCAGTGTGCCTGCACGCAGAGCATCGCTGCCTGAATCAGAGCGGGGCATGTGTGGTCTGGTACTCCATGTCCCCTTGTTGGGTTACAGGCACATCCAAAGTCCTGGAACAACACCCATCGCAGAAGCTGAAGTTGAATCGAGCTCTCAGCTACCAGTGCTTCATGTTCCCGGTAAAGATGGTAGACCAGTGCATCACCTGTCCTGCACATAAACCCACAAAATTGGCAGTGCGTTGTCAGAGCCAGTTTCAGGTCAGGCAGCCGATATAGGAGATGTCCAAAGCCAAACCAGAGCAGCTGCTCAAGCTTCTCTTGAGGTTTCAGGGCTAAGTCCGGCGGCAGGTTGGAGCCAGCTGTGCCTTGTTCACGTTCCCATTGAATCCTGGCCAGGGAAAATTGTAGGAACACCATGCAAATATGTTTGGCTCGATGCTGGGGGGGTTCACAGAAACATCTCTGAGCACTGTTCAGGGTGACTGTCAGTTCAGCAGCACGTTGTTCCATTTCAGCCCATTCCGATGGATGCCCCTGCTTCAGATGTTTGGAAAGATCTTGACGCCTACGAAATGGCATACTGCAGTCAAAACACTCCGAGGAGATGAAGTGATGGATGTCAGGGTTCGAGAGCAAATCTTCGCATCTGTTCGTCTGTACCGCCTGGTCAAAAAGGCACTTGGCAGTGAAATGATCCCAATTGTTTGAGTGAAGCACCTGCTGAGCATTGTGGAACTTCTGAATGTGCTGCGTCAAGCCGTGACGTGTAGTGTAAGCCTTGCCACAGTGAACGCACTGTAGATTGGTGTGTTCAGTGACGTCACAAAAGGCTGCAGTCATCTGTGAGTCCGTCAACAGCATTGCCAATTGTCGCCAAATAATGCAGCGATGGTACTGTGAAAATGAGGTTGAACAAAGACAGCATGGATTGCCCGTGTCAACATGTTTTGCATAATGTTGCAATACCGGCAAGTGTGCTTTGTGAGATGTGCTATGAGCATCATTCCAGTGTCTCATCAAGCCCGTTTCAGTTGTGTGAAATTTGCCGCAAATGGCGCAATGATGCAAAAAATACAACAAGGCATCGGGATTGTGTCGAAGGGCAGCTACTTGATGAGCTCTGGCAAATTGAAGAAGCTCTTGCACTCTCAGTCGATGTTCAACCTGGTCGATCTCCTGCAGATCAAGTTGGCATACATACATGGTGTGATAGTGATATCTGTGCCAAGTGCTGAATTGCATACCACATCTGTGACACGTGGGGGTGTCAGTTTGTGGTTGAGAATCCATGAGTCTGAGCAGACCTGATCGTTGTCCATGTTCCACAGTGCAGTGCCTTCGCAACGCTGCAAGAGTGTAGAAAATTTGATTGCAGTGCGGACAGATGTGCGGTGTCAGAAAGTCAGGCACCTCCGTCAGAGTGTAGTCTGAGTGCACCCGCTCATAGACCTTGTCAATCACCTGCAAAAGTTGGTCATAGTTAGGCAGGGGGGTCAAGCGCAGAACATCATCATCTGCCAATGTTCCCTGTCTGTGCAATAAGCGCGCTGCTGTCTGGAGGCAGATGTCACGCAATCGCAAGAGCGGATCCGGAAGATTATGGCGAGTCAGGAATGACAAATTGCTTTCATGTGACAAGTGAACAGGATCACGGAGGATTCTCCTCATCTGCTTGATGCTGAATCTGTAAAAAGGAAGCAAAGTGGTTTCATTGAAGCCAGTGGCAAGGATACCGTATCTTAAACACGTATAGATACACTGGTACCATAATTTCACCCTCTGTGGGGCACTGAGTCTCTGTGTATAGAGCCAACGGTGAAGCAGGTGACCAGATTGTTCACTGTGTTTGAGTCTCAATGCCATCGTTTCCTTTTCAAAATTGTAATAGGACAGCATCACTCCAAGGTACTTGAAAGATCGCACAAGTTTGATCTTGGTGTATGTACCATTGGAACGTGGAATTTTGATGAAAGTTCCTTGTTGTGTACGGACAAGAAAGCGCTTCTGAAGTTTGCTCACCAATTTGCCTCTCATACGCAAAGTCACAGAGGTCTTTGCCAGATTAATGTCCAAATTAGCACCTTCTATCAGGTCCAGGAGAATGCCAAAGGACTTGATCAGTTTGAGGAAGGACTCCTCGCTGTCAAACATCTGATGAGAGCAAATGTCATCTGCAAAGATGGTGATGCACAGCAAAAGAAATTGGGGTGAAATGTGTTGTTCAATGTCCAACATCAACGTAGAAATAAAAACCGTCCAAAGGCATGGGGCAGCTCTGCATCCTTGACGGATGCCACGACATGTCTTCACCGAACGATGCGTGCCTCGATGGAAAAACTCATACGTAGTTTTGTTGTAAACACATTTCAGTAGTGAAATCAGATTGCTGGATATGCCCAATTTTTCAAGGCTTTGGAATAAACGCTGGCGATGCACTGTGTCGAAAGCACGAGTGAGGTCCAGGCATAATGTCATTCCGCCAATGACAGAAGGTAGGTCGCGTCCTTGTTTCAAGTTGTGAATAGGATGACAAAAGTTCTGTAACGTGATCCTGACTCTACGGCAGTGTTCCGTCAGTCTGTGAATGGCGTCCTCTGTACCACGTCCAACAGCATAAGCAAATTGTGGCAGCCTGTTCATGAATGGCTGGATCTGCTGTTGTATGGCAGTAGTGAGCAACCCCATAACAGTCTTGCCTGTCGGTTCGAGCAAGGCAATTGGACGTAGTTCTGAAGGATGTCTCCCACTCTTGCCTGGTTTCACAAGCATGGCGATGGTGCCAGTGCTCCAGCTATCAGGGAAGTCTTTGGCATCGCAGCAGTCATGAAACATCTGAGCAAGGTACTGAGAGATGGGCTCCGCTCCATACTTCCAAAATGGTGCAGGAGTGAAGGCAGGCGCCAAGGCCTTGTGAATTGGCAGAGATTGCAATCCTTGTGTGAACTCCTCTTGTGTGAATGGCCATGTGAAATCAGAAATCAAAAAGTTGGAATCTCCATCTGAGTATAGGTCATGATACCAGCGTTGAAGCCAATCTGCAGCGTCATCTGGTCCAAGTAGTTCACCTTGTTCATATCGAAGCAAGATCTGTTTCAAAGGTTGCTTGGGTGCCAATGACCGTATGTGTCGAAACAGTGTGAAATGATCATGAGCCTTCTCAGCAAGATCCGCCGCTTGGAAAATCTGATCAAGTCGAAGCTTGCGTTTCTGTCTGGCTGCTATTGTCATGGCTTGTCTGGCCTGACTACGTTTACAAACATGAAACCAAGCCTTGAAAATATGAGCCATTTCTTTGCCGCGAAGTCGGCGCAACAGTCTTGTGTGATCCTGAAATTGTCGGAAAGGTCTGATTTCCGTGGCAGGTCCCTTGTCAGGTTGAAGGTGAAAAAATGAAGAGCAAGTGAATTGATTCAAGGTGTTGTGAAGAGTTTGAAGGTCAGGAGTTGAGGTATACAAAAGGTTGGTGACAGTTTGATGAATTTGTTGTTGAAAAAATTGATAGGTGTCATCCTGATTGAGACGGTGTTGACTCAGTTTCAGCCTCTGCTGTCTCGTCCAACCAGTGGTCGTAGTTCTCTGTGCAGTGAACCATTCTCGCCTGAGAGAAGTCAACAATGGAATATGAAATGCACCTGAAATGGGGACCAAGGAAAAGTCACGAAGATGTTTGACATCATGCCAATGAGTCAGCATGTGTACGTCGCGTACAGATGTAGTCAAGTCGTGAGCATTGATCTCCAAATTCATAGGTAGCATGATCACTGGCATTCCAAGTGTTGAGTGCCATCAAATCAAACTGCACAAGGAGTTGGCGCCAGTGATTGGCATCAGGATGTCTGGGACCATGGCAGCGTTGGCCATTGCGTTGAAAATCAGGGTATCCCACTGCGCTGGATCGTTGGTCTGCAGAGCAATTGAAGTCACCAGCCAGCAGGAGTACGTTTCGACGTGAAAAACTTGTCAGAATTTTGAAGAGCAAATGCCATACATGACTGCGGGACTCCATGTGAGTTGGAATGCATGTGTACTGATAGATATTCAAGATATCGATGCATCTGGAGGGCCCATGAATTCTCAGCTGAAGGATTCTACCAGGTAAGTGTTCATACCACGACAGTTCAGATTGGTTACAGACCTTGGTAGAAATCATGCACAGGAGTCCAGCCTGTTTTGATTGTGTACCTGAATGCACCATCATGTATTTGCCGGAAATCCAGTCGCTGGAAAAGGGCCAATGGGTCTCTTGAAGGAGAAGTACATCGATAGTTTGATTCTCCAGCCACATCATCAGAAAATCCCAGTGTGCTGGGGGGAGTCCATTGGAGTTCCATGAGAAGCATGTCAATCGCTTCCGCTGGATCGATTTCGGCGGGGCCACATTCGGAGAAGGCTGTAATGTCGGTGGAGCCTTCATTGTGACCCCCATCTGTTTGGCCGTGAGCAGTTTCCCTTTGTACCAGGTCACTCCATGTAATTCAGCACGATGAAGTGCCCGCTTGTAACTCCTTTTGCAAACCTCACGTTGTGAGCCAGTCTGTGATCCTAAGATCTGTTGGGGCCCCATTCCATGTTGTTTTGCAGGGAGGCCAAAAGTGCAGTAAGTGATGGTAGTCCCTGCTCTTGTGTCACCCATGGATGTAACACAACCCTCACCCCACAATGGAACACCGAAAATCAGAGAATGCTGAATAGGAACCAATGAAGGTCTAAAGCAATTCAGGTGTTCCAAAGCCCGGAATTGGGACCGGGTTGCACCGCCAAATGGTGGCAAGCTAGTGGTCCAGGCCGCAATGTGCTCAGAATGCAAGTCCAATAGTAGCAAAAATCCCAAAATGAAACGCAACATCCACCAAAGAAATCAGCGCAAGGGCGCTTTAGCCAGCAGGCGCGAAATCAGATGTTATTGTGAATCAAAAAGCCAGTAGAAGATATACTGAAGGAAGAAGCACCCACGGTCAGATGAACAATGCCAGTCCTCTGTTAAAGTCCACAATGGCAGAGAAGGTCACCAGCAGCAAGGCAGCGCAACAGCCGCGCACAGCAGCGCCGCACGCCACAGCAACGAAGCGCCCCACGCCGTTGCACTACCAAGAAGACACGTGGATGAACTGCTACCAGGGCAAGGCCATGAGGGCACCACTCGCGGGTGCAAAGGGGCTTGTGTGCGTGTGTGCGTGTGTGCGTGTGTGCGCGTGTGCGTGTGTGCGTGTGCGCGTGTGCGCGTGTGCGCGTGTGCGTGTGTGCGTGTGTGCGTGTGCGCGTGTGCGCGTGTGCGCGTGGGCGCGTGGGCGCGTGGGCGCGTGGGCGCGTGGGCGCGTGTGCGCGTGTGCGCGTGTGCGCGTGTGCGCGTGTGCGCGTGTGCGCGTGTGCGCGTGTGCGCGTGTGTGCGTGTGTGCGTGTGTGCGTGTGTGCGTGTGTGCGTGTGTGCGCGTGTGCGTGCGCGTGTGT
>Ga0126342_10006479_pt1 | contig 20764 bp, 13 predicted proteins | sample Cyp1metagenome_FD_92528 | JGI IMG/M metagenome (GOLD analysis project Ga0126342, IMG submission 92528) | Coral microbial communities from Lord Howe Island, Old Settlement Bay, Australia - Cyphastrea 1 metagenome | ecosystem: Host-associated > Invertebrates > Cnidaria > Coral ...
ATATATATATATAATTATATATATTTATAATTATATATATAATTATATATATATCATATGTTTCAACTGGATTTTTGTACCCACTACCATGCTTTCCCATGGCACATATTATGGGTATTTGATGGCATTTGTCAAAGCTGATGGTGCCGTATTGGGGGAGGTGAACATCCATTGACCAGCGATGATGGGTGAAAGCAGAATGCGATTCCATGAGGTTTGACCCAACATCATCTACGTTGGAAAGACTTCGCATTTGGCTCCCTGAGTTTTATAGATTGTCTTTCCATTATAAATGATTTGAATGTGAGGAAATGCTGTACCATTATATGCCTGTCAAAGGTTTTGTTTGGTGAGTTGCTGAGGCTAAACTTTTACGCTTTGCCTTTGTTAAAAGGGCTGCCCTGTCCGCTTCAGAAACAAAAGGATGGGAAGCTGGTAGATTTACATAGATTTACAACAAGTTCATGGTAGATTCCACCTGTTTTCCACCCATTTATAGTTTCTATACGAGCTATTACTATTACACATCTATAATTATCTGTTTTTTTTGCTTTAGGGATAATTCGTGATAGTTCCAGATGATGATAGGTGGAATCTATAGGCTATTTACACATCTCTCCATTTTTTTACAGATTCCACGATATGACCATCAATATGGCCCCAGTAGTTCACTACTGCCTGGGTTTCCCAGGAGCAGCACCCTGGAGTTTCCCATCAAGGACAATCTGCTTTTGTTGTGGTTGTCGAGTTGTCGATGAATGTGTCTATCGGATATTTTATTGGGGATCTGATCCATGTATTTTTTTGTTTCCATTAATCTGGGTATCTATATATTGCGTAAATAATATTTAGTATATCATTAACCATATATATATATACTATATATATATTAACCATGACCATCTATATTGATATATGTTCCATCTATTACGATAGATATCCCTTGTCCATCCCTTTTCCATTCTAATTGTATTTTGTTTTTTTTCCTATCTATCGGTCAATGTATCTAGGACAATCCTTTGTTTCCCGTCACCAAGTCTTGTTTTTCTTTTTCCAGTAGGGTCTTGTTCTTCTTTTTTCAGTAGGGCTTTTCGTTCTGTTAAAAAAAAAAAAGATTTGGTGAAAATTTCGCCAAGTGCATCAGAAACTGCACACGGACTTATTAAGATTAAAATCTCCATGTTTAACAGTTGAACATGTGTATTTATATATATATATACTATATATTTTTTATATATATTTATATATTATATATACAGTATATTATATATATAGTATTATATATATATATGTATACTTTATATTATATATTATGTATTATATATGTATTATAATGTATTGATCCAAGATTTCCCCAACAAAACACGACCGCATTGGTGAAATCATAGGAGGAAGGCACCTTCTCGGGCTTCGCCATGTGGACGAGGGTCATGGTGGATGACCAAGACATCATCGAAGTACGGGGGCAGCCGGTGCCTTGGCGCATGGGCCATGGCGGCCGTCTCGGCTGGTCTCGGATGAAATTGGTGACCTGGTTTTTGACCAACTGGTTAGTTGGGGGCTTGTGCTAAGACAAGTGAATCAGATTTCTGGGGTTTGTCCCTTATAATTTGGATTCATTTGGTGGTGTTGTGTATGAAAGCCATTTTTAAACATCCCCACAAGGAGAGCGACGGAATTTTCGGGCTACCAGAGGTTGCGCATGTTGTGAACCACCAATCACACATTTGAACTGAATGGCCATAATGGTATTGGATCATATTGGACCCCCATAGGCTATTGTAAGTTACCCTCTGGTAAACATACAAAAAACTATGGAAAATCACCATGTTTTATGGGTAAGTCCACTATTTCTATGGCCATGTTCAAGTTCCGCACCTGGATTTCCGGGCGCTAGTGATTTTCCATGAAATAAAGCATCCAGCTATTGGGGTACCTCCATTGATGGAAACCCCATGAACCCCCCATATATATATATATTATATATATATATTTATTTATTTATATATTCTGGTTGGTGGTTTCAAACATTTGGATTATTTTTCAATAGATTGGGAATGTCATCATCCCAACTGACTTTCATATTTTTCAGAGGGGCAGGTCAACCACCAACCAGTATTGAATCATATATGAATTCTATGTTCCTGTGGTTTTAAGTTTTATTTTACATATACACGCACAAATGTATATACATATATTCAATGGCCATTTCAGGAACCGATTTATTGGAGGTACCTACCATATATGTTTGGCCTATTGTTCAGGCCTAAATTTCAGGGAATATCCCCACAAAATATGGTCTTATATGGTACTGACGTAGCTCCATTTTGGGATCCTGAAATTCCCGTTGAACTCCTGCGCTTTTCTGGAAAATGGTACAGTACCTCCATTTTTGGATCCTGAAATTCCCGTTGATATGTGTAATGATCATAATATAAATAATATACATTGAACCATGCTCGAGCTTGGGAGCATGACGAGCCTAGCGTAGCGTAGTTTTTGCAGGTTTCGTTGGATCATTTCGTTGGTGCTGAAAGCAGATCCTCAAAGTTGTATGGTTTTTTCCTCATCAAAAACATTCATCTTCATTTGTATCCATGGTCATCCCCAAGAAGAGTATGACGACTTTTTTCCTTACGCAACTTGATGATGATAGAATGTGTTTGTGCATATATGCAGAATTTTCGTGTTAACCGAAATATTGGGGATGGTTTATTATTGGCTTTGCCCAACGTGTTCCACCAACGTTCGTGCGTCGTGGCTCTTAGGACAGTCATTGGGCCTACGTTGTGGCACTGATGACACGCTCACCGGTGTCCGTCGAGCCTGGTGTCATCAGATTGGTGCCATGGCAGCATGAGCCCAGCATTGGGGAAGCCTGGGAATAATGGGGGTTAGTATGGATTACCATCTGGTTATTTAACACAGCCATGGAAAATCACCATTTTTACTAGGCAAACCATCTATTTCTATGGTCCATTTTCCATGGCTATGTTAGTCATAACCAGAGAGTAATGGCAATTCTATCTATCGGGATGGGGATTAGGGATTATTTGATAGAAAACCTATCCTGGCCTAATAGGCTTTAATAGGGATATATAGTTTTTTTTCCAACGGAAAAGCATGAAAAGTTGTGGATTTTCCAATATTGATCATCAAAAGTTGGTGCTTTTCCATTGCGAAAAATTGCTGGAGGGTAACCATCGAACATAGGGGCATGACAGTGCAACAATGTAGCAATTCATGGAAAGATACCCGGCCTGGTAAACATACAAAAAACCAACTGGAAAATCACCATGCTATGAAAATGGGTAAATCCACTATTTCTATGGCCATTTTCAATAGCTATGTTAGTTTACCAGAGGGTACTTGGAAATAATGGGATGTACCCAGCAAGATAATTTCCAGGGGGCCGAGAGGATGTACGAATCATTTCCGAAGGCCGACTCAACCATGATGGTTTCCATATCTATCTTAACTTGCTGGAGGGCATGTCATTTGTGGTTTTCTCATATTTTTCAGGTATGACTATAATGTAGATGAATGGATGGATAGACAGATTGATCGATCGATAGACATTCTTTGATAGAAAATATGGAAGCCACGGCTGAATATTGATGTATAATACTGATATACTGTATAATGTACTTGGTTTCTTTGAAAATGAATGGACCTTTATGAAAGATTTGTTCGCAACATGTCCATCCCCAGCTGGCCTTTTTTTTTCCAAGTCTGCTAAGTTTGGAGTTGGCTTTTCCCTGATTGATTCCCATTTGGTTGGTGGTTTGGAACATGTTTTATTTTCCATAATATATGGGATAATCCTCCCCATTGACTAATATTTTTTCAAGATTGTTAAAACCACCAACCAGATATGTTTTACTTTATCAATAAAACAATAAACGTTTTGTGTTTTTTATTGAATGATAACTTCCCATTTTTTCGAGGCTGGCTGATGGTAACTCCATGTCCCATAGCTCCCAACTCGCGCCTCGGTGTAGGTGAGTGACATCGACTATGCGGCTTCACCAGTGAGTTATAGTTTCAGCGCAGATGTCGCATAGATTCAGCGCCGATTTTCCTGGTGAAAACTGCCGGAGAATTTCAGGATCCTAAAGATGGAGCTACGTTAGTACCATATGTTGGAGCATATTTTCTGGGGATATTCCCTGAAATTTAGGCCTGAACAATAGGCCAAACATATATGGAATCGGTACCTCCAATTTGTATCGGTTCCTGAAATGGCCATGGAGGAGTTCCAAACATTGTTTTCCGATGTTTTCCGTGTCCATATGACTGGCCAAGATCCCCATGGAGGCGCAACTTGGTCAGCATCGGCCAGCACTTCTCTACGATGATCCCCGGGAGTTTGTCAAAAACAAACGGAAGATTTGATCGAAGTTGTCATCCCATTAATAGTGGTTAATAGTGGTTAATAATGGTTAATAATGGATAATAATAATGGATGTTACATAATATAACTATATCTGGTTGGTGGTTTGGAACCATGGAATTTTATGACTTTCCATTCAGTTGGGAATAATAATCCCAACTGACGAACTCATATTTTTCAGAGGGGTAGGTCAACCACCAACCAGACACACATGTCAAGTATATTCACAATTATGAAATCACACATGTATATCATAGACATTCATGGGCTGGATATGATATTCTGTGTTTTGCAGCACTTTGTATATCACAAGTTTTTCATTCACTAGTATACGTCATCTTCAATGAGGTAAAATGACAACGTGCAATCTTTACCTCATTATGTCATTGTACAGCTTGTAGTGTGTACAGAGCCCAGTGTTGCTAATATCATAGAATTGGACGATGGGAAAATTTACAGGAAAGCCCTATATTTGATGGTAAAAACCATGGTCCTGTAGATTTTCCCTTAAACCAATCCAGTTATAATATCATGGTACAGTACTTCAGCCAGTATGATTTTTTAAGGATCCAATCCGACGGCCGGGACGGCCGGGACGAGGACTGCGACTTGAGCATGGCGCCAAAACAAAAAGGTGACAGGAGAGCATCGATCCCATTGAGATTCATGATTGATGTGTAGAATTTGTATGAATATGTAAGGAATATGTAGAATGTCTATGTAAATATGTAAGAAATTGAGGTTTCTGCACTATCACGTGCCATTTCGATTCTGTATGCCCTTTCTGAAGCCTTTCGCCTTACCCAGCGGCGTTACCTCCAGCGGCGTTCCCTCCAGGCGGATATCAACTACGCCTACCGTCAGCTCTCACGAGCCTTGCAGCTTGACGGCAGCCCTGAGACAGTTGGGCTTTCCAGCGGGCTTTGCCCGGTAAATCCACGGTTGAGCCATCGGAATCGTTAGAAAAACATATAGAAAATAACAGGGTTCCTACAATCAGGGTTGCTCCGACCTATTGTAGGTATCAATTGATCATTTCCTTTTCCATCCATACCTGTTATGATGGAACCCAGTTGACAAACAACAATCCTTGAATTCCTTTTTCTTGACAGTTGCACACTGGGAGTGATTGAAGCATGTCAAAACAACTTATGGCAGGAGATGTTAACAATTAATCATTGATGTTAACAACTAATTCTCCCAACCATCCAGTGATGAACTCGGGTTCAGAACTTAAGGGAGAACGGAGACTTGATTGGGATCGAGATGGACCGAGGCACCCGGACAAAAATCCTGACATCCCAGAGGCGGCGGGAGATGCCAGAAATAGATCGCAAATCCATCGAAATTAGGAATGCCTTGTTGCAATTTCAATGGGAATTCCAGGATATCCTCTTACATAGGCCTGAACTATAGGCCTTATATATGGTAGGTACCTCCAATAAATCGGATCCTGAAATTCCCATTGACAATTGCCTTCAGTTCTGGGGTGACTGGCATCACCTTTCTTCATAAACAAATCCATATTGGGTAAACATTTCCATGTTCAAAAAGTCATGAACACTTCATACATATATCATATATCATATAACTCATATATATATATCATATTTCTGTAGGCTAAATCACATGTTTGTATGGCCGGCACGGGCCATTCACATCCCGACTTCGAAGCGACTTCGTTGGGCGACCGAAGCGACCAGGCGCACGACGCCTTCAAGCGCCTGACGGATGCCTCTGCGGAGCTCAAAGAAGGCGCGGATTATCCGTCGGATGTGTAGAAGCTGAGCTGGGTAAATGGTGGTTTAATGGTGGTAATTTGCATGGGATTTAACTATGAAAAATGGTAACTTAATGGGATTTAACATGATTTAACTATGAAAAATGGTAGTTTTTCATGGGATTGAACCAACCAAAATCTGGTGATTTCTAGATGGGATTTTTGCCTCTGGTAATTTGTTACAGTTTGCTATGGTATGTGTATACATATGTATATATATGGTAATGTGGGCAGAGGGTAAATGTGGGTAATGTGCAATGGTAATGTGATGTGGGTCAAAACAGTTTAATGGTAAATGTGTGTTTTACCCACATCCAGTCTATAATATTACCATGGTATAAAAAACATGGTGTGATCAGGCTGGGATATAGGATTATAGGATGATTAATGAGGATTATATAGGATTATATAGGATTATATAGGGATTATATAGGGATTATATAGGGATTATATAGGGATTATGTGATGATTAATGGGATGATTGATGTGGGTAAAACAATGCCATTTTTACCGCCCATGAACTGGGAATGGTAAACATACCACCATGACTGTGGAATGGTTTATTATTGTTTTACCCACATTATTAAACATGTGGTGAAACTTAATATCAGATACGTTATTACTGATCATATACTAAGCATATGTGAAATCATGTGAAATACCAGATCAACCGATGTCAAACGATATTAAGTGTTAAAACCTATGAAACCATCAACTATGGTATTTTATGGGGTTAATGGGACGTTTTTTGGGGATGTGAATTGGATTTCCCAGTTTAATGGAATGTAAATGGGACTCAACCATCAATGTGTTGCAGTGCTTCTGGGATTCAATACGTATCAAAGCTACCCTCGGGTAAACTAACAGGTTGCTATTGAAAATGGCCCATAGAAATAGTGGATTTACCCATTTTCATAGCATGGTGATTTTCCATCGTTTTTTGTATGTTTACCATGTCGGCTATGTTTAAACCTACTGCGGGATATGGTTTCTGATCGCGCAGAACTGCAAATCCGATCGCACCCTAAAAAACTGGATGAACTACAACGCCGCAGAGCGACGTCATCGGAATGATGGAAATTGCCCATCCAATTTTTCCATGGAAATTCCCATTGGAATTTTGGAAACTATAGGGAACACAACAATTGTTGGTGAAATATTGTTCCCTACAACCCGGCCGAACATTTGTCATATTTTGTCACCAACTGGGAGATGGATCCTCTGCGACTCTGCGACATCCCAAAATGGCCGAACTTTTCGTTGCTGACTTATACCCTCTGGTTTTTTTAACATAGCCATGGTATAGATGGCCCATTTATAGGTGATTTACCTACTATAGATGGTGATTTTCCATAGCTATGTTAAATTACCAGAGGGTAGTTGATTGATATTGATTGCAGAGTAGTTGCTTCGCAGTTCTTGTGATTTGTCACATGTTTAGTTCCAGCAGTGTTTGGGCAAAGCGTGGGCAAGATTGGTCAAACGGCCGCGAGATATCGCATCTACCCGAGTTGGGCAATTTCAGCTCAACCCTGGAAGTTGGAAACATTGCAAGATCTTGTTTCCCGTAGCAACGAACATGTTTCCCCAAAGTAAACCTTGGTTTAGTAGTAGATGTGATTTACTTTAGTTTCAACTACATGTGTTATCGTGTTCTATTCCATGTTATTCTGTAGTTTCTGGGTGTTCATTAGTAATGGGAATCATTAGACATGGGTTCAAGAAAAAGTGATACCCTCTGGTGAACTAACATAGCAATGGAAAATCACCATTCTTAATGGGAAAATCCACTATAAATAGCCATTTTCCATTGCTATGTTAGTTCACCAGAGGGTACAGTTCCTGATGATGATGCTCCAGTTACTGATGTTACATCCACGAAACGCTACGCCCACAGAGGTCTGGAAGAGCAACGCAGTGTGCTACGCGTGCCTTTGCTAAAACGTGTTTAATTAGTTACCATGTATCCGTTTGGAATTCAATGCTGTTGCTGATTTCCTATGTTTACGCAACACAAAACAAAGCAATTTCCAGTATATAACTTATTCAAACATTATTCGTTGGTTTGACTAGTTTGATGCACGTGTTTACTGTTTACTTGATAATGTTTCTCTTAGTGGGATTTAGTGGGGGGGTTGTTTTAAGACAAGAAAACAATAAATGCCAAGCCAAGGCTCTGTACCTTTCGTACTGAAACAACACATGAAACATATGAGTTTTTGTGCTCTTTGACCTGCACAACAACGTCGTAGGTAATCGTGTGTAGTGTTGATAACTGGTTGGTGGTTGACCTACCCCTCTTAAATATAAAAGTCAGTTGGGATGATGAAATTCCCAATATATGGGAAAATAAAAAATGTTCCAAACCACCAACCAGTAATGTTTTAATTTGGCAGTTGAGTTGACTCCACCCTTCAGTTGATGCTCCTGTGGTAGCAAGGGCTGTCCGCAGTCCAGCTATGGGGCGTTAAAAGCGCAGTCTGAGACAGGGTCCAATCGAAGGAGTTTAATGCAGAGCATGTGGGGATTCATTTCTTTCATAGGAAAGTATAGGCAAACTCTGGCCTTTACAGAAATTGTACTGCACGTCATTGAATCTACGATCTCCGATATCATCAATATCTACATCTTTTAAGTGAGCATTTTTCAACACTATACTTCCTATATCTTCCTATAATCTTTGGCCAAAAAAAAGGAGAAATGTGGCGTTTCGAACCGTTTCCCCCGGGTTGCCACAGGCGCTGAGGTGCCTGATGGTGCCAGACCGCACAGGGCAGTGAGTTCAGCACCGCGGTCGCAGGCCATTTGCCTCGTCATGGGTACGGTGGTGACGCCTGAGATGACCGAGCGGCCGCAGGAAGCACTCTTCGCAGAGGCGGCGGCATCGGTGGCATCGGTGGATGGATGGGATACATAGCTATTGAAAATGGCCATAGAAATAGTGGATTTACCTATGACAAATGGTAATTTTCCATAGCTTTTCTATCAATGGATTGGTTTTGTTGGGAAAATCTTAACCGGAAACCATGGTTTTTAGTTTTTACCATGAAATTGATCGGGTTGTCCGGTTAAAATTTTGCCATCATCCAATTCTGTGAATTATACCCTCTGGTTATGACTAACATAGCGAGCCATGGAAAATCACCATGCTTTTTCAGAGGTAAACCGTCTATTTCTATGGGCCATTTTCCAGAGGGTATCTGGTTGGTGGCTTGGAACATGTTTTATTTTTCCATAGATTGGGAATGTCATCATCCCAACTGACGAACTCCATCATTTTTCAGAGGGGTAGGTCAACCACCAACCAGTAATTTGATTCAATGTTTGATCAATTTTGTATTACGTGTGAGGTTCACTTTGTATTAAGGCTGGTGCGAATGTTGTATCTTGGGTTCAATTAATACGTTAAGGGTGATACGTTGTTGTGCCTTTCAACTATTCACTGGTTGGTGGTTTCAAACATGTTTTTTTTCCATAATACAGTGTGGTTTCGGTTCGGTTCGGTTTCGGTTTCTAGTATTTGCTATAGGCCCTGTTCGGTTCATGTTCGGTTTCGGTTCCTGCGGTTCCTGATCGATTTCGGTTCGGTTCGGTTCGGTGTTTGCAACATTCTGCATTGATATTTGCTTTTTTTCCGGCGTCGGAAAAGCAAATACAGATTGCTTCCCGCAAGAGGTTTATTGCTTCTCGCAAGAGGTTTCATGAGCAGCGGCTTTCAAAGAGCGGAGAGAGCTGAACTCGGAAAACCAAAGCTTCCTGAAACATGCATGCAATTTATTGTGAAGAAACCCATATTTGTTTTTTTCATTGAACTCAAGAATACAACTTTTCCAATAAGTTTATTGGGGGAGGGTAAGACGGTTCCGGTTCCTCCGGTTCGGTTTTGCACACGGTTCCAGCGGTTCACGTTTCCTGCGGTTCATAGGCTTTTTGATTTTCTACAGTTCGGTTCCACGGTCCCGGTTCGGTTCCAGAACCTTACTGATAATAGATGTGATAATCCTTCCCATTGACTAATATTTTTCAAGATGGTTAAAACCACCAACCAGTTCAATTTTGTGTGGTTCACTTTGTATTACGTCCTCCTTTCCGATCAAGTCTGGGGGATAAACCGAAGCAGGCGACTCGGATGCTTCATGCCGTCCTGGCCCTCACGGGTGAAGGGGAGGCCTGGGTACCCAAAAAGGGTGAGCTGTAGGGTCTGGGAATTGTCCATGTTCGATCATGTTGGATGGGGAGTTTTGGGGTGGCCTTGGATATATAAATTCTAATGGATTGTCTCTCGTTTCGCCAAAACACATCTTTTTTTGGAGGGCGAGGGGGTACATGTAAAATAGTTTTATAACATCTATTCTACATGTAAAAAAGGTATACAAACCAGCTACTGCAATAACTTGTTTTGCGCAGGGTAGTTGGCTCGGCCATGTTGAGGACGTGCCCCGAGAAGTTCAAGTGGAAATCAGTGGAAGCCTAGTAAAGAATATTGAAAACCAACAATATAAAGATAATGTTATATACCCTCTGGTAATTTATAGCTATTGAAAATTGCCCAGTCGAAATAGTTGATTGTCCCAGCTACAAAATGGTGATGTTCCAGTTCGTTATGTAAACGTTTACCGGAGGGTATAGTAAAGCAAGGTCATAAACCACCAAATATGGATTGATGGTTTCAATCCCACCCATAAAAATGGTAAGTCATTGGGGATGGTGGATCCTATTGCTTTACTAACATTATCGCTTACTCCATTGTATTCCCATTATGGTCGGTTATAATCCCCATTTTTGTGGCTTAAATACATACTTAAATATCATATTGTAATCCCAAAAAAGAATCCCATTGTAGTCCCAATACCTATATCAATCCTATATCATTATAGACTATAGATGAATCCCATTAGAATTATAGTCCCCATATGATTATAGATGTATCTGTGAAAATTGTACTAGCGATAGCATAGATGGTCCTTTCAGCATTTCTGGAAGCAGTAATACACAATACGCTTTATATTTAGCATCGTCGCATTTCCCATTGACTAATATTTTTCAGAGGGGTTCAAACCACCAACCAGGTTATTAGATATACCTGTAGATATACACATGGCCATTGATTCGCCACAGAAGCCCCCAGCACAACGGAACTTGTGGCCAGGTACCAGGTCCCGCCTTGTCAAGGTCACTGGTCGTGTCTTGGCGATAACCATTGCAAAATGGTGATGTAACCATTGCAAAATGGTGCTTTAACGATTGCAAAACTGGTGATTTAACCATTGCAAAATGGTGATTTAACCATTGAATTGCAAATGGTGATTTAACTATTGCAAAATTGTGATTTAACTTTTGCAAAATGGTGATTGAATCATTGAACATCATTGGGCATGGTGATAGTTACATGATTTTTTGTTAACTGCAGAAATGAAGCTTCATACTACATGGTGGAACTAAGAACATTTGGCTTCAAATAGTTCAACCATCAAGAATAGCTATTAAGGTGTGGGTAAAGTAACCTAGCGTTCAGGGTAGAAAGTTCAAGCACCAAAATTGCGGGTTGTTCACACCAAAATCTGCAGTTTAACCGTCAAAAACAAAGTAATCGAAGTGGTGGTAATTTGATACAAACCACTGCAAATTATGTTTTGCCGTTTTGATATATTTTGATGGAAGTAAAATAAATCCATATTGATCAGCTACAACTTGCCGGGTATTTAAGATTGACCATCCTCCGGTAATCAAACGTGGCAATGGGAAATCCCCCAAAATGAAAGTTTTAATCCGAAAATCATCTACAGTATAAATGGAGGATTTCAAATTGCTGTGTGATGCTGTGTGTGATTGCCGGAGGCTAGTTAGATATAGAACAGCTCACAACACTTCGATCCTTGAGAAAAAGATCGAACATCTTCATCCTGTCGAGACCTTTACTTCCTCGACCTCGTGGACCAATTGCAGACCGCAGGTGGCAAACTCAGAGGACGTACCGCCGCTTTTCCGCTGTAGGGAGGGTGGAGCTACGTATGGTACAGTACGTGAATATGGTAAGTGTAAAGATGTATAAAGTATACAGTATATGAAATATATGAATAGTTAGACATGTATATGACATAGAGAAAAATATCAATCTTAAACTAAAATCCGAGTAAATTCATGGCATGTATCTACACACAGTCCGGATAACGACGCAGATCACTTGGATTCCGTTGGATTCCGGAGACCCTGGCGGCTAGCCAGCCTGTTTCATGTTTGTTGGTTGAACTTAACCCCGAAAAGGGCTTCGGTATGTATATATATATAATAAACCCAAGAGTTATTGGAGTTATAAATCATAAACATCAAAAACAATTTAGCTAACTATATTAGATATTATTTTAGAATATAGACTATAACGATTCCGAACTCAGCCACCGCAGCATGGAGCGTTCTACCTGACCTCAGGTTCTGCTGTCCGAGTGGTTCGACCAGAATCGTTTGTTGGACCTTTTTGCGGGAATGTCTTTGCGCAACTCGGGCTGCATCACTGCGTGGATGAGAAAATGCTGGGGAGTATACTGCTAGCCTTTAGAATATGGGGGCAAATTTACTATTATCTATTTTGGAAGTATGTTTCACTATAGATACATATACATACTAATATATATATATACTAATATAAATATATATATATGTGTGTGTGTTCCTTCGAGGCTCATTGAAGCTGTCAGCTGCGGCCAGAAAACGTTCTGTGGCTTTTCCGGAGTTCCTTCCGGACTCGACCGGACGGGACCCGCATGGAGGTGAAAAATGAGGTCATGGTAAACTAACAGAAATACTGGTTTAATGGTGGTTTAACCATGAAAAATGGTAATTTTCCATGGGATTAAACTATGAAAAATGGTGGTTTAATGGGATTGAACCAACAAAAATGGTGATTTCTAGATGGGATGTACCCTCTGGTAAACATTCACAGTTTGCGAACTTGAAAATGGCCCAGTCGAAATAGTGGATTTACCCATTAATGACCAGAGGGTATGGTATGGAAGATTCAATGCTAGCAAATGCGTTGGCTTTGGACTTTTTGAGCCCAGGCCTTGTGCTAGTCGAACTGTACATGGCTGCAAGGAGGGCCTGCATTATATACATATAACATGTATATACACACACACATATATATATATACATTGGAGGTTCTCATACCCAATGATGGATATCACGAAAATTTATATTGACTAACTTTTACCAACCAGTTTAAACGCTGCAGGTGAAAACTTCTGGGATGCTGCATCAACCTCCTTTTTTCGACTTGGGGGCCTTAATAGATTGGCCAGCCATCAGTTATCAATCCCCGTAAACTGTAAGATGATATTAGCAGGGATTGTTAATCGATAATGCGTCAGGGTCATGATATGTGAAGATATATGAAGATGAGCCTGGGAAGACATTGTGGAGTCAATAATCCTGCAAATCCTCGTCCCAATTAACAATTTAAGGTCTCAGTCCAACAATTTAAGGCATAAGGGCTTAGTACCCCCGAACATCATGGGTGAAAGATGGCTTTGAGTGGCGCTTAAAACCACCACTAAATTGACACATTCGTATATCAAGAATCCGTGGCAACTTGGTCACCATGGTTGTCTGGTTGGTGGTTTCAAACATTTTTCCATTTCATATATGGGATGTCATCCTTTCCATTGACGAACTCATATTTTTCAAGATGGTTATTGCACCACCAACCAGGTTATTATTAATAACCATTATATAACCATATATTAACCATCATTAACTTGGTCTTTGGTTGTAATAGGCTGCGTTTTACATCCATTCATCCTGTGCCAAGGCACGGCTTACGACTGTGCACCCAAGCGCTACCGAGCGTGTGGAAGCTGAGGGAACCAGGTCCCAGACATTGGGATTTCCATTGGTTTTGTACCCTCTGGATATGTCAACAGTTTGCTATTGAAAATGGCCATAGAAATAGTGAGATTTCCCATGAAAAATAGTGATGTTCCATAGTTATGTTAGTTTACCAGAGGGTATTCACCCAAAAGTTTTATTTGTAAAAGATCCATATAATCACCCGAAACCATGATCTCAATCCACCGTCTCTAAACAAAAAACAATTAATTAAACCAAAAAAAGCCCAGATTGTCTCAATCAAGACTCTGTTCATTCCTTGAAGAGCAAGGAGCACTGGGTTCCCAGGGGTGAACTCACTGACGTCCTTGAAATCGCCCGTTGGTTACGGCCGTGAACAGTACGTGTTTCATTTCTGCGTGTGTTTTGTTGCCATTCCCAACGTCAGTGCTGGAATAACTGTTCCTGCTTGATCGTCATTGGGTGACCTAGCCTATCCCCCTTATTTTTGGTTCATTTACCATCTACATCCATCTACCAACTTAGGTGCATCCCAGTTAGTAAGTGCTGATAGCACCTACTCATCCTCTTGGCAACTAGGATGCACATGCCATCATGCCATGCATCAATATTGATAATTTCCTCGTTACAACTAAGGTTAGAAGCCCATCACAACTCATCACATATCCCCAGATTTCATCAGATTTCAGGCTTTGAAACCTCCTTTTCCATCCTTTTCCCATCCTTTTCCCTATTCAAAAAGGCCCAGAGTACCGAGGCAGTTCCTGTGCGCCTTGAATCGTCTTACGATGGCGGAAGCCAAAAGGAGATCGCACGCAGATGGAAGAAATCCACCAGTTGGTAGATGGTAAGCATCCCATCATCCAGAGGGTTTCAACCATCCCAAATTGGTGATGCAGGATTTCGCAGACATCCACAGTATGGAAAATCACCATGCTATCAATGGGTAGATCAACTATAAATGGCTCATTTTCTATAGCTATGTTAGTTTACCAGAGGGAAATATATATATACATATTTATATGTATATATATATATATATCCAAAGTAAATTGCTTTATACTGGGACACCATTTATATTCGTCACACGATGGGAAAATCTTGGAAAATCATGGTAAAAATAAGTTGGTTTATGAACTCCATATATATATGTATTTATATATATATACAATGTGGGGCCCCCCAGTTATAAGTTGGTATATAAGCCCCAGTAACTATAGTTATGTGCGTACCATAAACCATAGTTATTGGAGTTATTTGCACCAACTTAGCTGATCAAACCCTACGGAACCAACCAGCCATCCTTTTAGGATGGCAGGTGTCGTGCTGTGCGAACTCGGTGTCAATGTGCGGTTTTTCAAAATGGCCATCAAAGAATAGGGAAGATGATGAAAATCCATTGGACTTGGGAGTAGCCAATTTTCAGACGAAAAAAACCATGAAGTGTTGGAATTCATCATCTCGAAGCCATCTTGAAACCATCTTGAAAGTCATAAAACTTGGAGAAATTCAACCAGAAAAAACCCCAATGTGGAGAAATTCAACCAGAAAAAACCTTCGCTTCCGACTGGCATCGATTTTATTTTCGCCACTTTTTTTTGTTTGGCAGGAACAACGACTGTGTCCGTGGTAACTGGCATTCCGCCTGGACCTCAATTTCCTCATGGGATGATCTTCCGGAGGACTTTGGTGAAAGGTAAAAAAAAATGGGAGGTTGAGCATTGTTGAACCACCAGGATTATATCATATTATATTCCAATATATATATATATATGTATATATATATACATATAGTATATGTATATATATAGTAAATAGTATATATAAGTATATCATATCTCATTATATCAATTTCTCTCCATATGAATACAATCATGAAGGGTGGCCGTTATATACCACTTTGGCAACTTTAATCAACATCTGATGGTCATAACCTAGGATTTGAGCTGGCTGCACAGCCCAATGATTTTGCCCTTTTCCTGCGCTACGATGATCCATCAAATTACATACCCTCCGGTAATCAAACGTGGCTGGAACACCACCATTTATAGATGATATTCCTCAATTGATATGTGCTTTTCCGACTCTTTTCCATGGGTTTCCGATCATATCGAATCATGTTTGTACCGTTGTAAGTCTATAAGAATAATGAACAAATTGGGGAGAGTAGGTAGGTTTGGTTGGCACAGATGTCATTCGGAATCATGCCAGTTTTATGTGTGAAGTCCTGGGTTACATGCTGTTGCATGCCTGCCTATATAGTGAGGTACCTGGCTACTGGTACCTGCTAAGTTGGAATACAAAAAACGTACACCACAATACCAACTTTCGCCAATGGCCATGGCTTGTAATCCTTCACGATAATTTAACCTAGCTATAGAAAATGGCCCTAATCGAAATAGTTGATTCACCTATGAAAATAGCATGGTGATGTTCCATACCTACTGTGGATGGTTGCGAAATCCTGCATCACCAATTTGGGATGGTTGAAACCAGTTGAAACCCTCAACAAATGGTGATTTTCCATCGTTTTTGTTCTACCCTCTGGTAATTTAACATAGCTATTGAAAATCACCATTTATAGTGAATTTTCCCATGAAAAATTGTGATTTTCCATAGCTATGTTAAATTACCAGAGGGTATGTTTACCAGAGGCTAATCCTCCATCCCATCTTCTCGCGACTTCGGCGAACCCAACGACGCCTCGGCGCAGAGGTCATGATGCAATACCCTGAGATGGGGCTCTGGCGCGACCTCCGCGACAAGATCAAGTACGCTGGGTAAATGGTGGTTTAATGGTGGTTTAACCATGAAAAATGGTAATTTAATGGGATTTAACTATGAAAAATGGTGGTCTAATCTGGTGATTTCTAGATGGGATTTAGCCTCAGGTAATTTGTTACAAAGCTATTGAAAATGGCCCATTGAAATAGTGGATTTACCCATTGATAGCATGGTGATTTTCCATCGTTATGTTAGTTTACCAGAGGGTATGTGCGGTGAATGGTTGAGTGATTCATTCTGGTTGGTGGTTTGGAACCATGGAATTTTATGACTTTCCAATAGTTGGGAATAATCATCCCAACTGACTATTATTTTTCAGAGGGGTAGGTCAACCACCAACCAGTTCATTTTTTTGACCTCTTGTAAACAGAATCCTAAATATCCAAGTTTGAATGGCTGTCTACCAGTTATTTCTGGCAAATTTGGATGGTTTATTATTGGGTTTATTATTGGGTTTATATGGGTTTATCATCATTCTTTTTGGCCGGCAGGAAACCATGTGTGTGCTCTCCTGGTAGCAGATTTTCTGGGGCCATTGGCCGATTGAATGTTTTCTCTATAGATTGTTTGCCGCATCGTCGGTTGCTGGCTATAGAAGCTTGATGATATGGATCGACAGAGGGAGTGAGATGCAGATTGTATGCAGACTGTGCTTCATTATGCCGGTTTGTTTTTTATTGAAACGGCAATTTGCTGATCAGCATCGTTTAGCCTCTGGAATTAACCATGGCTAAGAAATCTCCATTCCCTAACCGGGACATGCCCAGAAGGTTTCTATGAGGGGCACCACGGGAGCAACAAAGTTTGTCAAATTCTCAGCATTAAAACTGTTCTTCCACCCATATGATGGAGGTCTGATCGTTTTCATCCATGATTTCCCCAACTAAAACTAGGACGGAGCATATTCTATAATATATATCTATAATATATATATATATATGTTTTCTATTTTTTAGGTTTGTAAAACTATCAATATCACCATATCGTACCATATCTACCCCTCCGGCAATGAAACGTGGCAATTGAATTTCCCCATTTCTACAGATGACTCTTCCCAGCTGTAAGGCTCCATCTATAGTAGGTTTTCCGATATTTTCCCATGATTTTCAGAGATTGTTTTTTCCACATTCAGATGATTTCCCATATATTTCCTATGATTTTCCATATGTTTCCCATATATTTCCTATTTTCCTATGATTTCTCATGATTTTCCTATGATTTCCCATGATTTTCCTATGATTTCCTATATGTTCCATACATTTTTCCCCTGGTTTCAATGGAGCCCCAAGCGGCCCAGGTTGCGGGTGTGGACGCCTGACGTTGAGCTTGGCGGCTCCAAGCCGCGGCGAGGCGAGGATGTGTTTGGGTGACAACATGTTACAACTATAGTTGACTATACTCACGTATATCATATATGTATATATATATATGTGTATATATATGTGTGTGTACATATATATATGTAAATATATATATATATGTATGTATACATATAGTTACATATATATAGTTATGTGTATATATATACATACAATCATAGTTATATATATATATACACTATGATATAGATAGTTACATGGGTTTGGAATGGTACTTTAACTTCTAACTGGATGGCCCCACATTGGGGGATCCACGCTTTCGGACGCAGGTAGTATGTGGGATGACGAGGACGGGCAGCTGCTGGTGCTGGGTTGGGGGTGGATCTGATGGATTTGGTCGATGTTAAGATGTGACCAACAGGAACTACTACCCTCAGGTAAACATACAAAAAACTATGGAAAATCGCAACTTTCAATGGAAAAATCCAGTATAAATGGCCATTTTCAATAGCTATGTTAGTTTACCAAGGGGTAGTTCAAATTGAGGATATTAAATGATATTGGAGCAACAAACATTCTGGATACTCTCAGTAAAACAAACGTAGACCCTGTATGCATGATACCTACATTTAAACGTAGACCCTGGTGAACAAATTTGCTGATCTGGGGTCTATCTTTTCTTGTAAAAACATGTAAAAAAAACCTGCAAGTCCAAAAGTGTGGATCACATAGACCCTGGGGATACAATGGACAACAATGGACAACAATGGACAACAATGGACAACAATGGACAACTGGCATAACATAAACCCCACAGATTGCATTCTTGTTTTACCATGTTTTACCCCACTAACGTGTTTTTTCCAAGACTCATCAATTCCTGCATATTCCTGCAGTAGCATTGCAAATAGGGCTAACATATACCCTGAACTGGTATAAGGATCTATTTGAGTTTCTAGTCCAAGAAATGATCCATCTTGTCAACACAGCATGTCGGAGTCTATGTTTTTTTTACTTGGGATATATCTTTTAGAATGGCTTCCTGAAAGTCCAACAATGGGGATCACATAGACCCTGGGGATACAATGAACAACAATGGAAAACTGGCATAACATAGACCCCACAGATTGCATTCTTGTTTTACCATGTTTTTGCCCACTAACATGTTTTTTTTTCCAAGACTCACCAATTATTGCATATTCCTGCAGTAGCATTGCAAGTAGGGATAACATATACCCTGGAATGGTATAAGGATCTATTTGAGAGGCTTATTACCACCCAACCACCAGGGTCTAGGTGAACCATTGGAGACCTTCTTCTTGTTTGTGCATAATTAGTTTCTACTTTTGTTTGGGTTAAGGAACACAAGACCCGTGTTTTGAGGGTCCATGTTAGGTGCCGGTGAAATCTTTAAAGTCCTGAAAGAATCTTGGACCTGGGGTAAACCTGTATATTCCAATTACCCATTATATCAATATGTTTCCCATGGGTATAGAATCGGAAAATCCCCACCATAATATGACCCATTTTGATCATCATGGTCGAAGGAAGTTTAGAAGTCAAACTTCCAACAATATGGACAGATGAAAAGCAGAGGTGGGAAGAGTCAGAGAAGAGAAGAGAACAGAAGAGAAGAAGAGAGAAGATCAGCGAAGAGAAGGAGTCAGAAGAAAGAAGATCTAGAAGAAAGAAGGTCTAGGTGCGCGAAAAGGTAGTAAAGTCGGGAAACACTGTGTTTTTCCAATGATTTGTGGCTACGGAGGGTTGAAAAGTAGTCACATTTGGAAGTCAAAAGCGTGAAAAACTGATGGGTTCGGAGCACTTTTGGAAGTTGAGATGTTGAGAAAGTGCACGCCGTTGGGGCGCGAAGCACATTTGGCAGTCAAAATTTACAAAAACACCTCAGCCTCGGGACACTTTTGGAAGTTGCGATGTTGAAAAAGTGCACGCCGTTGTGGCGCGAAGCACATTTCGAAGTCAAAAGTGGAAAAACTGAGGGGTTCGGCGCACTCTTGGACGTTCGGATGTCATTTTGCGTGGCAGGCACAAGGGATTCTGCAGTGAGCAAAACGTGAGGGTTTTGTAGCAGTTTCAACTACAACCACCACTACCCTGCATTCCACTACCCTACAACTACAACTACACTACATTACACTACGCTAATTACACTACACTACACTACACCCCACTTCACCTCACTACACAACACTACACTACACTCAATTACACTACACGACACTACGACTACAGCTACAACTACAACTGCAACTACGGCTACAACTACAACTACAGTTACAACTACAACTACATTACACTACACGCATTACATTACACTACACTACGCTACTCCACGCTACACCACACCACACCGCACCACACTACACTAATCACAACTACAGCTACAACTACAACTACACTAGACTACACTACACTAGACAACACTACACGACACTACCCAACATTTCATTACACTACACTCATTACACCACCGCAAATGCAACTGCAACTACACTACACTACCTACACTACACCACAACTACAACTCCACTACACTACAACTACAACTACAGCTGCACTACACCGCACTACATCCAGCAGTTGTGGGTGAGGTGACCGACCAGGTGACCACTGCAACCATTGCAA
>Ga0126342_10006480_pt1 | contig 20757 bp, 17 predicted proteins | sample Cyp1metagenome_FD_92528 | JGI IMG/M metagenome (GOLD analysis project Ga0126342, IMG submission 92528) | Coral microbial communities from Lord Howe Island, Old Settlement Bay, Australia - Cyphastrea 1 metagenome | ecosystem: Host-associated > Invertebrates > Cnidaria > Coral ...
AGGATGTGAAGATGAGCAGATGTGAAGATGAGAGGATGTGAAGATGAGATGTGAAGATGAGAAGATGTTTTACAGACCCCCACTATTGGAAGAACCCTGCGCTCAGACGCTCTCGGGAACAAACAAACAAACAAACAAAACATGTTGGAAATCCTGACATATGCAGAAAAAAAATGGCCCAAAGAATTGGGCCAGACCCAACTCATCAGCATGGTGTGGGTCAAGATTTTCCAGACCCCAATCCACATTGCGACAACTGGTCAACCCGTCCCTTTTGGATCGGGTCCCGACCTTATCTCAATGTCAATCTATGCTGCCAACATAGTTCCGGAAATTCACGGTTTTCCCTTGGAAATGATCTGCCAATGGTAAGTTTTCCATTGCAGGCTACCTTCTGGTAATGACAGCCCCGCAGTTTGCAAACTGGAACATCACCAGTCGCCGTTTGGATCAGCTCAGCATCACGTCTTCGATGATTTGGCATGCCATCCTTGGAGGCGATGATCGGGAAACAAAAATCCCACATCGTCCATAGAAAAATCCCCATTTCCGATGGATTTCCGGCAAAATCATGGAAACAAACTCTTAAACCCAAAATCATTGCCCAAAAAAATAATCAACTCTTGACACTTAAATATACATATATATATATGTATATACATTATACATATATATATATGTATATTGATAGATTCATGTATTGGATTTTACGTATTTCTTTATTTACTTAATTTACCCATTTATCTATTTGTTTTTGATCTAGATTAAAAAAAAAAAACTACATGTTTTTTCTATGAGTCCAGTAGTTCACCCAAAAATAAATTGGACTTATGAATGTTCGACCCCCGAAAATGTATGGAAAATTGCCATCCCCCCCAACTAACATAAACCCTGCCACAGAGGGAGTTAGAAGACTACCTCTAAAGATTGATGATTTGGTTTTTGGGACGGAACCAATCAATTTAACATGCCCCCAAGAAAACGACCCGTGAAAATAGGCTATCTACCTATGACATTTTTAGATTGCCAGAGGCAAGTGCTATGTGTGTATATGTATGTATGTGTATATATGTATATATATATATGTATCACTAACTCTATCTATCTATCTATCCATCCATCCATCCATCCATCCATCCATCTATCTATCTATTTTTCTCTCTCTCTCTCTATCTATGTCTCTCTCTCTCTATCTATCTATATGTCTATCTATCTATCTTATCTAATCTCATCTAATCTTATCTTATCTAATCTAACCTAATCTAATCTATCAATCTATCTATCTAGCTATCTATCTAATTAATCTATCTATCCTCTATCTATCTATCTGTCTGTCTGTCTATCTTTCTATCTATCTATCCATCTATCTATCTATCTAATGAATCTATCTAATTAATCTACCTAAGTAATCTATCTAATTGATCTATCTAATTAATCTATCTAATTAATCTATCTAATTATGCTGTCTCATTAATCTATCTAATTAATCTATCTAATTAATCTATCTAATTAATCTATCTAATTAATCTATCTAATTAATCTATCAAATTAATCTATCTAATTAATCTATCTACTTAACCTATAAAAGTAATCTATCTAATCAATCTCTCTAATTACTCTATCTCATTAATCTCTTTAATTAATCTCTCAAATTAATCTCTCTAATTAATCTACCTATCGATCTATCTATCTATCGATCTATCTATCTATCTCTCTATCTATCTCTCTATCTATCTATCTATCTAGCTAGCTAGCTAGCTAGCTATCTAGCTATCTAGCTATCTAGCTATCTAGCTATCTAGCTATCTGTCTATCTGTCTATCTTTCTATCTATCTATCTATCCATCCATCTTTCTATCTATCTATCTTTCTTTCTTTCTTTCTATCTATTTATCTATCTATTTCTCTCTATCTCCCTCTCTCTATCTATGTCTCTCTCTCTCTCTCTATCTATCTGTCTATCTATCTAATCTAATCTAATCTTATCTCATCTTATCTAATCTAATCTTATCTATCTATCCATCTATCTAGCTAGCTATCTATCTAATTAATCTATCTATCCATGTAGCTATCTGTCTGTCTGTCTATCTTTCTATCTATCTGTCTATCTAGCTATCTAGCTATCTATCTATCTATCTCTCTCTCTCTCTCTCGCTCTCTCTTCCTCTTTCTATCTATCTATCTATCTATCTATCTTTCTATCTATCTATCTATCTATCTGTCTGTCGGTCTGTCTGTCTGTTTTTTTTCTATCTATCTTTCTTTCTATCTATCTATCTTTCTATCTATAGTGGTAGTGGTAGTGGTCGTGGTGGTGGTGGTGGTGGTCGTGTTATCTCAAATATCTCTATATACTTATTTTTTTACGGTAGATATAGTTACTACTTTCTACATTAATGGTACAGTATAATATCTTCAGTATACTATCCCCTGTATAGCCACAGTATATCTACCGTCCCTCCACTGAAGATATTTGATACTATGGTAGATATATACACTGGAACGCTTAGTAATTACAAATAGTTAAAGTTATAACATGTTCCTAGCAGATGGTACCATATGGTTATGGGTCAAAACCCTGGTACCTTTGGTACTCAAAGTCATTGACCCATCCCCATATGGTAGGTTTCCCTAAATGGGGTCCTCAAAATGGATGGTTTACAATGGCACATCCGAAAATGGTACTGTACCCCCAAATGGTTGGTTTCTAAGGGAAAATCCATCTATAAACTGGATGATTTAGGGGTACCCCTATTTTAGGAAACCCCCATATGGTTATGCCATTACTAACCATTATTTAACTACTATTCACAATTTAAAATCCCATTGAATCCCATTATTAATCACTATTAACCACTATTCACCCTTATCCATCACTGAACCCACTATCAAGTTATCAATAATCTATTAACCACTATTAACCCTACTTTTAACCACTATTAATAACTATAGTTGTCAATCACTAATAACTATTATATGACCACTATTAATAACTATTATATAGTATATCCAATATTTAATCAACTACTGTTAGAACTATTAATATTAACCAACCATCACCAACCATAACTTATCATCCACGCCAAGCAGCTGGACGCCTCCCTCCTGCATCATTCGTTCCTTGGCCTGTCGAGCGTTTCGTTGGAACTCCTCCAGCGATGCCAGGCAGCGCTGCAGTGTTTGCTCCTGGGGGAGGTGGTGCAAAAACCCAGCAGAAAACGCTGCAAAAACCCGAAGAAAATGAGAAAAAATTGGGAAAACCATCAGAAAAAAAGTGGGAAAAAAAAACCTAAGAAAAAAATGGAAAAACCTAGGAAAAGGTGAAAAAAAATTGGGAAAATAAACCCATAAAGCGGGAGAATCCTTGGAAAGAAACTGGAAGACCTCGAAAAAAATGGAAAAAGGGCAAGAATCCAATTCTGGTCGCCGAGTTGTCTGGTACAAGATGAACTCTGGTAACCGTGTTCATCCCCTACTGAAATCCAACAGATTCTATGCAAGAACTTGGAAAGAAAATAGAAAAATGGAACAAACATGTGGAAAAAATACATAGCTGGCAAATGTAGGAAAAGATTGCAACAAGATGTTGCCATATATATATATGTGATTATAAGTATATATATATATGTGATTATATATATATATATATGATTATATACATATATATATGTGTGTGTTTGATTATATATGTATATATGTGTGATTATATATATACATGACTATAGAGAGAGAGAGATATATATATATATATGGGGACATGTCAAATATGGTCCTGGATGGTGGGAACTTGCTGGCAAAATGCCTCTCTTATCAAATCCCACGATTTGGAGGCTCTATTCGTTAGCTCCTCAGCTCCATGGATACCCATGTTTTGTGAAAAAGGTGAAACGTTTTGGAGACGTTGGAAGCCTCAAAAAGAAAAGGATCCTCTGCTTATTCAACAGTTTGCTACGGCATAGATGGCCCATTTAGTTCGAAGTTCGACGGTAAAAATCATGAACTTTACCTAGCTACAAAAAATGGTGCTGTTCCAGTTCGCAAACCGTGAAAAATATACAAGCACTTAAAAATGGTTGGCAATGGAAAATCCCCCCCAGTTACCCTTTGGTAAAGTAACATAACTTTGAAAAATCACCATTTTTATAACAAATTCAACTATAACTTGCCATTCATAGAAGATTTTCCCAGCGAACATTACACATCATCCATAGCGCCAAGTTGCCCAGTCTTCATCGCTGGGCGCACGTCCTCCTTCACCCACTTTGACACCAAGTTTCCTGAATCGTTTTTACATTTCAGATGTGGAGACATCCACCATGAAATGTAGATCGTTTTTGCGTATGGCCAAAAATGTCATGCACTGGAACCCACCCTTTTCATGTCAATTTGAAATTCAATTTTGCCAAGGCGTTGATCCTGAACGGGTCCAATACTTTTTGCATGGGCCGACTGCAGCCCTTTACATGAGAAGCCGAACAAAGGTGCAGCATCGAGCGGTGACTGAGGGCCGCAGGTGGAATTGGAAAACCCTTTGGTTTGGTTGGTTGAGAAACAGGGTATCCGTGGTGGTGAGGTCAGCTGTTGGATTTCTCCAGGACGGTCAAGGGTTGCATTTTGGGGAAAACGTAGGCTATGAGCCCAAAGAGCCTGTTCAAAATCCCAATGACTACTGACTTGATGCGTAGGCGCAGAGAAGGTGCCATGGAGAGCAGCGCACCGGCTGAGCAAGATGGTGCCAACGGTGCTGCTGTGGCTGCTGGCAATCATGGCGTCGGGCAATCATGGCGTCGATGCTGAGCGAGCTGATGGCGCAGCTGGCAGTGCAGCGGCTGATGGCGCAGCTGGCAGTGCAGCGGCTGATGGCGCAGCGGGCAGCATAGCGGTTGATGGCGCAGCGGGCAGCATGCAGATGGTATCATGAAGGAGGAGCAGAGGCAAGTCGGGCAGTGTTGAAATCTGTGCCTGAACAACCATTGGCACTGGTAGGCCAAGAAATGGTGCCAGCCTCTCAAGCCTTAGCTCTGAGAACTCCAGAAGGGAGTATGGAAGGGAAACAAAAGGGTTCAGCCAAGAAACCATCCAGTGCACCTACAGAGTCACGTAGTCAAGTTCAGAGGTCTGAAGAGGCAATAGCACGAGGTTCACAGAGAACACCGGCATCACATGGTGGTGAAGATAGGAGTTTGAAAGGTCGTGATGTTCAGGAGGTTGAGAAGAAGGACATGTTAGTATCACCAGCTGGACCGCCAGTTTCACTAGGTCCCCAATCCTTTGTGACTCCAGAGGGACGGGTCCAGAGCATGTTGCCGCTCTTTCACCTGAGCAATCAGCGAGACTTCAAGAAATCCATCAACCACCATTTGCCACGCCTTCTTCAACTTGGCCTGGACCAATGACTGGCGAACTTGGTCACGGGAGAGCAGAAAGACAAGGACTTCCAGTTTGGGTGGCAGGACTTATCCAATCACTAGGTTCAGCACAAGGTGAACATGAGGCAAGGCAAAGGGATTACATGTGGAGGATGCAATTTGAACACACCTTAGAGCAGTTAGGGGTTCAGTTGCGAGCTTCACAAACAGAAAATCAAAGACTTCGTCAAGAGCGTCAAGAGTTGATGGCAGCTTTGGAGAAGAAGGAATCTTCAAGCCATGGAACTCCTGAAGAGAAGTCTGCAGAAATTCTCTATGTGGAGGACGGGGCAGCAGCCCGGCAAGACAGAAAGATTCAGGACGGGGCAGCGGTCCCTGACGCGAGCAATGCTGCAATAATCTCAACCTGGTGGACTGACAGAGCGGAGCGCAATCCTCTCTGCACTCCAAGCACCAGCCGAGGCATCTTCAGTGGCATCGGCAATAGTGCAGCTGCGGAGGTGGAAAAGGAGGGCATTGGAAGTTGGAGTTTCCATTCCAGATAGCTCCATTCTCATGAAGGGGTTCAGGGGGGGCAAGCGCATTGTCCTCAACTACCCCGATCTCAGCTTTCGCCTTTCGCTGGTCAAAAGCTCACTCCTGGTGGACACCGTCCCAACACTGGACACTGTGACGCAGTACAGTGAACATCTTCTTGCAGAACTGGAACAGATAGGTCAGCAGACCAAGAAGAAGGAGATGGTAGCAGAAGGCCAGACAAAGGTGCGAAAGTTTGAGGAAACCTCGAATGCCAAAAGGTGAGGCCGAAAGGGAAACCTCAAGAAGGAGTTGAAGCAAAGAAGAAGCCATGCCGGCTTTTTCTCACAGACTCAGGTTGCAGTAGAGGCCGTGCATGCCCCTTTGGACATTTGTTGGATGGAGACAAGCAATGCTGGACCTGCGATGGCAAAGACCATATGGCCACTACATGTCCCACTATGGAAGACCAGAAGCCACGTGCCGCCAAGTTAGGCACCAAGAGCGCTGACAAGGATGTCAAGTCGCCGACATCTTCACCAGAGAAGTCTGAGGAGCAGTCCGAAGCCGCTGGGTCTGGGGGAGATGAGAGCATGAAAGCTTTGATAGATGAGGCTAGCCGCATGCTCAAGTCAATGAATGAAGGAGAAGCAAAGGAGAGGAGACAGAAAGGAGAAGATGCAGAGCAGAAGATCTTGGGCTTGCAGAAACAGTTGGATCAGCTCAAGAAGGCTTCAATGCGACCATTTCGAATTTCCAAGTTGTGTCCCATGGTCAACAAGGGCTTGCTGGACTCTGGGGAGAACTGGTGTGATAGTGGGTGAGGAAGGAACAGAACCCGTTGTGCCGATGGGACTCCTGACAGCAATCCTTGGATATGAAATTTCCTGGAAGCCGGATGGCCTGCAGGCCATTCACCCTGTGGATGGCAAGATCGATGTGACCGTCAAAAGCGGATGCCCAATGGTGTTGCAGAATGTGGCCATGAAGCTCATTGAAGAGATCGAGGCAAAGGCTGTGAAGGATGTCAAGGGCTTGAAGGCTGAAGAAGATTCAGAAGTGGCATGGTTGAAGAGACTGGTAGATGAACATCCAGTTTTCCAAGGAGTTCCGGAGGAGGTCAAAAGGAACTTGGTGGAGATGCCTGAGCCAAACCTCATTCCACTTGGAAATAGGCGGAGGAGAAAGGTATGGAAGGCGAAGGGAATGATGATTCATGCTTTCTCAGGTGAAAACGCAGGATACACTTTGGGAAGAGCATTTCATGAAATTGGTGATGATCGTCGGTTGCTGCATGAGTTCGACATCACCCATGACAAGCCCACTGCTGATTTGTCACCTGAGGGCGAGGCGTATCCACTTTTGCTGAGAGCAGCCTTGGATGGATGGGTGAGGGCATGGATAGCTGGGTCCCCGCGTAGAACCAGATCGTTTCTTAGGCATCTTGAAGTTCCAGGTGAATCAATGCCGACGCCTCTACGGAATTGGGACGGAGGAGAATTTGGCATTGAGGGTTTGTCCAATTTTGAGAAGGCCCAGGTCAACATGGATGACACCCTGCTGATGCGATTTCTGTTGCTCTACATCGTTTCTGAAACGGTGCGTCGAGCTTCTGGATTGGATGTCCCGACCACGCTGATCTTGGAGCAACCAGCTGCTCCAGAGCACAAACCAGAAGTAGTGTCAATATGGGGGACACCCCAATGGAAGAGCTTGGCAAACATCTATGAGCTGCAGATGCAACGGTTCGATCAGTCTGAGTTTGGAGCCATTGCCGCAAAACCCACAGCCATCGGAGGAAATCTACCTTTTTTAAGTACCACTTCCAGGAAAGAAGGGTCAGCCACGTGACATTTCTAGTATGACCAAGCTTGAGATTTGCGAGTCGTCCAAGAAGTTGTCTCGGTGGCAACCCGTGATGATGAGGTCGATAACATGCACCTTGGGAGCAGAAGTCAAGATGCGTGCAGTCTCATGGCAAGAGCACATAGCAGCTGGACACACCCCTGTCAGACGGGATTTCAGAACCTGTCAAGAAGCATGTGCGCTTGATGCGCACCACAGGTGCCAGAAGCTCCCACCAAAGGCTGGCGTTCTGAGCGTGGACATATCAGAACCTTTCAAAGCAACCCCTGATCTGCAGAAGAAGAAGGCGAAATATCTCCTTGTCGCCTCCTTCACTCGGCCCGCCAGAAAGCAGGATGGAGAGGAAGAGGAAATACCAGAAGTTCCAGATGATGCGCCTGAGATTGATGACCCAGACGCTGAAGATGAAGATCAAGTTGTAGAATCAGAAGGTCAGCCTAAGGAAGATCAGAAAGAAAATCCGAAGGATGATCCGCAAGAAGAGATCGAAGAAAGAAGAGAAATGAGGATTGAAGTCACCAAGCTCTGCGAGCCACTTGCCTCTCGAAGCCAAGAGGACGTGCTGCGAGCGATCATCAACATGTACATGCGGCTGAGGGCTGACGGGCATATAGTGACCCAATTGCATAGCGACAGAGGGGCTGAGTTCCGATCAAAGTCGCTTGAGAAGTGGTGCATGTCCCACACGATCCTCCAGACGTATACACCCGGGGATCATCCCCAAATGAATGGGCGGCCTGAAGCCACCGTTCAACACCTCAAAGCCGCCATCAGGCGAACTCTTCATGGCTCAAGAGCTCCATTTGAACGCTGGCCAATAGCTGCTCGCTTCATCAACGAGAAATTGAGGCAGAAGCAGGTGGACAAGGAAAAGAAGTCACCGCCATTCTTGGGAAAAGGATTTGGAGATCTCGAGAGCTAAAACCCACTCAGGAGTCTGTCAGATATCTTTGCTCATCCTGGGTTCATCATGGACACTGGATTGAGAGGGCAGATGGAACTCAGGCATTGACAAAAATGGTCATGCATGGCTTGAGCGAGCCGCCAAAGATTGAGGATTGGATTGGAGTGGAGGATGCCCTTAACCCAATCGAAGAAAGGAGAAGGATTCGGCATAAGGCGTCCATCTACATGCTGGAAGTTGAGGATGCAGCCGAAGCAGAAGAAAGTCAGAAGGAGGAAGGCAGATCTCAACTGCCCAGTTTTGAGGATGAAGGTGAAGATGTTTGGGCCAGAAAGCAGCGTGTCCAACGATTGGTGGAGGAAGATATGGTAGAGGCCATGAGTGATGATGAGGAGGTTGCAGGTATTTTCTTTGGACTCCATAGCTGTGGTGAAGGAATTGATAGGTCCAGAAAAGGGAGAGGAGGTGCTTCAGACACGCATTGTGTCACAAGCGGAGGTGCGTCGATCCATTGAGGAGTGGAGGCCATCTATTGAGAAGGAGCTGTCTTCTCTCTTGAGACAAAAGGGGCTTTGCGGAAGATCACTTCTGAAGAACCCCTGTTGCCAAATACCCCAGCTTCAAAATCCCACAATTTTGGTCCCCCGTTTTTTGGAACAAAAAAAGCGGCGACGCGGTACGTTGAAGTAAGCCTGCAGCTAGCTTTAAATACCCGAGGGCGCCAGGTTGGTTTTGGAAGGCCCGGAGCTGGAACCAAAAAAAATTAGAATGCTTCCGGAGGCCTGTTTTGGAGCGTGTTTTGGCCATTTTTGGCCGATTTGTTTGCTGCGCTCAGGAATCAACAACCTCATGATGTACAATGTGTTTGTGCTTTTTGCATATAAAAACTACTTCTTGCAACATGCTGAAAATCGCGTAAATACTGGTGTTTTTGCTAGGTGATGTTTCAAAACCCCGGCAAATACCGTGGAATTTGTTCCCAGTGGCACAAAACATCGTAAATACCGTGGTTCTTGGCTTCCGAGGCGCCAAACACATCACGATTTACGATGTCTTGTGCTCCGAGAGTCTCAAAAAAAAAGCAACCTGACCTATTTGACGATTTTAGGGGCACACCAAAATGCGACAAAAAGATATGTGGTAAGATGATCACAAGCTGCGGTATGTAAGGTCTGCGTGCGCGATGAACAACACCAACACTCGCACAACCAACATAACCCTTATGGCGTCCCCGGTGTGCGAAGCTCTACAATGATATATATTCCCATAATCATGATCCCGCAGTAATCCCAATAATTCCAATCTGTTGAATGCTCAACCTCATCCAATCATGGTGATACATAATCCCAATGATGACAATTCCATAATGATAATCCCAACGTGTTTAACCATATCATGTTATATATCCCGAGATATTTCATGATAATCCCATCCACATCATAACCATAACCCAACCGAGCTTACCATGATGATGCTAATCCGATGAGAATTCCGTAATGATCGTCCTGTAATCCCAAGCATCCTATGTTTAACCACATCCTGTCTATATCATAACCCATAACCCATAATTGACATTATCTAACCATATTGAGAACTTGAAGAATATTATAATCGTACTGGAGATCACAACTCAACCGAGCTTCCTTTCCTCCACTTCCCTGGCCCAAAACGGTTGATCCGACCACGCCAGCACCGGCGCCACCAGCTGCGGACACTCTGCGCGCACCGCGTCCTGCGCTGTGCCGGCGCCGCCGTGGTGCACCACCAGGCGGCAGCGGGGGAACAGCGCGCCTGCATGGGGGAGATCCTTGGGGTGAACCATCCAAAACCTGACGGTTTCACCAAGAAAAATGGCGCTTGAACCAGCAAAAAATGGTGGCTGAACCGGCAGAAATGATGGTTTCACCAGGAAAAATGGTTTTTCCTATGAAAAAGCGTGGCTTCGCAAAAATGGTGACTTACCAACAGTTGAAAATTGAAATGGGATGTCCAAAACCATCTTTTTCAACTCCCAAATCCGCGTTCTGGATTTATCCCCTCAGCCCAGGCGCTGTAGGGTGCAGAGCGCAAACGGAAAACGCCAGGGTCGTCTGCATCCGGTCCTGCGTCGATCGGAAGGTTGGTTGGTTTATGGTTGCTATTTTTTATCATTCACCATCTAATTATTGGTATGCTTAGTGCACTTAGTGCACTTTTAACACTAACCATCTATACTATACAATTACTAGGGGACAATTTATTTATTGACCCATACCCATCTCAACCAAAGGTTAATTGGCGATTTAGGTCTGTCACGAAATGGTGGATGGTCCCAACTTTATGGACACTTGAAATAGGAACAAATGATGACAAACCATGGACTGGAATGGGGTTCCTTTAGGTTCCCATTTTTGTCCACATCAGATGTTGGTAGATGAGATCATCTGCCCACAAATCTTGGCGCTTCACCTCACCCCCAGCAAACTTCTGTGAACCAAATCTCATCCGACCCGAGGATGGTCATAGATCCATAATCCAACCGGGCAATGGAAAATCCACCATTTATAATCATTTATAGTTGATTTTCCTGCTGTTTAGTTCCGGGATTCCACGTCTGATTTACCATCCAGTAAACCAACATAGCTATGGGAAATCACCATTCTTAATAGCTCAATCATCTATTTCTATGGCCTCTTTACCAATGATTTCATCGGGATTTACCCATGATTTACCATTTTATCCCATTGTATCCCTCATTCTCCCATGAATTTCCCATGAATTCCCCATGAAAATTCCATGGATTTCATGGGTTTTTTGGGCCCATCCCAGTCCTTCCACCTCCACCTCCGGATCCACCACCAGCACGGGCAGCTCCTGGCGCCGCGCCGCCGCCAGCGCCCGGCGCTGGAAGGGCGCGCCGCCGGAACCGCCGGAGCTGTCGTCGTCGCCGCGCGCCAGGCTGATGGAGCCGAAGGCGATGCAAACCGGCGAAGACGCCAGGAAGTCTCTCAGGACACCTTCGCCCACGGCGAGATTGGAGATTTGGAGGGATTTCATGGAGATGTTTCATGTATGTAGGAATAAATATATATATGTATATATATATAATTTGAAATGAAAAGTGATGGGGGTTTTAATGATTTCATTGGGAATATGATGGGAATATTTGATGGGGATAAATTTGATGGGAATGTAATGGGTATTTCATGGAATGGGGATATGAAGGAGATGAATCTAATGGGAATACGATGGGAGCTTAAGGGGAATATCATGGGAATAAAGACCCAAACTTGAATTGGGATGATCATCCCAAAATTCTTTGCAGAGTGTTCGGATTTTTCAGGGGTAAGAACCCTTTACCAACTGGGATTATCTTTTTCAGGCGATGAAAAAATGGCGGTTTAAATGGTGGTTTCCCCTCTAGGAAATGGCATGTTCCTCAAAAACATCGGTCCAGTCAATAGAACTGGGAATAAGTCAATAATTGTGGCACCCAAAAATTGGGCTCTTTCCGCTTGAAAAATTACAAATTCATCCATATCATCCATGGGCTCCATCGGTGATGCCCAAAAAATGAACCTAGTCCAGAATACCCTGAAAGTCAAACGACTCACGACTCACCCACCAAAAAAAAGTTGTGCTAATCCACCCTTTTTGTAAAATGAGTCGCTGGCATTTTCTGGGATTCCCATGGCATCATGGTGCTATGACAATGAAAAAGGCCATCCCAGTCCAACCTGGTAGCTCTACATCTCTGCTTTCATTGGCAGAAAAGGAGCCGGTGACGAAGTGCCAGGACTGATACTCCTCTGGTCGAGTTTCCGTTGGCAACAAATCATCTCAGTCATCGATTGAAAATCAACCTATACCTATACCATCCTATACCTATCAGGGTTGCTTCACCAGGTAGAAGGGAAGGTTAATTTGATCAATAAAGAGCTGAAATCTTCAAGTCTGATTCACAAAAAAAAACAAGGAATACGAGTATGGGCCGGGTCAAAAATGGTTGGTTCCCCAAAGTGGAATGGTTACTACTAAACATGGACCAAAAATGACCAAAAATGACCAAAATATGTGGTCCCCTGTAGATCCTGACCACCCATTTTTGTGAACCCCATGAATACTGAAGATACCCCATAAAACCAATAACAATTCCCCAAGTTATGTGCGTCAACTTAGCTATCTACTTGGAGGATTTTCTCATTGCAACTGCTTCGTAACCCGACCGTTGGGTTCGTAAGTCCCCTGGGCGATCCTGGTTTGAAGTGGGATCCTCCAAGTAGGGGGTGCATCTGGGGTGCCCATGCAACCCACCTGCTGGCCCTTTCGGCCCATGTCCTGGGGGCGATTCGCCAATGCATCGCTAAAGGCGTACAGACTGGGCTGGTTCGCCTGTTGCTTCTGCCGGAGCTCCGAGTATGTGGGAACCTTCCTGCCGGGGCCGCCATTTAGGCTTGATCCAGCCGATGTCCTAAGGGTAGTGAATGATACCCTCTGGTAAACATACAAAAAGCTATTGAAGATGGCCATTTATAGTGGATTTTCCCATTAAAAATGGTGATTTTCCATAGCTATGTTAGTTTACCAGAGGGTAGATGATGAGTATAATGTGGCTTCACGACACTGTTATTGTGGGGATCTATGAAAAATGGCAATGAATGATAGATGATAAGTATTTAGGGGGATTTAGCCTGGGGTAAACGAACATAGATAATGGATGTGGAAAATCAAGGGTTTTCGTAGAAAATGATCTGCAAATGGCAGGGGTTCTCCCCACATCCATGCTAGTTTACCAGAGAGAAACTGGTGATGATTAGCCATCCCCAAGATGACAAATGATGGTTGCGTGATAACCATTTAGTGGGGATATAACAGGGATACAATGCTATATAATTGTATGTAATGGTGTACAATGGTATATAAATGTATATCATGGTATATCATGGTATATAATGGCATACTGTATGTGTCGAATACATTCAAATACAGTACACCGATTTTGTGGGACCCCAATAGCTGCATAGTCCGAAACATTCTGATGTTCATCTGGGGGGACTGAATGTTAGGGGGGAGGGATTCGCAAACACTCCAAACTGGATTTTGGAATATGAGGAACATATACTGTATCATCATATATCATCATCAAGAAAGAAGAGATATCCCTAGAACCAAAAAGCAATGAATGTATCACCAACAGCATCCAAAAACAGCTGCTCCACACACCTTTGGGCATGTTTCTATCCATGGATTGGATCCAAGATCAACAAGACCATCCCCTTGGTGCGGACCAAGCATCGCTCCGACGCCGGGGATCTCCATGGATTCCATGCCCAGTTTGGTGCGGAAGTCGATGACTTTGGGGATGTAGCCACCACGGAACACGGCCGCCACCGTCCGCGAATTCTCCAGCAGGTGCTGCAAGTAGTTGAGGGGTCCGGGTAAGGACGGATAGCCTCGGGATCTGGGAAGATCTGTTACGGATTATAAAAAAAGGGGAAAATTCAATGGGATATGATATATCATTGGAGATATTCAATTCACTAATCAATCAAATTACATCAGTACATCCCAATCATATCCCCATTATATCCGTATTAAGTATATCAGAATCATCACCTAACTGGGCTTTTTGAAACTGCTCAAATAACCTAATCAACGTAGGATTTTTGGTCACTGCCCCGTGGATCAACGACACCCCGAAAGAAAAACCCAGCCACGTCACCAGAGGGTGGAAAGTCGCCCGTCGGCACTTGACCGTCAATGTCGGGGCCTTCAGATGCGCGGTCAGGGTTCAAACTGTAATCCCAGGCCCCAAGAACTAAATACGTCCCTTAAAACGCGGAGTTATTACAGGATCTACTACTCATTTTGGGTTCCAAACATTGGTGGATGTACAGAATATTGTTTAATATGATTGGGAAAGGTGGTGGAATATCTGTAGTTATTCTTCTGCCCCGAAAAGGAAAATGTGCTAAAGCACGGAACAATCAGCTCATGCTACCTTTTGTGATCAAAAAGGTTTCAAGCCCTTTTGTTCAACCCAGCAATCCTCTTTGAAACCTACGCGGCACTTGGAAATTCATAGTTTCACCCGGAAATGCATTCACCGCGGACACTGGGGTTCTCTCTTCACCAAAAAAACGACTCACCATTCCATTCAGTGGGGATTCATCATCCTGCAAGAGGTCCTAAGTTCCACCGGTCACATCTGCCCCATCCTTCACCACCTTGATTCACCTTGTCCAGTTGGGTAAAGAAAGTCCACAAAAAGCATGGGTGGATCCCAACCACTGTTCCAACATGGGCTATATCCACCCCAAAAATCATCATCATATGGACAAATTTCACCAAATCATCAACTCCTCGTTGCACTTGGAGTTCCAAGTTCTACATCGCAGCGTTGCACCCGTTGCACCCAGCGGGGACCCCTTTGTTTTTCTCATCGCTCAGCGACAGAACTTCAGCGCGATGCACAGCAGGTTCAGCTGCTCGGCCACGTCGAGGCAGTGGGTGTTGCCCATGGAGGTGGTCACGATGAGGTCGCAACGATGCTCCAGCGCGGCTTGGTGCAGACGTTCACCTGGGGATGGTGGGGATGGTGGGAAAATTCATCTGGGATCTTTCGGAAATCCATGATGTGGAAGATCTAAGATGTTGGAAATTGGTGGAAAAAATTGTTGAAAAACTGCATGGAGTTGGAGAAAAATAGCTGGAAAACTGGAGGTTTGGAGGGTGAGATGAGATGCCGGATTTCTTCGTAGTACGTGGCCTGAAACTCAGCGCACGCCAACGTCGGAATGAGCCACGAAAAATAGGCATTGTGAATTGTGATTGAAAATCATCATAAAATACCATTGGATATGCGTCAAACGCAAAGAAACCCTGCTGTTCTCCCAAATTTTGTGGTTTCTGATATCATAGGTGTTGATCCGCCACGGCAACCCATGAGTTCCAACGATTTGATCGTCGCACCAAGAGACCCACCATGGTCCAGGCATCCCCATACCAACCTCGATCCGAATACACCTGGTCAGCGCGAGTCTGACCTGTCAGGTACTCCTGCAGATACCATCGGCAGGGGAGATACCAATCAAACATGGCTAGCTGGGAAATCTTCCGAAAAAAAGAATCCAAATGGTGCTAATGGGAAAATCGTCTACAAAGGGGGATTTTCTAGCAAACCACGTTTGATTACCAGAGGGTACGCTTTCTCAAATTCCGAGAGATGCAGATTTTGGGAAAATGAACTTAGCCTTGGGTCGGGGGTCTAGCCTAATGATTGTATAATGTGTTGAAACTGCAAATGTATCCTCTGGTTATTTCACATAGCTAGGGGAAATTGCCAATTTATACATGGATTTAAAGTGATTTACCTATTGAAAATTGTGATTTTCCATAGTGAACACCAAGAGGGTAATTTGACGGGGTCCCAACGGATTGATGTGCTGGCTTCTCTTGGACCCAATCGACCGCCCAAAAGACGGTGATTGATGAAAAATTGATCTGCAGTCCCATGGAGGATCGTTCGCTAGCTAGTAATTTTTGTATTTATTACAGTACCCTCTGGTAAACTAACAGTTTGCTATTGAAAATGGCCCAGTCGAAATAGTGGATTTACCCATTGAAAATGGTGGATCTTTCCATAGTTATGTGACAGTTTACCAGAGGGTAAACTTTACAGTAAACCATTCATTTCAGGTGAAGATTAACCTATCCGACCTATCTCCCAGAAATCGGGCGGTCATATCCTCGTTGTTCTCCACTGCGCATCTGCGCATGGGACGGGCTTCATTTGGTGCATTTGGGGTCCATCTTCCCCACTGGAATGATCGACAGCTTTCCTCAAGAGTTCTTACTCCAGCTCTACACATGTAAGAGCTATTGAAAAATATGTGATATGAAATATAATATGTGTATATATATATACACATAAATAATATATATATATATATGTCTACGATTTATGGTGTGTGTGTGTGTCTAAACGTGTATGCATCATCCTAGCAGTCCTCCGACAACGGCACCCGTTCAAGGCCGCAGGAGCGAAAATCTAAGTTCCACCTGGCAAAAAAAACAAGGGATGGACCAAAACCTCTGGAAGCTGAAGGGAAAATCTAGGGAATATCTAGGGCAAATGGGGTAAACATATGTTTTGCCGGAAAAAACTTGGAGATTAAATTGGCTCTCCCAAGCTATCCGTTGACGTGGTCTCTAGTGCAGGGGTGACTGGTAAAATTGGGGGAGACGGGCAGCTTCAAAACCTTCCCCTCTGGGCTTACGGCAGTCGCACTTGGATGTGCAGTGCACTTAGTCTAAAGTGGGGATTTTAACGATTTGAAATAGGCTACTTAGAGTTACTAAAATATAATATCCCATTTAGATTCATGATAAATTAGTTTATGTATGTTTATGTTCACCAGAGACTCATGGCTTATTCGCCACTGACATTTTGGAACTCCTAAACACGTTAAACTGAGCGATTGCATTTCCTACTGATGGTATACAGTAGATAATGGTGTCCTCATTTCCACTTTTCCGAGGTATTTTGGGCATCCACCTTTTGGGAATATACCCTGTCATGCTCAACCAACGGCACCTCTTCACAGCTTCCTCTTTGTATGCATCCAGTGAAACCTCGCAAGATGCCACCGAAAACTGCTTGTTTTGTGCATGGATTGTATGAATTCATATGGTGTTCATGTGGCGTTTCATATGGTACCTGGATTCTAGGATGGTTATTGGATCCAGTCTCAAGTGCATCAGATGCATCAGTCTGGAACAGAGATGTTTCACTTCAGAATTGTCCAAAGCGGAAAAAGACTCACTTTCCGGGTAACTTCATTAATTCCATCCCCCTTTTATATCCAACAGCCCCATATTCTCAGTTCTCAGGTGATATTTTGTGGTTTCCTAAGTCATGGGGGTACCCCAGTTATCATCCATGTGACTTTCGGATTTCCATGAAATACCCTCTGGTAATTTAACATAGCTATGGAAAATGGCCATTTATAGTGAGTCTTCCCATTAAAAATGGTGATTTTCCATAGTTATGTTAGTTTACCAGAGGGTAAACCATCCACTAAGCTCGCTTGGGGCTCCCCCATGTGGAAACCCCTGTGCTGAAATCATCCTCTACACCCACCCTGAAATCGCCAAGACACCACCAAAGGCTCATGTCCTCGCTCCTTCAGCGCCGCAGCCAGACGGAAGCCCGGCTCCGCCTTGGGGACAAAGTCTCCGATAAACATGATGGGAGTATGAAATAAAACTGATATGATGAAACTAACAAAAATAGCGAGATATTGTAGTGTATATATACATACACATATGTTGAGCAGAAAGAAAGGAAGAGGTGAAACAAAAATTCATGGGTTCTAATCAACCAAAAAGGGGATGAAGACCACCTAAGTACTTCCGGGTGGTCCATGTCACAGTTGAACATCACCCAATCATCAAGGGAATGATCATCAACACAACTTCCAAGAGCCTTTGAATCACCAACTGGACATCCTTCAAATCACCAATCTTGGTGATGATGAAGTGTTGGGATTTGGGATAAGAATCTCATACATCGAGCGATTGGAGGAATTACTGCGGAAGGTGGAAGGAGTGTTTCTTCTGGTGTGCATGTAATTTATCATCAGGTCTGGTCTTGTTCATGTGCATAGATTTCCTGCTACCCCAACGAATGAAAAAAGTGCCAAAATCTGCGTTCTTCTGGTTTTACAGGTTGACCGATACCCATGTTTCATTGTCAAATCTTCACATGTTCATTTAATGTCAACTCAGGATCGATATAGCTCCAGTTTACTAATTGGGGTACCAATTATTGTAGTGATTAGATTTATATATATATATATTAAATCCCTATTTTGGGGGGAACCCCCTATTAATTATATAATCAATAGAGTTTATTTATCTGGGGTAGACTTCAAGGAGAATTCTGTCAAAGCTTCTTATCCAGTCCACAGGAGTCATCCAAAATCCACCAATCTTGGGCTGGAGCTGGTGGGCTGTTGGGAAAACCCAAAACTGGATTGTAATAAGCAAAGTTTTGATCGTTAAAGACTGGCTATTAAAAACAATTATTGAGAACCCAACCAGAAATCTGTGTTCTCCTATTGTAGGTCTTGATTTTTGACAGCCCCAAGATCTTGCAAAGAACCCCAAAAAGGCAAATTTTAGAGGACAATGCTGATGAATCCTCAAATTTTAGAGGACAATCCTATTTTCAGAGGTAAACCCCAAGTTCCAGTCAATTAATAAATGATCATCATTTTCCCATGTAAGTTTCCACATGGAAATGGCCATGTTTTTGGGGTCAATTCCCCCTCAAAGGACCGACCTTGACACCCGACCCTTCTGACTTTGAGGCGTGCTACGTCTCCTCGCGTTCCCATGGCCACAATCAACGGCCTCAAGGACGAAGACCCAGATGACGAGGACGCGACGCGCGCGCGGAGCTGGTTGAAGAAGTCTTCACCCAGCCTTTCCAGTGAGACTTTACGGACTCTCGCAAAATGGGGCGGTTTTGGTGTTTTTTGTGGTTCACTTTTATCACATGGTTGGGGAAGTCACCAGCAAAATGGTGGTGACTTAAGCAGATCAAATAGCCATGAACAGGAGAGGACACGTCACGGCCGCACCAGACACTTTTTGACATGGTAACCTGGATGTACTGTAACCTGGAAGGGATTTAATCATTAAAGACGTGCTTTTCATATGGTTTTAGACAGTGTTTTCCAGCAGGAAAAATATGGATTCAACCAGCAAGAGTTTTAAGCAAAGAAAAGATGGATCGAACAAGCAAAACATGTGTTGGGCTTCAATGAACCAGGAAATATGTGGATTTACGCCACAAAACATATGGATTCAACGTTGATAACATTGGGATTTGGATGCAATGATGCAAGAGAAATATGAGTCATCAAATGACTACGAAACAACCGAAAGGAGATGTAGGTAACGAAGAGGGGGTGTAACAACACTTGAAACCGGTTCAAATGGAGCTCCACGTAGAAACAATCTACCATACTTGACAAAACTGTGGAGTTCCTGATTGTGTTGCATGGTCAAATGACCCAACATGAAATAGGCAAACTTTGCGATTTCAAAGTCTTCAGTGGCCGGTGTGCCGTGACTCTTTGTTTTCTTCTGCTGTTATCAGCATGTTGGAGGGCAGAACTGAACCCCTCCTCAATCATCATTTGTTTCTTCTATCTCCATGTCGGTTCATATCCAAGGTATGAACTGGGTCATCTCTCTATATGTGTAGAACATGGATCTAAATATAATTAACATTAATTAACATATATTAAGTCGACTTACATCTATATCAGTCTACATTAGAGTCTATATCTCTTGATGTAGCCATCACCGGACGCGCGATGCCCTTCTCCAAGGGACGCTTCCACGACCGCATCTTTGGCCTTGCCACGGCGTAAACACGCCGTCCTTTTCCAGGCGAAACGTGCGCAGGATCCTCGCGGACAGATGGTGGCCCTCTGGTCCAAGTTGGCCGGAGAATCGACGATTTCCCAGCCTTTGATTACTGGAAAGTCATACCGGTTAACGCCTACCCTCCGGTAATCAAACATGGCTGGCTGGAAAATCCCTCATTGATAGATGATTTTCCCATGAAAACCTTCATGTCTAGGGGGTTTTCCATTGCCGCGTTTGATTGCCGGAGGGTATTCAAGGTATCTTAATGACTCCATTTGCATCACCAAATTTTAACTGTTCCCCGTCCTGTGCCAAGGAGCACCAAACCTGCAAGTAGTTGTCGCGACCTGCAGATATGTATTACAGTATGTGTGTATTTATATATATGTGTGTGTGTGTGTCTGTGTGTAAATATACCGTATCGATCTGTATTGTATACATATATATATATATATACATCATGGGTTAGATGTGTTACATGTTTCATCCAGTTCCATCCTCTGTGGCCAAGTCACGCAGGCGATCCCGCATCAAGCGTTCCGCCTGAAGTGATGGTACTCTCTGGTTATTTAACATAGCTTTGGTATACATGGCCCATTTATCGATGACAAAAAAGTTGATTTACATTGATTTGCCTATCAATGTATATATATATATATATATATTAATATTAATATATTC
>Ga0126342_10006481_pt1:2500-20752 | contig 20752 bp, 10 predicted proteins | sample Cyp1metagenome_FD_92528 | JGI IMG/M metagenome (GOLD analysis project Ga0126342, IMG submission 92528) | Coral microbial communities from Lord Howe Island, Old Settlement Bay, Australia - Cyphastrea 1 metagenome | ecosystem: Host-associated > Invertebrates > Cnidaria > Coral ...
GCACCACTTACTTCGATGTTTTTTTTGCTATCAACATATATTAACATGGTGTTTCTTTTCATAGGGAACTGATCAATTACCAGAGTCTCAGAGGCTATGTCATATGTTCTGTCCAACAAATAGAACCCAAGTGATCACTATTTTGGGGAGTTGAAATGCAGAGGCTGTGTCAAGGGACTTGTTCCAATTTCCATCTTCCACCCCTCCAGATTTCAAGTTCAGAAAGTTGGCGGTTTCAACTACTTTGTATTGTCCATCGTCACTGGAATAATGATCCTGATATCTAAATGGGCCAGGATGTTTCAACATGATTCAAGAAAACCAACCAGGATCTAAAATTCTATAGATGTCTATAAAACTCTATAAATGGTCTTTCATCAATGTTGCTGAGTAAATGTCTACACATATTTGTGGATTCTCATCCTTGTGGAACAGCCATCCATCCATGTTCATCATCCGAGATCCATAGAGCTGGTCCATAAACCGGCCTTGACTGGGAATGGTAAGTTTATACCACCCAACAAAAAAATGGTGATTTTTTGTTGTGATGACTGGGGGTGTATCTTCCATTCCTTTAGGCAAGTGCAAAATCACCCGTTGTGTGGGTGAAGATGTCCTACTGCAGTCCGAAGGATCGAACGGGTGTATGATATTTATGACCGTTGGATGTTCTTGGTGTGTTTTTTCTATTTCAGCATTTGAACCATATGATTGCCGATTTTTTTTCAACCCACATATTTGTTGTTGGTAAGATGTTTTCTCGGCCGGCAAATATCACCTGGTATATACATTATTATGATAGTTTATTTTCATCACAATATACTCACACCTGATAATTCATACAAATGATATACCATTCCCAGGATCTATGTTGGTAGATATGATATACAACTAATATATTACATAGTAGCTCCCAAACATATAGAACAGTTTCCCTCCAAACCCTGGGTTCGCCCACACTCAAACAACCTATCCAAACAGTATGTTATACTTATCACCAGAGGATGAATGAAAACCCTGGCTATACGCAGTGATTTAAGTTTTCAGGATTTAGGGTTTTAGTTTAGGGTTTAGGGTTTTAGGGTTTTAGGGTTTGTTGTTTTGGAAAGTAACAAACTCAAACCCTACGCAGGGATTTGAGCATGTCAAAGGATATGCGGGATTCGCCGTGGGCAAACCTAGGGTTTGCAGCGAACAGTTTTTCCAGGATGGTATAGATTCTATGTTTCCCCCCCATAAATTTCAATGCTTCCAACTTTTCCATTTTTGGGGGGGTTGCTCCAATATCCCAGTAATCACCCTCTGGTTATTTAACATAGCCATGGTATAGATGGCCCATAGAAATAGATGGTTTACAGTTCTTAAAAATGGTGGATCTTTCCATGGCAAACTGTTAGTCATAACCAGATGGTCATAGTGGTCAACATCTATGGTTAACATCTAAAATCTATGGTTAACATCTATGGTTAACATCTATGGTTAACATCTATAATGGTTAATTAATGGCTAATATCCCAGTAAATGTTCGTTGCGACATTTCCATGACATCCCCAGTGAAATCATCATTGCTAGTGCGTGAATGCAACCATCCAAGTGTACAAAAACCCATCAATTTATCTTCGTTGGATCCACGTTCGAGGTTGGGTGTCCAGTAACCCAACCATCCAAAAAGCGTCCAACGAAAAACCCAGTTGTGATTTCCGACTCGATTTTTGTTGGACTCGATTTTTTGTAGCGGGCTACTTGGAGGATCATCTCACGAAATGTAACTGTTGTGTTTTTTTTTTCTGCTGGTGAGCGTAAGTTCCTCCAAGTACGAGATATATCCATATGGCAGTCAAAACCAAACGGCACCCGGATGGTAGCCTAAACTAAATGGATGTTTAATTCCCCTCAGATATGGTAACAATATGTTTTGACCCATCCCCCCATATACATATACTGGTTGGTGGTTTGGAACATGTTTTTATTTTTCCATATATTGGGAATAATCATCATCCCAATTGACTTTCATATTTTCCAGGGGGCTAGCTATACCACCAACCAGATATATAATCATACATATACAATCAATATCAATCAATATAATATTAAATTCATATTTCAGTATATCCCATATATATATACATATACATATACATATACATATACATATATATCCTGGTTGGTGATTTCAATTTTTTTTTATTTTCCATAATATATGGGATAATCCTTCCCACTGACTTTCATATTTTTCAAGATGGTTGAAACCACCAACCAGTATCCAATGATATTCCTATTCAAACCTCCATCTGTCTTCAACCATCCCAACCCCCAAGCCCCAACGACCCTAGGGGTCCTTCCCTGGACCTGCAGCCAGCGGTGCAAGCGGTGCAAGCGGCCTTGCATCCGCCAGGCGCGTTTTATGCGAAATGGTGGTCTCTTGGAGCTCAAAGCAGTGGAAATGATCGGTTTAAGTTGAACCATGTTTACCCTCTGGTTATTTAACATAGCCATGGGAAATGGCCCATAGAAATAGATGGTTTACCGTTCTTAAAAATGGTGATTTTCCATGGCTATGTTAAATAACCAGATGGTAACCAACAAATGATGCGGATTAAGCCAGAATAAATGGTTTCTTGTGGTGCAGGGGCACTTCCATCGCTAAGTTGGTGAACAGAACTAGGTGAATTCTATGGTTTATGGTGATATCGAACTGGTTTTCATGGGCTTTATAAACCAACAAACATCACTGGGAGGGGCACCTTGTTGGGGCTCAAACTAGTGAAAAAAGTCAGGGGTCTGCTGATTTAACCCACAAAAATTGGTGGTTTAACCAGCACAGATTTGGAGATGTTATATACATATATAAATAGCCCACAAAAGGAATGTTCTTACCGTTTTCAGTGACTTCTCCCTGATGTTGCAGAAGTTTTTGTATATGTTCTTAGGTTTTCTTGATTTTGTGAAGAGGTGTTCTTCCAGTGAGCATCTATTTGGCTGTGGTCAAAACCCTGGTACCCTGGTGAACATCGAACCAGCAGGTAAATGGATGTTCAACCTCAAAATTTGGTATCATAGGTTTTAACCCATCCCCATCTATCCCTCATGTTCGGCAGTTGTTCCAATAATTGTAGTTCTTTCTCAGGTTTGGTGAGTGTTCCAGCCAATTCTTGTTGAGTATTACCTCTACTTAGATGGGCCATGGAGTTAGTTAACTAGTTAGTAAATGGGTTATAATTGGGATATAGAGGGTTATATCCCCAGTTCCTAACCAGTTAGTCAATCCCATGGCCCATCTAAGTAAGTTTGGCAAAGTTTGTAATGTTGGTAACGCAATCATAAACCATCCCGAATTTGACAATGTTTTAATGGTGCATAGACCATCAAATATGGGCGGTTTATGGCATTTCTTTACCAACATAGTAGACTTTACCACACTTTACCAGCCTTAGACACCTCCCACTCCCCTACAGGGCTTGGTCCTTGGTAAATGTCCCATTTTGGAGATCTTGAACATCACTTTCAAGTTGGAGATGATATGCAAAAAATACGTTGAAAGTGATGTTCAATTTATGAATATAGGACATTTACATACATTTACCAACCCCTGCTCTATGTTTCTTCGTCTTTGGAGTCTTTCACCCTGTTTTTTTCCCATCACAACGTTGCGAGGAACCAGTGCCTCGCAAGCAGCACCGCAGTCGATCCAAGGTGCACTGCCCTTGGTCGTCCCACGAATCGTCGTGGGGATCTACGAAGGTTTCACTTGGCCATGGGGGATGACCATGACTTAGCCATCTATACTGGTTGCTGGTGACTGGAACCATGGAATTTTCCTGGTTAATCTATGGTTAATCTATGGTTAATCTATGGTTAATCTATGGTTAATCTATGGTTAATCTATGGTTAATCGATGGTTAATAATTGGAATAACTATATATATCTGGTTGGTGGTTTGGAACATGGCTTTTATTTTCCCCAATAGTTGGGATGATGATCCAGTCTGACTAATATTTTTCAAGATGGTGAAAACCACCAACCAGTTATATATTGAAACATATTGAAATCTATCGTTAAAATGGGATCCACTATTTTAAGAACCACCCCCAAGAAAAAATGTTTTTTTTGGAACACATATATATATAACTACCTGAAAACATTTGAAAACCATGAACATAAACCTGAGGTATTCACGACCGACCCACACATATCACACATGAACCATTCTGCACTTCCATCCCATGATTTTTAACATCGTTTAATGCATCATTTCCTCACTTTTCAAGTATTCAAACATACTCAAAAGCCAACAACTTTAGTAATCTTTAGATAGTATTTTAGAGCCCAGTTTTTCCATGTTTTTCCATGTTTTACAAACTTCCACACCTCTTTTTTCCCGTTATAAAAACGATGCAACCAGCTGCCAATCGTCCTGCGGGGTTCGTTCCTTTAGGTCTTTCTTCCTGGCCCACGGTTTGGGTCCCACAAGCGATTCCGGTCGGGGAGCCCATGGTTAGTAATGTTGTCTGAACCACCAGTGGATCAGTGGATGGAATGGGAAGAATTTTAGTGAACATGATTATATATGTTTACTTCAAGTGAAAATATCATCTTTCATTGTCTGAACATGTCATTTTTGTTGGGAACATGATGATTCACCAGTGGATGGAATGGATGGGTTTTGTTGTTGTTGTTGACATTTTTAGACAACGCCACAATATCATAATAATATACAAACATCTGGGTAAATTACAATGAGGGTACAAGTGGAATGATACATGAATGGAATATTAGTGGGGATATCATAGGATTGTATTAGGATAAAACATAAAGACCTCGGATATTATTGGGAAAATGTCCATTGGGTAAATGAATATTGAAGAGACATCAATATCCCCATTAACATTCCATCAATATTTCATCAATATTGGAAGAGACATTCGTGAATATCCATTGAATAGACATCTGGGTAAACTCTATTGATGGGAATATTCATGGGGTATTGATGGAATGTTGGGATATTTATATTTATATACATATTATATATATATGTACAACATTATACGACATTAAATGTACATGATTATGATTTACCCAGGCCCATGGTAGCCATGAACATCTGTTGTAGCTATCCAAAAGTGGATGTTTGAATGCAAAAATAATCTATAAACATGTAACATTATCATAAATTGTGAGTTTTGGGATATTGGTGGGATATTAAGGAATATAAATGGGGTTTCCTACCTATATGGAGACACCTGCTGGAATATACCTTTGAATAGCTATGGAAATCTATGGTATAGCTATGGATCTACACAATACATTGGTGATGATTTTCCATAGCTCAGTTTCCCATAGCAATCACCATGATAAAGCCATTTGGTAAACTACCCTCTGGTAATTTTTCACATAGCTATTGAAAATTGCGATTGTTAATGGGAAAGTCAACTATTTCTATGGCCATTTTCAACAGCTATTTTGACATAACCAGAGGGTACATCCCATTAAAATCACCATTTTGTTGGTTAAACCACCATTAAACCACCATTTTAAACCACCATTTTCCCACTGGAAATCCCATGGGTTTTCCCGTTCGGACAATGATCAGCCTGTTTGGTTGCTGGAGGGTTATACACATAGCAGCCCCAATTTATAGATAGACAAAATGGGAACCTGTGAACGTGACGAAACTATAATTGTTGAAAACCATCCTGGAAGCTCTAACATAGGCATCTTTTTGGGGGTTGCTATACTGTAGTTGTTGACACTATGCTGACCAATATATTCTTAGGTGTTGCAGCTATGTTTGAGGCGTCACCACTTTTTGATGAGCAGATATAGTAGATTGTTTGTCCAACAAAGTGTCGAACACAATCCAAAACAACTGGTTCGTCTAACAGAATATATGATAACTAGACTTTCAACGTGACGCCTGTGGTCCAAGCTATCCAAAATAGGTTGGTTGGTTGGTTGGTTGATTAATCTCAAAAGTCATGGTCAGTGAGAAGTGGAACTAAAGCCGACATGGGATTTTCCCTCATATAATGGGTATAATGGGGGTTAGCATACATGTTTGTGGAAAAACCTCGGCTGATATCATGGGGGATATTCACTATTTTCGACGGTGACACGATGTACATCCCAGGAATGGAACTCTTTTCCGTGGTAAACCATGGTAAGTCCAACAATGAGCCATCACACACTGGGGTCTACTATTGGGTATACCACTGTGGATGATGTAATTCATGACCCCAGTCATGGTTAGTTCATGGGATGGTTTATGGTATTGGGTTTATCACATATCTGTGGAGTTTGATATGATAATATCCCTAAATTTCACCAATCCCCAACAACAATGGCAATACCCTTCGCTATTCAAACATGGCAATGGAAAATCCGCCATTTATAAATGATTTACCCTCCAGTAAACTAACATAGCTATGGAAAAGGGACCATTTACCTATTATAAATGGTGATTTTCAATAGTGATGTTAGTTTACCAGAGGTTACCCACTGGTAATTTAGCACTTCGCCCATGGAAGAACATCGCCATTTGCTTCGATGCGATTGTCAATCACATTTGATGCAATTCTTTGTGGTGTTGAGTGCATCTAAGCAGAACATTTCGCCATCCACCCTCGGTGGAAAATCACCATGGAATCGCGGCATTGATCATCGATCACTTTCGTCTTGAAATCCATGGGTTTTTGGGGATCCCCTCATGACTTGAAGAACCCCCCAATATGGATCATATGGGTTATGAATTCCAACTTCTTGTGATTTTAAATCCCATAAACAGATCCAATGTTCCATATTTTATCCCATCTACTATCCCAGATCCACATTGGCCTTTGAGGCCGCGCCCCTGAGCCGTCACAGCATGGGCCAAACGCTGGCGTGCCTGGGCTAAAGTGGATGATTTGGGGGTATCCCTAGTTTACGAAACCTCCATATGTATGTATATATATATATACACATATGTATATACATATAATATCATATATATATATATACAAGCCACCGCAAAAACCCCGGCAATACTAAATATGTATTGGACGGACATTGGTTCATGGAAATTGCTGGAAATTGTTAAAAACACACGGTAGGCGATGGGACCTTCCCGATACCCAAATTGGACGTTGATGTAGCAGTTTCCTGCAAGCGATACCCCCCCAAGTTTACCACATATCATTATTGTGCAAACGTGTGGTAAGCGATGGGACCTTCCCAAATTTGTGGATGTCCTTTCCGTGAACCTAGGGTTTTGGAGATTGCTCATATACATATATAATATCATATATGTATATACATACGTTATATATATATAATTATATATATATGGGTACTGAATGGTGGTAAACCCCTATAATCATTTGAGTAAATTGAGTAAACTCTACTTAGATGCGCGGACCACACTTAGGATCAGTGGTTTATACTCCATATACCTATCAAACCACCAGTATAAAGGGATGATGTTGCGGCCCCCAAGGGCCCTAAGAGCAAGTTCGCTTAGCTCCTCGCAACCCAGGGGAAGCAGCAAGAGTGGGCCTCCCACCAGCAGTTGGATGTAGCAAGTGACCATTTTAACTAGCTACCCTTTGGAAAATTAACATAGGTATTTTACCATCAAACACATGGATATATTGGGATAGTCATAGGGATATAGAGCCAACTTGACATCATATTTATCAGAACTATCGAACATCCCAATTTTTAAACATTATGCAATAAGTCAACCTATAAATGGGCCATGGCTTCCACAAATGTTGAAATATGATCACGAGGGTTGACCTTCAGAGTCTGGATGTTCGGCCTGACAAAACCATGGCATTCTGAATGGATATATCTTTGGCATGTTGTTTGAGTGTCTTCTTCGCATTCTGGGATTTGGAGTTTCCATTCTCTGCTATTCTGTGTTTGTGGATGTGTATATATATATATTTAAATATATAGAATTTATATATATCCCATAAGACCACTATATGACCATTATAATAATTATAAGTTTGTGGGGTTTCAGCCTCACAATTTCTCGGCCCTTCGCCGCAAACTTCAGGCCTCAAGCTGTCAGCGCAGTCAACCCGATGAATACGCAGGTGGGAGCTAAGCAGCTCCAGTCACCGAGCAGTTTGCTATGGAAGTGCTATGGAAAATGGTCCATTTATAGATGATTTACCAGGATTTACCTATAAAACTGGGACTTTTCAATGGTTATGTCAGTTTACCAGAGGGTAATTTTTTGGCAGTGGCGATCTAGCCCCGTGGTTTGGTGATAGGGGTTATTCAAGGGATTATTCTACCCAATATATTGAAGATGATCATAAAGGGAGCTCAATCTATCAGCTACGGGTTTTTCCTGCTCCAAGAGGATGTGGGAAAGCCCGTAATTTTCCTGTTCGGAAACAGCGAAAAAAATGGTGGCTTTTCCACAGCTTGATGTGAGTTTACAGGAGGGTACCCTCTGGTAATTTAACATAACTATGGAAAATCACCATTTTTAATGGGAAAACTCACTATAAATGGCCATTTTCAATAGCTATGTAAACGTTTACCAGAGGGTTTTTGATGGGCAAAGCGAACAATGAGCCATCATGAGCCATGATTTTGCTGGGAAAAGATCTACACATGTTGGGTTTCCACTGTCTATATTAATGTCAATTTGGTGGAGAGTAAGATTGATACTTCTGAAGAAATCGCCGTGAAACCTCGGTCGATGCATTTTTTCTGGTTCCATTGCTTCGCAAGTTGGATTGGAAGGGAACCCCCGGGTATTAATCAACCAAGGTTTATTCACCATGACCGTGGAATCTATTGGTAGTATTGATTAATTTTTTCAGGGCCATCAAGCAAGTCCAAGATGCTAAACTGTACTTGAGTTGTACCTTTGAACACTGGCTTTGTTGATGGGTTTACCAGATGTATATATAGACTTACTAGGCACATGGGGTACCATTTCTTCGGCCATGGCCATCTATGAGGGATGTATGAAATCTTGGTCCATGATCGGTCTCTGCAACTTATCTGGAAAAGGCAACAACAACTTACCTGGGAATGGCTAGGGGATGAAGCTTGGAGATGTTTTGGGGACCCTTTTTAGCCCTTGGGAAGTAAGTTCTTCGCCAAGAAATTTGGTGAGATAAACATGACATTCCTAGCATAGTACTGGAGATTGCCCTTAAGCGGCCTGGCAGCTTGGCTAAACCACCCGAGAAGCTTGGGATGGTTCTGGGTGTGACAAAGATGGGAACTTATCACCAGTATGTGGCCATGTTTAATGCAGAATATGACGATAAACCGTGAAAGTACTTGGAGTTACCCTATTTTCCGACCAGCCCACATGATATACACCCACGCACACACTGTTTTTTCTTCACCGGTGGTTCAATCACCCATGAGTCTTGTTAGTGATGATGCCCATGTTTAGGAGGTCTATTGAGGCGTGCTTGAAAGCACCAAGCAGTCCACATTTGCCATGTACATCCAGAATATTCCAGAATCACGATTCCGGTAATTCGACACCCTTTGTTCTCGGTTGAAACCATTCACCACCAACTAACCTATGATCATCCAAATATCAAATGGTGAAGGAATCCCGTTTTTTTTGTTTTTTTTTTCCCGCTGGTTGAAGTGAAGTTGATATAATATATAAGTAATATATATATATTATTATATATAAATAATAAATATTGTATATATATATACATATAATATATAATATATTTTTTTTCTCATTGTTCTGCTTTCCCAAAGCTTTCCGTTGGGTCCCAATGATCTCCCCATTTCGCGCCTCAGAGGCCATGCTCCGTGGCATGGTGGCACCAGTTTCAACCCAGGCTGGGACCGAGGGATCCACAGCGCTTTATTATTGAACTAACATGGTTAAAATGACATGGTTTAAATGGTTAAAACAAATGTTAGTTAGTTCAATAATAATAATGTTAGTTTAACCATGGTTAGTTCAATACTTAACAAATGTTAAACATGTATGTTTAAATAATAATGTGTATGGTAAAACACCATGGTTTATCTAGACAATGTTTATGTTAAAACATTTATTTATATCATGTGTTAAAACCATTTTAAACCTGCCACTTAATGCCACTTAGACCATCCCCAAGTCGCCAAGTTTTTATGGGATTCAAACTACCCCCAAGTGGTAGTTGTTTATGGCATTGGGTGGATCCCGCATTAGATGATCTTAAAATTATCTTAATTGTGTTTATGATGGTTTGTGAAATTGGGTATGCCACTATTTGGGATGATGTTAAATACATGGCCTCCCATTTTTGGTTAGTTCATGGGATGATTCAAGGGATGAATCTTGGTCAACGCCCTCGCGCGGCAACGTCGTATTAACCATGGGAATGGGAGGTGTCCCCTATCCCTGTCCCAAAATGACCCTCTTTCAGGTCAGTGTCACTAGTTTAATTCGACCATGTGTGTGTACATATATATATGTGAGTATTATCTTATATGTATATTTATGTAATCCATCTGGAGATGTATTATCATTTATCACATAATATGGAAAAATACCATGAATATGTAACTATGAGATTTTCAATAGTACCATTTATTCCTGGTGGAGTTGGCCAGCGCCTAAGCATAGTGTATGGATACTAAGCTATTGCAAGTGATACTGCAACAATACATTCTTTGGTGGTGACTTGGAAAACAATCGCGTGTTGAATCTATTGATATTGCAACAAGAACCAGTTCTTGTTGCTCAAACTCCTACCCTCTGGTAAACTAACATAGCTATGGAAAACCACCATTTTTAATAGGTAAGTCAACTATAAATGGCAATTTTCAATAGCGAACTGTTAAATTACCAGAGGGCAATATTGTTTGGTCAAACTCCGAATTACAGTAATGATTGCTGATTCCACTCCTACAGGTTCTTGGCCAAACTCATGTTTTTTGCTCAAGATCAGTCCCATATTTGGCACGCTAAACTCCCATGTTGGCTTAGCTAGTCTTGGATTTCTGCTTGTTCCGCCTATGTAATTTAGCCATGTGCTACAATTTCCTAGATTGATGAATTTTGATGAACCTGTTTATGTTTCTTAAACAAATCTTGTTCAAGATCTTGAGAATCCTTACAACATACTGCATACCCTCTGGTAATTTAACATAACTATGGAACATCGCCATCTTTAACTTCGGTAAATCAACTATTTTCAGCCAGAAATTCCAGTTCGCAAACTGCTGCAACAAATTACCCAACCTTTGGTACTCCAGATGTGCCGAGGTGGTGCTGGAGGATCTGGATCCCTTGGATCCCCTGAGCAGGCGGCGAAGCCGTCGACGCCGGTCGAGTTTCGATGGATCCCGTTGGACCATTTTTCGATGGAGCGAAAGATGGTTGGGTGATGTTTGTAGTGACAAATCGTGGTTATACCATAGGAAAACCCATAGGAAAATGGTGGTTATACCGTTATAGCCTCTGGTAAACGTTTACATAGCGAACTGGAAAGATCCACCATGCTATGCATGGGAAAATCCACTATTTCGACTGGGCCATTTTCAATAGCGAACTGTAAACGTTTACCAGAGGGTAGCTGATAAATGATGATCAATGATGGTTGGTACAACTTTTGAATTATGGTTGATAAATGATGGTTGGCTGATGAGGACTGTTTGGGATGATACTCATATCGGGGATGATCTGAATCCCATGATTCAACGGGGAATCCCGTTACCTAAGCAGTGGTTTTCAGGGAACCAGTCGCTGAAACTGGGGAGGTTCCCCATGAATCGATGATAGCTATGATAATTACCCTCGGGTAAACATACAAAAAACTATGGAAAATGGTGATTTATAGTGGATTTACCCATTAAAAACGGTGATTTTCCATACATAACTATGTAACATCACCATGCTATTAATGGGTAAATCAACGATTTCGATGACCATTTTCAATAGCAAACTGTTATTCATTACCAGAGGGTATGATGTGGCATTCCATAAATCTGTCCATGTGGTACCCTCTCTAGGGGGATGCAATTCAGCAAGGGCTCCAAAGTTGTCACTACAAACACCCTCTGGTAAACGTGTACAAACACCTATGGAAAATCATCATTTGTAATGGGTAAATCAACTATTTCTATGGGCCATTTTCAATAGCGAACTGTCAAATTACCAGAGGAGAATATTGGGATTTGACTGATCGTTATAGGGCTTACCTTATGGGACATTCCATAATCTCTAACTTCAGAATGATGATATAATGAGCTGGGTAACCAGCAAAATGATTGTTTACCATGGGATTTTTGGGTCGATGATTTGTATGATAGCTAAGTTGGCTTTTACATTAAGCCTAGTTTGCTGGGTGAATGGGGATGATGTAACTATGGTTATATATAGATTAGATGGTTAACATCAACTTAGCTTAAGTAGGGTTCACCCCTGGAAACTTTTCCGGTTGCTTAACCCCTGGACGATCCCCAAAAATCTTGGGTAATCCACTTACCCAATTGGGGCCATTTATGAATGATTCATCAATTTATGGGGGAAATACCAGCATGTTCATTGGATATGTACTGGGATATTGGTGGAATATGAATGGGATACACAACCAATATAGACATATATATATATATATATATATATATATATCTGGGCAAATTATAACGACCTCACTGTTCTCCCTCACTGGAATCATGGTTAGTAAGAGGAATCATCCCTTAAAATTGCCAGAAATTTCAGGTTAGTGAAATATTATAATTTACCCATATGGGTGTGTCTGAAAATAGTGTACCCCTAAACCCAATGGTTAATGATCATTATCCCTATTAAATGGCTATTTCATTGGGAATATACCCTATTTTCAGACAAACCCATATATATATATTGGATAGGTCAGGTTATCGGGACCTCACTGCGATGTCAGCCATGGCCTTACTATGCTGGCTGGGAACCACCTCATGACCTTTTTGTTTTATGTATTTATGTATATGGAGGTTTCCTAAAATGGCGGATCCATAAAAAAACCAGAGGTTTCAATACTTTTCAATGCTCCAAATTGTTGAATCATTTGGGGGTACCACCATTTCAGGAAACCTCCACATATATATATATACACTAACATTAATACATTATACATTAATTACATTATTACATATTATACATATGTATAAAGCGTTAGTATAATACGTAGCTGATTATCATCCAAGATTCAGGCGTTTCAAGAGGGTTTTCCTGGCTTCTGACTTGAATGCCATATATCTTAATTTACTGGAGGATGATTTACATGAATCAAAAAAGGACTCTATAATCAACAACACTGGCTAAGTTCATCTAAAATCTAATCATATATATATATATGTATGAAATGAAACAACTAGTCGATTGAAACCTCTGTTGAATCTACACGATTGGGTGTTAGTATAAATTCTAGAAACATTGGGACCTATGACACGCTTGCATCCCCATGTAAATGGCATGAAAAATGGGCATGTAGTAGGTATTTAGTGATAATAGTGGGTATGGAAATGGGGATGTGAATCGGTAGATACCTTTACAAATGGGTTTGGATTTAGCCAACAAAAATGGGGAAAGAAAACCAACCATGGTGTTGGGGGTATAATATGACATAATGCGATCATATAGCTGATACTATGACGCCTGTCGAAAAGTTGGGCATGATTAAACTACTGGATTCAGGGGTACCCTGTTTTGAGACAAACCCGAAAGCTGGGGATAGCGTGGCTATATTCTTGAAAAAGGTCTAAAGCCAATTGAGAATCTCTCCCTGTTGCTTCCAAATGTTGAATGTGTCATGCCCTAAAAAATAAGAATGACCGTGACAATATATTAACATATTCAACAGTTGGAAGTAACATGAGAATGCCCTAAATTTGTTGAACATGCGTACAATATGTTATGTTGAAGGATTCAAAATTGGTACGCCTTCATATTTTGGGTGTCCGTTGACCTGAGTTGTAGGCAAGTGGTAACGAACCGATATGAATGCTTGTTGTTCCACGTACCACATACCCAGTGACTGTTGGTTGAATAGAAGCTTATCATTGCTTCCTTACAGTTATTAAGTTATACATGAAGGACAATTCCCGGCAGTAAGGACCACAGGCACCTCTCAAGCTGTGGATTGCGAGGGTGAGTGTTTGCACCTTCTACCAGATGGACGGGGCTACTACATCTTATGGGACTTTATTTGGGAAAAGCGAGACATAATGATCTGTATTCAATATAGACAAATTTCTGGGGAACCACCATTTGTATGTCAATGATCTGTATTCTAGATCCAATTACAAGGTGGTACCCCCTAGTTATAAGTTGGTTTATAAACCATAGTAAGTATAGTAATATACAACAAACCATAATGAAATCGGAGTTATAAACGCACCAACTTGGCGTTCACGAACGGAGGCACCACCTTGTAGTACCCGACGACCGTGTGCAGGTCACGCCGCAATCAGCCGTTCGTCCAATCCCTTCCGACTGCGCACCCTGCACCTTCGGCGAAGATTGGGGGTACCAGGTGCCCCAAAGAAGTGTGGAAACATGAAGGGAAAGGCAAAAGGTGCGTTTTTTTAAGGAAGATTAGGCAAAATGTGGACTTATAAATATGATATAGCCGGAAGAACATGAAGAAGTGTGATTTAACATTTCACCAGGAGAAGATGGGGTCTCAACATGATTCAACAAGTTTCTACCAAAAAGAATACAGTAATTTGCTAACAGAACGAGACTTAGCCACGAAGACTTTGGATGTGCCCTTTGACAAAGGTGGGGAGAACTTAGGGGCAGAAATTTTTTATGTAACAAATTGGTCTGAATATTAGGGGTACCTAACGTAGCTATTGAAAATGACCATAGAAATAGTGGATTTTCCCATGAAAAATGGGGATTTTCCATAGCTATGTTAAATTACCAGAGGGTACCCGTAATTTCACTGATAACGGGTATAACTCATAATTGTTCCTTTTTTCCCCAAACAGTGTCTTCATAGTTGGGATTCTATGAAAACCCCGTGTCTTTTTAAATGTCCCAAATCATGTTAGTCGTTTTTTTTTACTCTTATCGTTTTCTCAGGTGGTGGGCTCTCTGTACTAGAAATTGCGATTTTCCAGCTTTCTGTGGGTGTGAAAGCCTCCTTGGTCGAAAGTCATGTTTTCTTTTCCTTTCATGTTTCTTTCATGTTCCTTTCATCTTCCTTAATTTGGCATTCATGTCCTTTCATTTTCCGTCGCTATTTATCAAACATACAGGTCTTCGAAAGGTGGTATATTCAAACCGGTCAGGTGGGTATCCGCCCAAACGCTCGGGTTTTCATCATATTATGTTGTTATCGTTTTAGTTATCGGGTTGCCATCTTCAGGGTTTATCAGCACGTACATGTATAAGTTTGTCATTGTTTTTTTTTTTACTCTTATCATTTTCTGGGCCGGTAATGCATTGGTAGTGCTAAGGGGCAAGTCAAGCTAAAATGAAAGGCCCGGGGTTTTTATACTGTCCCACTTGGGGTTCTCGCGGTAGTTAAACCCTGGTGTTGATCGATGGCTGGGAGAGGTGCTTTCTGTGGGCGCGTTTGAGATTCGTCACTCTTGCAGAGTCAGAACATTTTTCCATCTCCGTGGCAGGCGCAGTATATTTCTTGCACGTTACCAAAACGGTAGCAAGCGTGGTCGAACTGAAAGGTGGTTTCGGAGGTGTTTTTCACAGCAATTGGTGAACTTGGAAGATGTTTTGAAAGGTGAGACCGTAGTCATTTTTAACTTGGTCAATGATGATGATGATGATGATGATGATGATTTTGCATAGCAGGTGCAGTACTTCGAATGTCTCAGGCTCATTTTCGCGGCAGGCGCAGTGCTTCAGAGACCTCGACGAAAAAGTGGCTGAAACTTGGGCAAAACATTGCATTTAACTTTTTCAACTTCGCCTTTTTATGGTGCGCGAAGTACTTGGTGAAATTTAACATGCGCTCGCGTAACCTTCTCGTCACTTTGCTCGTGTCGGATCGCTCTCGCTGTCGCGCGGGGCTCATTTTGATATCGCTCGCACAACCGTCTCGTCACTTTGTCATTGCTGTCGCGCGATGCTCATGTTGATATCGCTTGCGTAACCTTTCTTGTCACATTTGAGCGTGTCGGATCGCTTCCGTCGTGGCGCGGTGCGAATTTTGATATCGCCTGCGCAACCTTCTCGCCACTTTGTGTGCCTTGGACGGCTCTTCCTATGGCACTTTGATTATGTTAGCCACTTCCCAGAGATCCTGGCTAGGAGATCTAGTCCTTTGGAAGGTCCTTCTCTGACGATCTCAATGTGAGAAGATCCTCCGGAGATCCCAACGAAATCCTCTCAGACCTTTGCATGAAAACTTTGAACATTGCCTGTATTTGAGGTGCTTGTATGAAGGCTTACATGGGATGCCGGTAGGATGTTCTTACAAAAAGATCTTGTAAGATATTACATCAAGCTACTAGCACTTGAGATATTGCTTCCTTCGGGAGCGTCTAAGATTCGCAAATGCCGTATTTGGGGAACACCCTAAGATCTACCCACCTGGTCTGAAGATGTCTCAGCTTGTAATGCAGGTTTTCTTCCACAGGCACGGTGTTCCGATTTTGATTGTTTTGTGGTGCTGGATGGATCGTGAGCAGAACGGCCGCAGGAGATACATTGCGGCATCCAAATAGTCCCGCACAATATATCTCTTGGGGATTGAAATGGCGCAACACATGTTTTCTTGATTTTTCAAAAACCGCACGTTGAAATGTTTAAATAATGTTAAATAGTTATGACATTTGCCGGTTTTGCAATGCTTGCTTATATTAAGGCACAGATTATATTATATTGTAAACATTTCCTAGACTTCGATTTGAAACTTAGTGGCCGGGGAACGTAATTGCGACACGCGTTTGTCTGAGGCATTTCTGCACCGCTGGCCATTCCACTAAGCCACCAAGCAGCAACTTACAGAAAAGACAGACAGGAACAAACAATAAGGTACTGTAACACAAAAAGCAATAAAAACTATGAAGTCCGGGTTCATTATCATTGTGCCACTTGATTTATGGGAAAAATGGATTGAACAGAATATTGCCGATAATATATGGATAACATTAATGTTTTTACAACCATTTGATATAAAATTTGAATATGTTCGTACGTGGATTGAGGTATTTTGCAAATCTGTGACATCAAACGGTTATGTATGATTTTAGAAAATATTAGATTATAATTATAATGAAAGTTAATATTCTCCTGGTAGTGAAATTCGGTGCGTTTTGATATTTCATGTGTAGCGTCGAGGAATAGTTTGAGCTTTGGGAAAAGCAATGGGCAGTATACGTATTTTGTGTAGGTGGTGATAGGTGATGCAGACTGATGATGCCAATTGAGCTCCAGAGGTGAGTGAAAGTCCGCTGACATTGGGGGTCGTAGTGATTGCTGCTGTACGATTATTTGGTTATATTGTGAAAAATCTTGCAAATTTGGTCTGGATATTTACATATGATTTGTTTTATACAGCCCGAGCGCTGGTTAAGAATCCGAAAGCTTGAGGCCCAGGGTCCCTCAAATTCTTATTTTTAAATGCAGGCAAATTTACACTACCATAGGCCGAGGGTCACTCAAATTCTTAAGGCATTCTTAGTTATGTATTGCATGCATCTGCACAATTTGGAGCGAGCTTAAACGAGGTAAGGAGGTGGAGTTGGCAGATTTGACAAGAGGCATGGGAAAAAATGAATTTTTAGAGCCTGAAAAATTGTTTTTCCGTAAAGCCTCAGTTTTCTTCAAATTATTGGCGAAATCAATGTTTCAGGTCCCCAAGTCTACCCACATATTGATTTTGTGTGGATTGGAAGTAATCCAAGCATGTGCGGAAAAAACAATTTTTCGGAGCTTGAAAACTTGTTTTTCTGCAAAGCCTGATTTCATCCCATAAGACCATAAGGGGTCACGCCACACAAAAATGAACCGCAAAGGGGAATTGTAAACCTCACGTATAAGCAGTAATTTAAGAATTTGGCAATCCGATTCCAGGGTCCCTCAAATTCTTAAAATATCCTCCTTGGAATTTCCACTAAAGAATGGGACAACCCGGGTTGTCGCAAAAAACATTTTTTTTTGTGCTAAAACTGGTGGTAAATCCACATGACGAACCCGGACTCCCTATTTTTTGCAAAGGCTTCCTGGGTCAGGATTTTTTAGAGAGGGCATTTTGAGAGGGAATAGACAAGCTGATTGAATTTTTGCAAATTGGTAAAACTGCTGTTGTGCGCCGGCCACTGTTTGCA
>Ga0126342_10006482_pt1 | contig 20752 bp, 19 predicted proteins | sample Cyp1metagenome_FD_92528 | JGI IMG/M metagenome (GOLD analysis project Ga0126342, IMG submission 92528) | Coral microbial communities from Lord Howe Island, Old Settlement Bay, Australia - Cyphastrea 1 metagenome | ecosystem: Host-associated > Invertebrates > Cnidaria > Coral ...
CCCTGCGCGAGGAAAAGTCCGAGCTCCGCTTGCAATGCCGTAACGCTGTCCAAAGCTACCAGCATAACGGGTATCACAGCTCAATAACTACATCCAGAACAAGGATCCATTTGTTCACACTATATACAGTATATCAATATATATTTCTCCTGGGCTTATCAATCAATTTATATTTAGAATGTTTTCACAATTGTCCGTGTACTCGTATCATTCATCACTAAAGATTGCAGGCTTCTGAAGGCCACCTTGAGTGCCAACCATGATGGATGTAGGGAAATCACATATGACTGGGACCGAAAAATGGGGGTGTTTCATGTTGTGGGGATGGGTCTTTGTTGGATTTGTTGGATTTGTTGCCAATATTTGTCCATTTTGTCAGGAGAGTACCCTCTGGTAAACTAACATAGCTATTGAAAATGGCCATAGAAATAGTGGATTTACCCATGAAAAATTGTGATTTTCCATAGTTACGTTGGTTTACCAGAGGGTAATGTTTCATATTTCCGCCAGTAACATTCCTTGGTTTTCTGCATCCAAGGATAACAATCCCAGGTGCACTTCCGGGTGGGGTTGGGGTTTCTAGGGATGGGCCAAATCGAGGTTTCCTTCTGAAAACATTGGGGTCACCCAATTTTGAGACCTACCCTCAAAATGGGGATGGGTCAAAACCCTGGTACCTAGTGAACACCAAAATAGCTGGTAAATGGATGTTCATCCCACTAAAAATGGTATGTATAGGTATTGATCCATAGCCAAATCAAAAAAAGGTCCTATAGGCTATAGGCCATTTTTTTTTTCATATAGCTATGGAAAGCGACCGTCAGGTAAATCATAGATGCACGGGCCATGTTCATCCATTTTCCATATATATGTTAGATGACCACAGATTTTTTCGGCTGTTTCGGACTCAAGGATGGGTTGAAGATGCCGCAAAATATATGGCCTAGTCGGTTTCGATCCATCCCCAGATCTGAACCAATCAGATCGGGACCAGCCGACCAGATCGGTTTGTCCAAACATGGAGCCATTCCCCATGTTTGGCAATTTTACATGGGGAACATGATAAACCTATAATATGCTATAATCAATGGCATGTGTTTTTTCGTGAACATTGTCAGACAAACCCAGCTCAGACCTGTATCTATTTGAACGGATTGTGGCCCATAGCCTTGTAGTAGATGGGTTTACATACTATATTCGCACATATTCGCTATATTACTGTATATATTTTACATACTTCTTACATTACACAATATATACGTCATACATTATACTATAATGATATCTTAAATCTTATACATGATATCTACAATATCTTGCATGAATATACATCCCAGCAAAAATTTTAGACGTTGACTACGAGTCTTAAATTGCCGGCGAAGGCTGCCAGATCCTGACCCTGGGCTTGGAGAAACAGCTGACATCAGGGCTGGCCTCTCTGGGGTCGCACCTTGGATGTGACATGGGATGTGACATGTGGCAGTGACATGTGGCAGTGTGTCAAAACCTTGTATGCCTGGTGAACATCAAAATAGCTGGTAAATGGATGTTCATCCCACTAAAAATGTATCTATAGGTATTGACCCATACCCATGTGATGACATGGGAATAGGAGTTGTTGATGGCAGAGTTTTGGTGATTTCATGGGATTGACATAGGATTTTCATGGGATTTTCATGGGATTTCCATGGCATCTCACCGCCAACAATGGGGATTCTAATCCTTTTTTACCATTCCTCTAATCAACCATGGCCTGCTGGACAATTCACCATTTAGCTCGATGATTTTCCCAGCAATCGCCCCGTTTGATTCCCGGAGGTATGACATATCCATCAATTATTCATTGATTATCCATTAATTATCCATGAAATATCCATGAATGATCCATTTTCATGATTTTTCTTGTTACTTTTGATTTGTGTCTGTAAGATTCTGTAAGGGCTGCCATCCCAGGAAACGAGCGCAGACATTTCGGGTTTTCCCGAAATTTTTCCCGCCACCTTTTTGATCCTGCCTATTTGGAGGATCATCCCACGGCTCGCAAATGGGTAGTGACTGGGCTTATGACCCTATAAATAGGATCATGCAGAAATGGGGGACTTACTCACCTAGAGGATATTGAGGTTTCCCATTGATAATACCATGGTTTTATCATGTTTTATCTATTTTTGGTGTACCTTCATTTTAGGAAACATCCATAGGCTACATAGGTGTAAAACTTGTCATCGTTGAAGCTCGGATCGAAGGATGATGATGTTTCACCACACCATTCTTAGCACTTTTGAGGGATTTTAATGCGGATTTCAAGGGAAGAATTTGGGATTTAAATAGGGATATGGGATCTAATGAGAGATCATATGGCGACAATGGAGACTGAGATCTTAATGGACCAATATGGATTCTTCCCAAAAGATACTGATAGAACAGTGATTCCGGGATGGTACAGATGATATTTACTCTCTGGTAAACGTTTACAGTTTGCTATTGAAGATGGCCCAGTCGAAGTAGTTAATTTACCCATTAAACATGGTGGATATTTCCATAGTTTTGTGTATGTTTGCCAGATATTTACCTCATATTTCCAGGCGTCCAAGTTTTCTATCTACGTCCTGAGGAGTGCGGCAACCTTCGGGAGTCATACACTGGGGGACATGTCACCAAGCACCTTGGCGCTGTGGGACATTAATATGGAATATTGATGGACTATTGATGGATAATGGATAAGGAATATGGCATGGATGATTCATGGATAATTCATGGACAATGGATAATTAATGGATAATGGATAATGGATAATTAATGGACCCTTCGGTAATCAAACATGGCAATGGGAAATCCCCTATGGAGGTCTTAATGGGAGAATAATCTATAACTTGGGGATTGTCCGTTGCCATGTTTGATTGACTACCGGAGGGTAATATACCAACCTCCAAAAAGATAGAATTGGATGAATTCCTGCTAAAATAGCGATAGTTCTCTTTTGCATCTACTGTATTTGTATTTCTTTGTATCTATTTGTATCTATTTGATTCTATTTGGCCTTTTTGGGAGTTATTGTATGTAGGTATTTAGCATTAATCTTGGGTTGGATTTAGGCCTGCATAATAAGGATTTAACATGATTTAACCATCAAAGATGTGGTGGTATAATGGGGGTACCCTCTGGTAATTTAACATAGCTATGGAAAATCACCATTTTTCATGGGAAAATCCACTATAAATGGCCATTTTCAATAGCTATGTTAAATTACCAGAGGGTATATATATACATATTGTTTACATCCACCAATCTCTTCCCCTTTTCATCTTAGACACCCCCCCAAAAAAAAGCCATGGTTTCGTTGGGGATGTACACATATATAAATGGGACCATAGAAATATAGGGGCTGTTGAACATATTGCGGGAATAAGATTATTCTATAATATATATATATATACATATGCATCTTTTTTCTTTACCATAAATCCGTATTAGTCCTCTTCCTGAAAAAGTGGTGGTTTTATCATCAGACAAGGGAGTTTTATGTACAGCACATGGTTTAACCATCCTGACATGGGGATGAGTATGGCCAATATGGATAGCCTCCAGGATGTACTCCAACGGAGAAATTGACCAACAGTTTGGACATAAAAGGAACTATAAATAGTTGGGACTTAGTGTATATAAACGACCTGGGTCTGAACATGGATTACAATGTTTGTGTAAGGATTTAGCCATGAAAAATGGTGGTATAAGGGGATCTCATGGGGGTATAATGGAGATATCTAATGAGGAATGGTAATAGCATCCCTGGTAATGTTAACGATCCCCTATGTCCGGATGCACCAAATGAACATGTATCCAATCGTGGTTTCGTTTTTGCGGTATGGGGATTAATGGGGTTGCGATGGGGATTGAATGGGTTATGGGGACTATGGATCTTTTGATTTTCTAAAAAACTGCTGTAGCCAATCTCCAAGGATTGTCCAACAGATCCACAGGAAGGGCATTACCATGGGAACTTCCTGCGAAGTTAGTTCTCAGATTCTTTTCAGGGGACAATTTATTTGGGAGTAAACACAATGGTTCCTGTACAAATTTCCCTTATCCTCCGGTAATCAAGCATGGCTAGTTGGGAAATCCCCCAAGTAAATATCCGTAGGTTTCTAGCTGGGAAAATCATCGAACTAGACCAAATGGTGGATTTTCCAGCAAGCCACGTTTGATTACTGGAGGGTAGACCAACCCATTAACAAATACCACAACTTAGTTAACTTCCCCGCAGTTTCCGAGCGCTTCTAGGTGAACGTTCTGAGATCATCAAGCGCTTGGAAAGCTCGCTGACGCCAGAAGCTTTGCCGTCGCTGACGGGACAGGCTTTTGATCCAGAAGAGTATGATGATTAGCATCAGAGTTGTATTGGGGACCCCCACAAAGAAAGAAAAAGTATGAGTTTAAATCATTTTAAATCTACAATAATTTATATATATATATATATCTTTTTTGAGGGTAGCTGCAATTGTTGGTGACCCCATCAAGGTGTTCCCCTACGTGTCCCAAGGCACCAGACATACTGTAATAGTTGTCATACTTGGTTTGTGGGAAAGATTGCAGGAACACATTTAATATATTGGACAGGCCCAAAAGGGGTTTTCAATCATACGTTTTCCTTCAATCAGCTTTATATATGAAATTCATATATATATAATTATATATGTATAATATATATATATATTATATACATATACATTAATATGTGTGTTGGTTAGATCCCAATTTTTAGACCTGACGATCTTCTTCAAGCCATTGCCTTAAGGACAACTTTGGCAGCGCCAGCATCGCCAACTTGGTCGACCCTGCCGGGGCTTCGGCCGCCGGCATGGGTCCTGACGGTGCTGACGGCACGACGGCACGACGGCTATTTCTGGGCGGCGGGCCGGAGGTCTTCATGACGAACTGCGTGGTGGACGTACTGCAAGCCTTGACTGCACTGGGCTTGATTGGGACCACGCTGGATACCATCGTCAATGTGCCGCGGTGGGTGGAAAGGGGTATACTGGGTGGAAAGGGTGGAGAATTGGGTGGGATCCGAAGAACGTTGAAAGGTGATCCTTGTGATGAAAAGGTGATAGAATTTGGGGCACATTTGCATGTACCGTCAAATTGGTGTTTGTATGTGTTTGTATTCCCAATTGATTGGATCAAGATGATGCGACGATATTGACAGACCTCACAGCTTTTTCGAATGGACTTTGGACCAAAGATAGGATGGGGGTCTATCCCCCATGTGCAGCTTCTAAGTTTCAAATCACACGATCTATATATATCTACCCATATCCACAGGGGGGAGAGTCTGTGTGTCACATTTTCTGAGTTTGTAGAACGGGATGTGTTCAAGAATACACACATGCCACGCATATTCCACTCCCCCACCAAGAACTCATCAAGTAAATGTTTTGGAAGACATGACATACACATGACATACTTCGAAACTTGAAACCATGATAAACCATGTTGTTTTTTTTGCATGAATTTCACCAATCCTCACCAGTCCTCACCAGTCGCCAGGCAGATTGCCGCGATCCGTTTGTGGGTCCTGTGACCTCCCAAGCCGTGCCGAAGTTTTTGCGAGATCGCGTGGAGAATGGACTGCGGGCGCCCTTGGGCCCTTGGGGCGGGTGGGTTTCTGCTTGGTGGCTGGGGGATGTGCAGAATGCATCCCAGTTTTGGCCATTTCGTAGAAGATACCCGGCCTAGCAAACATAGAAAAAGCTATTGAAAACGGCCCATAGAAATAGTGGATTTACCCATAAAAAAAGGTGATGTCCCATAGTTACGTTAGTTTACCAGAGGGTATGTTCTGTTGAATTTGTTTTTCCATCTTGGTGGGGGTTGCTATGATTGCATATAATTGCTTGATACGACGCATATCAATGCATATCATCCATACGCTGTGATATCTGTGATAGCATAGAGCTACCGAAGTTGCTCAAAATAACTGGGCATACTAGCTTAACTAAAAGCCTAGGCTTTATGGTGATTGATTATAGATTATAACATATTATAACTGTAAGATGGGTGAAGACACCTTATAGGATTAGAGGGCACTGAGGGCACTACTGCCCACGGAGGATTACTGGGTCCCGCACATGTCATTTCAAGAATCAAGGGATGGTTTCTTGGAAACGGGGTGATTTCAAAGAGAAATAACTTTTTTTGGGGGTACATGTCTCAAACCCCCAAAATGGTAAACATTATAGGGATTTATAGGGTATAATTACACATTGGAAAATTGGTAAGCCCAGAAAATGTAAATATGGGGTATTGTAGGGTTCATTGTCGGGTTTGCTACATTCAGTAGCCCAAAGGGGCGGCCATGCGCGTAGCCATACTTTTGGCGTTTCGAGTGAAGACGCCATGTTTTGTGGGTGAGTGATATCATAACCTTTTATACCCTTTTTACTTTTACCATCTGGTTATTTAGCATAGCCATGGAAAATCACCATTTTCAATAGGTAAACCATCTATAAATGGGCCATTTTCCATGGCTATGTTAAATTAGAGGGTACTTCTGTGATTGATATCTCCAGCGGAGCCCCACTAGGAGGCATGTTTTTTTTTTTTTTTCCGGTTTTTTTTCCGCCGAATTCTGGGCCCCAACGGATGGATATCCAATGGAAGTTCCAGGAAACAAAAAATATTTCGGATGGTAAAACCACCACTTTTGGAGATTTAACTCGTTTGGTTCTCCCAGCATCAGCAGCATCACCGCACCAGGCAGGCTGTGCCAGTGGCATTAGCAACATCTTGGCCAAGTTGGGTGGGACTCCAAGCACTGTGTTCATGGATTGGGGGATGAAACATGGGGATATGAAACACGAGGGATTAATGGCGTTTTTATTTAGGGACTAGTGGGATATGAATGGGAATATCGTTAGAGGATATAACCAACAAGATGTGATATGGATAATTCCGGGTAATTTTTTTTGTGACCTCACGTTGTGAACTCATTGAAATCATTCTTAGGATCTGGGGAATCATCCCAGCCGAACTTTTCAGGTTGCCCTCTGGTAAACATACAAAAAACTACAGAAAATCACAATTTTTAATGGGTAAATCAACTATAAATGACCATTTTCAATAGCCATGTTAGTTTACCAGAGGGTAGTGAATTAGTATAATTTACCAATGCAGAAAATATTTTCAACACGCTATCACACTGAACTTGCAAAACTTTGGACATCATTTGACATACCCTGTGACAACTTAACAGAGCTATGGCAGCTATGGGAAATGGCCATTGATGATAAATCCCTATGAAACATGATGATTTTCACAGCTATGTTAAAGGATCTCAGAGAGTAATGTAAGATAAAGCATTTGAACAACTGGAAGCTGCCTGTTTTTTAGGGTGAGCACACACAAAAACCCGCGCAGGTTTTGGACCGTATTTGGATGAGTCAATTACAAGCAGTTTTATGTTGCATGGTGTTCAATTGAACATGTAGTTCAGGTGAAAGATGCTTTTTGGTTATGCAAGAGACATAAATCAGAGTTTCTAAAACTAACTCTTGGATTTTGGATCTCATAATTTCATGAATTTGTTCGGTTTTGTATATGATCTTGAACATGAGAAGCAAACACATGGTTTGAGCAATGTTTGAGCAAGAGAAGATCCCCAGAGAGTAGCATGACGTGTGCTGCTAGTGGAAGAGATCCCCAGAGTGTAGCATGGCATGTGTGTGTGCAAGTGCAAGAGAAGTGCCAGAGCGTAGAATGTCGTTGTTTCGAGTGACATGAAAGTTATTGCCCCACCCACCCCACCCCATCCCCCAGAATGACCAATACGCATATCTGGTTGTTGTTTTGGAACATGTTTTATTTTTCCATATATTGGGAATAATCATCCTAACTGACTTTTATATTTTTCAGGGGGGTAGGTATACCACCAACCAGATATGCGTATTGGGGGGGTTCGAAAAAAACGTGGTTTTAGGGCCCGGGCCAGATTCATTTCTGATTGCCATGGAGGTTCACCAGTTTGTTCCTCTATGATTGGTGACTTGGGGTTGGAGAAGTTTGGGATTTTAGTTTAATCAGTTTGATTCCAGTTTAAGAGCAGTTCTCCGGTTGATTACCCAATAGTTGACTAGTGACCGTGGAAGAGTCCTCGATTAGTAACGGACTTTTCTTTCACCACCAACATCATGAGAAGTTTGCCACAGTAGCAGACTAAGAGAACATATATATATATATATATGTATGATGTCATAGCACAAACATCATGTCATTGCAGGGTTTGCTTGCACTCAAGTCCCCCTCACCATCCATTTGTGCCCAAGTGAAAGGTTGTCACCGTTTGCTGGAGTCAGAAGATGGTTTTTGCCCCCATGTCCCGTAACCCACCCCAAGTCCCAGGTCCCCAGGTAGTGTCTTGATGATCAAAGCCCATGTTCACTGACGTACTGATATCCCCTAAAATATTCCATATGAAACTCCAACATAAAATCCCTAATTATTTAAGTTGACGATTTGTTGACGGTTGGTTCTCTCCATTTTTTTTGCGCTTTCCTATGTCCCATTGATAAGCCCTGCAGGCATTGCAACATTGTTCTTGAGTTTCACCTCGCTTCCTGGACAAATTGGAGGGACAAATCTGTGGTGAAGCCAAAAGAGTTTTTTTTTTTTTTAAAGCCATCTCAAGATAGACGACATGTTTTTGGGTTTATAGATTTACCCTCTGGTTATTTAACATAGCCATGGAAAATGGCCCATTTACAGATGGTTTACCTATTAAAAATGGTGATTTTCCATGGCTATGTTAAATAACCAGAGGGTAATTTGATTTACCACACTACTTTGCTTTGTGCCTGAGTATATAATATCGATTAATATTGTATAATTACTTGGCTGGAGACGCCATTTGGAGCCACACTTGCGGACGTTCTGGAATTTCGCGTTTTTCAACCATCATTACTCATCATGCATCATCAGCAATCAATAATCACCACTAATCATTCAAGTTCAAGTAATCATTCAACTAATCATCTATCAGAATCTATACTCCCAATATCAACTCTCCAATTCTCAATTCTCCACCGTGGTAAATGCCATTGGTACCATCCCTTTTGATGTCAAGAAAAATCGCTGAAACACACTTTTCCGATCCCCAGGATCGACCCCTTGGGTGGCGCCGATCTCAGGTTCCACTGTACCAACAAAGCCAACTTGCGTGCCATCTGCGGGGCAGGCATTGCAGGCCCTGGGAAATTTCCCGTTGCGCAAGGGGATGGAACGGTTGAGGGGGACGGTTGGGGATGGAACGGCTGCAATTTTCTTGGATGCGAATGACTTTTTGATTAATGCTACTAATGCTATTGGTCAGTAAGCCATAAGCCATCTGAGCATGTTCCATATACAACTAGGTTATTTCGTATGGTTGTGCAAATATTTTGTGAAGGTCACAAGACGGCTATTTCTAAATGGAAGATTTCTTGTACTGTTGATTTGCGGAGCCAAACATGGAGTATTTATGGCTATTTTAGACCATGAATATGAATTGTAAATGAGGTAGAACAGTAACATCATAATAAACGAATCTGTGACTGTGACACTGGCACTTTTTTCCAATACCAATTTTACAGGTAGGTAACTCTTGGTTGCACACCCACTAGCAACCGGCCTCTATTGCCTGCCTCTAAGTTGAGTATGTACAACCTCCAGTGACCCAGTGATAGTTTGTTGCCGGGCTCGCGTGTCTCTCGTTTTTTTTCTAGCCCGCAAGAAACTCGGCGATGCTCAAGTCCCTGTTATTGACGCTTAAATGGTGTTGCTCCATTTTTGATGGTTGTAACCAACATCTCCCAACATCTCCCAACATCTCCCAGAGAGATCTTGTCCAAAGCCATCCAAAACCTGCGGTTTTTCCAGGCATCGAGGCATCCTTGGCAGGTCTGGCGTCTGCGGGTGCTGGGGCCTACCTAGCCTGCACCGAGGGGCAGATGCTATGCTAATGTTTGGGGGGGATTAATGTGATTTAATGGGAACATCGTCTATATAGGCTATATAGGTAAGATAATGGGTATATCATGGGAGGGATCTTTACGAACAAGCCAGTAATTTTGCGTGGCTCATCTCAAACTTTTTTGCCGCACCTTCATTCATGGAATTCATGGCTAGCTGCCGCAACTGAGGAGAAAAACGCAGACAAAAATCCTCATCAAAAAGTCCAGAACAGCTTTTGTCGAGGAGGTGGGCATGGTGATCTTGTGGTTGGTGCAGGGCTTGGGCCTTGGGAAATGAAACTGGAAAAAAACATGGCAGGGTGGTAAGTCCGTTGGTTTTTTGAAGATGATTTACCTGCTGAAGATGGGAAAATGCGTTATGTTTTGTGGTATGTTGGAGAAAACGTGAACATAATCCTGCAACTGAGGGGTCAGCAATGTGGGGACGTATCCCTAACTTTGTAAGGAAACAACATGCAGAAAACCGGATATTTAAGATAAAACATGATAGAACCATGCACTACCAATCTTTTCGTGCAGAGTTTCCCTTAGATCAACCCAGTGATCACTGGTTGCTATATCCAGCTTTTGGAGTTTGCCCAGACTAGAAAAAAATGATTGGTTCGATACCAGTTTTCGTGACTTAGGCCTTCTGATCATTGGATTCCCTTGATTTTCCCTTACATGAGCGTACACTGTGGGAGGGTTTATTTAAAGGTCCTTCTTGAGAGTTATTACTGCGATGACCTTTCATATCATGGTTCTTTCCCTGGCAAACACTATAATATGTATATTATACTTGTATATACATAATAATAGTTGTGTAATCATAATACATAATATAGACTTACATTATATACCATATCTCTTTGTGTTTTATAGATATAAATTTAAATATTTTTAAATATAGCTGTATGTATCACCATTATCAGTTGTAAAAAAAATCAATCAGATCAGTGACACCTTGCAGCGATCAGAAAAGCCAAGAAGTTCTGGATGAATACTGTCGCGGCCTGAAGGGGGTTGGATGTAGCTGGGGTCCAGGGCAGAGATCTTGGAGGAACTTACCATCGCAGTGGCTGCCAGCACCCCTGTTTTTCTGGGTTATTGGGGATTTTTCAGCACCAAATATATGGGCGTAATCAACAGAACTATGGCGACATCATACACGATATATCTGATCAATGGTGGTTGATGGGCTAATATAGGGTGTTTTTTTCCAGCCAAGATTTGGGGGATTATCATCAGTCAGACAATGGGAATCTCTATCAAGCAACCACGAATTGATGTAATGACTGGATGGATAGACGGACGATATAGGACCGATTAGGACGGATGTATATGTATAATATAGATAGATCAATAGCCAGTAGCAAGCTAAATTGAATTTGAGAAGGATATGGATACTGTAGATGGATACGATAGGACCGTTGGGATATTGGCCACTTGGGTAGGTAGATAGGACAGATAGGACAGATAGGACAGATAGGATAGATAGGATAGATAGGATAGATAGTATAGATAGGATGGATAGTATAGATAATAAGAGATACAGTACAGACCCAAACATCCTGTACACTGCAGATGATCTGAGCATTACTTGCTTAACGAGATTGCAATACATTATTTTGGATTGAGATTACGTTTTAAAAAAGATGAATGATTCTACTTAAAGGTGGATAGAAAACATGTAGATACAGGATGATACAGGAAGTTTGTTCATGATTCCCCCCACAAATCACGGCTTGTAGCATAAATTCACCAACAGGAACCTACCAGGAATGGGCCCCCATTCCTGCACCAATGAATTAGTCATGCGAGTGTCCCTTGTTAGTCCCCTATTGATGCCCCAATTCACCCTATCAATTTTATTAATCAAGATTATCAACCCTATCAATTTTATTAATCATACATTAACCCTATCTTTATTAATCTTCTAGTATAACCCCCCTAATATTACTATCATTGATGGCCATTAACCCCCCAACGAACATCTGTCACCCTTTTTTGGGGGTGTTTCACACCTCACATTTCTTCGCCGCGAAGGTCCGGATCTGTCCGTGGAGTCTTGGGGCAGCCAGGGATGAGAATGGAGACATCATCCCATGAAAAACGTCACCACGGTATGGTCCAGCCAAATTGTCAGAACTCGACAAAGCAGTGACATTTCAAAAAACATATAATGACCTTGACACTATGAATTACTATAGTTCTGAGACACTTTCTGAAACTTTCACTATGAAACTTTACTAACCCAGTCTTAACAACTTGACAAAATGTTTCAGAACTGGTCATCGAATTCATAGAAGTTGTCCACGGGTTCACGTTTCAGCTGCTGTGGAATGGACGCCTCTCGCTGGAAGCTCTTAAAGATACTCTTCCATTATGCATCTTATGTACATTATCATTATTGTTATTATTATTATTGTTATTATCATTATTATGCCAAGTTCGTATCAATAATAAGCCCGCCCAGAAGGTCTAGATCCACGAGAAGTCGAGAAGGGTTTCACCCCCAAGTACTGAGCAGCAAAAAAAAATACTCTACTTCGAGTGATCCCCACCGTGACAAAGTTTTGTCATGGCTTCCGACATCTCATCTGGAAGTATATGTGGCATATAATTTCTGACCTTCTCTTCTAGCATTCTATCTGACATTCTATTCTAGCATTCTAACTGGCATCTATTCTGACATCCTATCTGGCATCCTCTCTGGTATCTATTCTGGCGTTTTCTCTGGCATTCTATTTGGCATTCTTTCTGGGATTCTATCTGGCATCTATTCTGACATTCTTTCTGGCACCTTTGCTGGCATTCTATTTGGCATTCTTTCTGACATTCTATTCTGCCATTCATTCTGGCATTCTTTCTGGCATCTATTCTGACATTCTATCTGGCATCTGATCTAACATTTTCTCTGGCATGGGCACTGCCGGACCTCAACCACGAGCGTCAGACCTCAGGGCACTGGAGCTCACGGTTGAGGTCCGGCAGTGCCCCTGAGATTTGGAGCTGACAATGAGCAAAGAAAGGAAGGAAGTAAGCCTGATAAAATCTAGAGACCCTTACCTGACAGGTGGGGAAAAAATGGGGTTCATGACATTCATAAGATTTGGACTGGGGTTCCTGAGATTTAGTATGGGAATGTATGGGACATGTTTGGATCCAAAAAGGATAGGACCAAAAGGGTTCAAACCCTAGAAGCCATCAGCAGAATGACGCAAAGTAGAGAGAATCAGCAGTATGAGGCTTAGGGGGGCTGAGGGTGTTCTTTCATCGAGTGCGTGCATGCACATTATTTGGAGGGGCAACGCACCTAAAGGGGGTACTCTTTATGAGTTTCTCAAAATGCAGTGTTTTAAGAAAACTAATAAGGCAAATGCATGCAAATGCATTTTTCCTCAATCAAAACAAACATACTATTTTCCTAAATGTGGGGATTCTGTGAGGTGGGTGTGCGTTTGCAAGCTTTTGACCAGATGGGGGTAAAGAGAAAGAACTAGCGGCACCCATGAGCAGCATGATTAGCACTAGTTTGTATCAACCAGAACCAGAACCATCAGGTTAGAAACATCAGAACCAAACTACTTTTCACCACCCCCAACAAGAATAAGATTTTCCAGAATGAAACCAACGTAGTATGCCAACAATTTTTAGGACTGTGGGTGTTGATCAATTCGGGGATGTTTGTTTTATTTGAAGCTAACATTATTATGTTCAGTAATGTGTTGTTCTGTTCTGTTATGGTATGTCGTATTTATATCATAAAATACATTATGATGTACCCCGCTCGATGTCCAAATCTGAGGTCCGCACGAAAAAAAATCAGCTAGCTCAATACGCAGGGATACTGTATATACGAACTAGGTTTTTTAAAGGTCTGAACTTGAGGAGTCTTTTGAATAAGGAAGCTTACCATTAAATTTGACATTTTACCATGCCATTTTCCTGGCACAATGTTCATTTGGAGTGCCCGCTTTTGATCTATGTGACATGGGAAATGTATGTGGGAAGCCACCATGAAAATTCTAGTTTTGATGATTGGGCCTCCCTGGAAGTATCTGTTCTAAATAGGTCCAGGTTTCAACGCAGAACAGATGGAGTCGTCAACCCGTCGGCTATCCTTGGCTTTGCTTGAAAACTGGCGACCCCCCACAAGTTAGACAGTGAATCCTGATTTCAGGAAACACACACCAATTTTCAGACAGCCAGTTCCCATCTCAGGAGTGTTTCCTCGAGTTTAAGCCATTCTTGGGCAACTGCCCAAATGGTGTCGTCACCAGCACATGCCCAGCAGCGCCATCCGAGAGTTCTTGTCCCGGTGTCTTGGTTCTCCTCGTGCGTCGTCATTATCAGTCATACGGTCACACATAACAACAATGATTATAAGATATTATAAGTTATAATGAAATTGATGATACCAAAAACAAACATATGTTGAAAATGGAAATGAAAATGATGATTGACGATGATGATTGACGATGATGATTGATGATGATGATGATGATGATGATGATGATGATGATGATGATGATGACGATGATTATGATGATGATGATGATGATGATGATGATGATGATGCTGATGACGATGACGACGATGATGATAATGATGATGATGGTAATGACGATGATGATGATGATGATGATGATGATGATATGATGGTGATATGATGATGATGATGATGATGATGATGATGATGATGATGATGATGATGATTGATGATTGATGATTGAAGAAGATGATGATGGTGATGATGATGATATGATGATGATGATGATGGTGATGATGATGATGATGATATGATCATGATATGATGATGATTGATGATGATGATGATGATGGTGATGATGATGATGATGATTATGAATGGTGAATGATGAATGATTATATAATGATGATGAATGATGAATGATGATGAAGATGATGAATGATGATAAATGATGATGATTATGAATGGTGAATGATGAATGATGATGAATGATGAATGATGATGAAGATGATGAATGATGAGTGATGGTGATGGTGATGGCGATGGCGGTGGTGGTGATGATGCCAATGTCCTAACAATGCTGAATAACTTGTACCCTTGTGGATGCCACATCATTCAATTTTGCTGAACAGAAACATGTCAATGTGCAATGATCATGTATACCCAACTAGTCACACAACAATTTTTCGTTTTGAACTGTTGCCTTGGTATGCAAGAATTGCCACCGAAAGAATATTTTTCGGCATTCGGTACTGTAGTTTTCTTCTCACTGAAGTTCCGCAAATGAATCCTGGTTTAGTTTAGTGCTGGATCATGTTGGATCTATTCATTTTGGGTGGGGTCCATCTACGGAATTTTATTTGATGGACTTAGAATAGCTCTCCCAGAAGTGGCTGAAGGATGAAGGGAACAGTTACAGGAACCCACAACTCTCCTCTACTTGGTTGGAAATCCTGTGTTTCCAGTAGATGTTCATTCTCCCTTACATCAATCCATTGAAATAAAAATTAGTCGGTTAATCCGTTCGATCCATATTCCTACTGGCTAAAATCCGTGTTTGTCCCGTAGTTATGTTATAAACCCAAAATCAATTCCCATTGGCCAAGAACATCCCATTGATTTTGCCTCACATTTTTTTTTTAACGGCCATAAACCATTCATGGATTTCTTCCATTCAGAATCACTCCCAGCAATAAATTTGGTCCATGGGCCATGGGATGCCATGGGCTTCCCAGGAGTTGCCAGCTGTGTGACGGAGTTTGAGAGCTATCGGGCCGCCAATTTGGGGCACCTTGGAGGATCCGTTTTGATTTTCATCGGATCGGTGGATCGTCCTTTTGGGTGACCGAAGATCGACCGAAGATAGATCTACTCTCTGGTAAACTGGTAAAGATACAAAAAACTATGGAACATCACCATCTTTAAGTTCGGTAAATGAACTGTAAATGGGCCATTTTCCATAGCTATGTTAAATTACCAGAGGGTAAAATGATCTAAAATGATCTCCAAAAGATTTTTTTTTTTGATTTTCGGTGGATAATTTTTTGGTGACTAAAACGACTTAAGGGAACTAGATCTAAAATGATCAGACGATCATAGATTTAAATCCTGGATACGACAAAAGCTTGAATGTTGTACGGCCACAGTGGATCTCACAGCACGATCCAACTCCAACCCCGTGGAAACAACAACCAGAAAGTAGCATTGGAACATTTTTGGTAAAACATAGAACTGTTTCCCCATCCCTATATGGGATGACAATATACATTGGGTCTGATAGATTATGAATGATTATGACTTTATAGATTATATAAGCATCGTAAGACATCTAATTTATGTGGACACAGGGGCTCAAGGTAGCCGGGCAAAACAACACTTTGCACCATGGACTTCAAAGTGTGAAGCCAACAGCCGACCCTTGTCATCATTCCAAGCCGAAAACGACAGCAATATGTTTTCTTGTGACCAATTATTTTTGGTCAGACCAACTATTTTTGGTCATTGCCAAAAGCCAACAAAAAGTGCTACTTTGGAGGGTCCAGGTAGGGCCTGATAGATTATAAATGATTATGACTTTATAGACTTCGAAACCATGAAATATAGGAAGGCAAACCACCGCGAATGGACAAAAAAAAAGCTCTTGGTCCACTTCTGGGCATTGATGGGCATTGGTGGTTGCTTTTTCACATGTGCCTTGCTTTTCAAGGCAGCAATTCATACAAATGATGGGATACACATGCATTTTGTGGTGCACATTCCTCTTCATAGCGTTTCTACACATGGTGTTAGCGGGTTTTAGGAATCCTTTCTGCCGATAGAGGGGTCTCAGGATGGATCAGGCGCAATGGAGCAGATTCCAAGTCATGTTTGGGTAAGGACCCATAACTCAAACACAGAACCACCAGTAATGGGTACCCCAGACTGGGCTTTTCCGAAAAGGCGTGGCGGGAAATCTAAGGACTCCTTGGTTTCCAACCCCCGCCGTCTACCCGCTCCAGTTCGGAAAGTTGGTGCGGAACTTGTGATCAAATCCTGTGATTTGATAGGAACCCTCGAGTAAAACTAAGATTGATCTGGAGCGTACATGAAAGCACACTATTTGTAGATCATGTCCGAACGGGAAAGCCATGGATTTCCAGGGCGTTTCCTGAAGCGACTCGGGGCTACACCACGACATGCACGACATGCCATACGCTTCCGAGCTCCAGTATTTGAAGTTTGATGCACGATCCGTTTGGATCTCCAGAAAATGGCAAGAAATGGAATGGAATGAGCAACCCCAAGTGATTCATCAGATTTATGATCATTGTCAATTGTCTTCACACAGTGACTATCCTAGAGGTGGATGAAAGAACAATTTGGGATTGAGCCAGCAAGAATTGAGCTTTAGCCAACAAATTTGTGAGACTTCGAGGGCGATCTTAGTGGTAAAACCGTTAATAGATTGATTTCAAACGGGTGACTTTAACCATGGGGATCTAACCAGCACAGATCTATTTCAGCGGATTTTTGCTGCTTAAAGACCGTAATAAGGCATAGTGTTTTGCTAAGTTCCGGTTCGAATTGGTTAGATCGTTTTAACAGTTCTAAAGATGGCAAAAAGTATACAATATTATACAATCCCATCCCCCTATATGATATTAAACATTATATGGTTCCAAAGATTGGTGATTTCATCCCATCCACGAAAGCACCATGGTTTCTGGGTGGTCGCGAGAGGTGGTCGCTGTACCTGCCTGCTGGGAATATCTGCTGCTTTTCTCGAAGATTACGGGTGGAAAAACCCCAATTGGGATGATTTTCCCGGAAAAAGCATGGATTTTCACGTGGAACATTTGTGGCTTCCTGAATTTTGTGGCATACGGAAAGTTGTTCAAACGGCCATCTTCATGGGGAAATAGCCATTTCGTGTGGTTGGCCAATGCCATAGATCTACCCGGCCTGGTAAACATACAAAAAGCATCAAAAAGCTATTGAAAATGGCCATAGAAATAGTGGATTTACCCATTAAAAATAGTGATTTTCCATAGCTGTGTTAGTTTACCAGAGGGTATATAAATCTACCATGTGGGGATTGTTTTGTACAACCATTTATGGAACAATGGAACTGGTGAGCAATCACACAGTGATTCCACCATGCAGATATTTTGCATATTCACATGCATCAACAAGTTTGGAGAAGACATGATAAAGACCATTTGGACGCTATGACGGCCATTCACATTTATTTCATTTTTAGTTCATTCTGATAGTCTAGAGTCTAAAGATGTTGCGCCTTTGATGACGCTTGACTCTCAAAAACGTAGTTCATCATGTGCCGAAAACATGACCAAACATGAACATGTAGTAAAATCCAACGTATTCAACTCATGACCTGTCAAAGTACGCACGGGTATTTGCTAGCGTGTCGCGTACTAAAACAACTCCAGGTTGCAATCTCATCCATCCCCCTATAATATTAGATTGAGCGCGCAATGGCGGAAATTTTCATCCCATCCGCTAAGCGTCCATGGTTTTGTTTAGGCCTGTTGCTCCAAGGTTTTTTCCTGTTTAATCTGTTTAGATGGGCCCTGGGAGTTAAGTTTTGTCGTTAGTAACTGGATGGTAAATCCCAGTTATTTGTAGTTAGTTAACTCATCCCAGTTAACACCAATTTACTAATAGTCAGTTACTACCCAATAGTTAGGTAACTGGATTTTCACTCATCCCAGTTAACTAATAGTCAGTTAACTCATCCAGTTACTAAGCGATTAAATCCAGTTACCTCATCCCAGCCGGGACATCCCCACCCCAGCCCGCCCAGGGATTGTTTCAGCCCGGGACGTCGCTTGGGGGCGACCAACGGGAGCACCGGAACGCCGGTTCCGGACTCCAGCGAAAAGCTGCAGAGCCACGCACCTGGGACGGTGATTGGTCAGTTTTTTAGGGAGATATCATGGGGATATGAGATATACCCTCTGGTAAACAAACATAGCTATTGAAAATGGCCATTTATAGTGGATTTTCCCATTAAAAATGGTGATTTTCAATAGCTATGTTAAATTACCAGAGGGTGATGGGGATATCATGGGGATATTTTAGGGAGATATCATGGAGATATCATGGAGATGTGAACGAAGTCTTCAACTTTTCTTTGTTTTTTCTGTTTTTTTTGGTTCTTTTGCAAGTGTTTGGCATATTTTTTTGGGCATTGTTGGCCCGTTGATGTAAAAATATGTTGCCACAACGGGTGCTGTGTGTTGCCATATCCGCGATCATCTCCACTGTGGGACTCCATCCCACAGTGGAGTGCTGATGATTTTTGATCTTCCCAATGGGATCCCCTTGGGGAATCTATAGGGAACACTGGGAACACGTTGGGAGATTTTTCTGGGGTCCTCAAATCCATGCGCCCCGAGGCACGGCGAAGTTTCTTGCTGCAGAAGATCTTTGCTTCTGATGCATGGAGTGGCTTGGAGGAAACTGTGGTAGTGATGCACTCACTTGGACCAGGAAGTGATGATAAGTGATGTTTACTTTCTTTCCAAAAGAAATGGGGGATCCAGTGTAAGCAATAGTACCTAACGTGGTAAACCCAGTAATAAACCATCCCTAATATCACGGTAAATAGGTGGTAAGAGGGCGATGTTTGGCTTGTAACTCCAAATGTTGCTCGCTTGTAACTCCAAAATGTGCTCGCTCGCAACTCCAAACAATGTGCTGGTCACATCCAAACAATGTTCGGGCAGAACAGTTTATTTGTCGGGATCTGAGGAGGTATTCATTTTTCTGGGCAATACTAGAAGGATGCCTGGGCCTGATCTGTAAATTAATTGAAATATGGAAATATTTTTTTATCAAAGGAAGTTAAACTCCGCTTTACGGATTTTCAAAAAGTGAAGGAAGTGAATCACCACAATCACCACCATCAAAATCACCACCATCATCACATCACCACATCACCTCATCACCATATCACCAAATCACACCACCACATGGCTGCGACGGTCTCCGTGCTGCAAGCCGAAACTGCCAGACTGGAACAGGTCACGGTCAAGGCGGAGGTTGTCCAAAGGAAGAATTTGTGGGTCAGAAGGCAGCATTGGCGAGGGAGAAGGCAGACATCGAGGAAAAATGGAAAGCCGTCAACAGAGCCGAGGCTAGGGCTGAGGGTTCCAGGAGGAGGACTCTGAGAATATGAAGACAAAAAAGAAATAATCAGAGCAAAGATGGGCCCGAGGACAAGGAGAAAGAGAAGTCCAACAAGAAGGAGAAAACAGAGAAACCCAAGAAGCACGCTGAGAAGTCCAGCAAGCAGGGCCAGCCGCGACATGCAGACACAAGAGGCGCCAGCACAGACACAGCCATGCATGTCAGAAAACAGCAAACATCCCACCGGCGGGGCCCAACATGAAAAAACAACTATGCAAACGCAAAACCCCGGCAGGGCACCCAGCACCAGGTGGAAGGAACCCCCGTTCCCATGCAACACAGCCCCGGGCACCCCAAAACAAGGAGGGCCCACGCACGCAAACAAATGGATGGCATTAAGGGAGGCTTGCAACCTGGCGGCCTTTACATAGAAGGAAACACCATAGTGATTTTTCCCCACATTGACGTGTGGGGTTTTTGTTTTTAGTGCGGTATCCGCTCCTTCCTCCTTCTCCTCCTCCCGCCTGTCCTCCCTCCTGTCCTCCCTCCTGTCCTCCCTCCTGTCCTCCCTCCTGTCCTCCCTCCTGTCCTCCCTCCTGTCCTCCCTCCTGTCCTCCCTCCTGTCCTCCCTCCTGTCCTCCCTCAC
>Ga0126342_10006483_pt1 | contig 20752 bp, 27 predicted proteins | sample Cyp1metagenome_FD_92528 | JGI IMG/M metagenome (GOLD analysis project Ga0126342, IMG submission 92528) | Coral microbial communities from Lord Howe Island, Old Settlement Bay, Australia - Cyphastrea 1 metagenome | ecosystem: Host-associated > Invertebrates > Cnidaria > Coral ...
ATCATCATCATCATCATCATCATCATCATCATCATCATCATCATCATCATCCATCATCATCCATCATCATCCATCATCATCCATCATCATCATCCATCATCATCATCATCATCATCATCATCATCCTCATCCTCATCCTCATCATCATCATCATCATCCTCATCCTCAACATTGCTTTTGTATTTTGCTTGAGTGTCGTTCACATCCACTAGCTGCCATGAATGGCGCACCTAAATTCAAGAAACATGCGATGGGTTGATCCTGACAGGAACCAATCGAAGAACACATGTACTCTTCACTCTCTCTTGCTTTATCTACTATCAGAGCCACATACTTTCGCCCCCCCCACCTCAAATTCATCTTAAAGTCATGTCGAAAAATGAGGTGCTGCAGTTGTTTCTTCGTCAGCAGACCTCGAAAATGACACTTCGTCAACATCTCCCAACACAGAGGAGGATTGCAATTTCTTTAGGCCAGGAACCTGGAGATTTTTCTTTCTCTCCGGCGAAGGTGCCGTTCCATTTTGACGACCTGGACTCTTTCTTCACTGCTTTGCTTGGCCGAAGGTTATTTTCTTGCCCTTGAATCTTTCAGTGCACCATGTTCCTCTTCGCTGGTTTCTTTCATTCGGAAATATGCCCCTACTCCTCAGTCAGGTGCACGCTGAGCGGCAGGCCCATGGGCAAAAGTGACTGGAAATTCCTGCCTCCGGAGATTGTTACTTGAAAAAGTTACATGGACATGTCTCAGCTTCAAGGAGCAACTTTAAACATGGTTTTGCTTGATTCCGTAGGATGAAATTGAGCCCCAACTTCTTCAAAGTAAGCTTCCTCCAGGGCTAGGAGCCCGTTTTTGTTTCAACAATGGGCAAAAGATTGGCAAAAGGCAATGCCCTGTTAAAGTTGTGCGTGGCACGCAAGCATCCAGATAGCAAAGCTGGACTTTGACTAAGACTCTTAGAGTCTTAGACGTTGATTTCTTGTCAGATCAGCAACCGCTGCTAGTGTTGTGATCTTCCATGCTTGGGTAGCTGATGGTAGCTGAATCCAAGCCAAACTGTGGTTTGATCTTCCGCCCCGTGGAAGTGGATTGGTGCGGGCAGACCATGGCACAGTGTTCATCGCCATGTTGCACCAGGTGCGGTGGGTACAGCTTGCAGAGTGGCCGTTCCACGGTTCCCTTTGCCAGGGCCCAAGAAATTCCTTTGCTTGGATAAAATTTTCCAAAAAAACCCAGCACGCAGAGAATGTGATCGTCATTTTGTTGCTGCGGTGGTTGCAATTCATTCATCAATCATCATCAATCTATTTTTGACTTGAAAAGTTCTGGATGAAAAATCCATTCAGTCAGGAGTCAGGCTGGGAAGCTTTGCATCGGCGTTCCCGTTCTTCAGTCCGTTCGGCTGTCACCGATTCTTTCCTTTCAATTTTGAATGACTTCTGGTGCGCCAAGAGATGCCGGCTCACATCCGCTCACAGGCAGTCATGTCATGACATGGAAATCCGCTTATGCCAAGAATTGTAGTTGCACCGTGCCAAAGCAAAAGCGGAAAAAGACATTATGCACCATCAGACCAGCAGATGCAGGATACAGGAGAATTCTGTGCCACATTTGTGACTGAAACATACCGAAACTGTGGCAATCTTTAACCAAGAAAGTTGTGCCGGCATGAGAGCAACCATTTTCAGCAGGATCGCAAGTGTTAGAGCCAAACTACCGGAGTAAACCACAGCCACAAGCTTTTTCTTCATCATTGTTTGATATTTTTTGTCAGGACCAGAGTCCAGAGAGCCACGTGCTGCCATGCCCTAATGTTTCAAGACACGAAGCAGAACGAGTTCACGGCACCTGTGCTTCATGTGCCAGATTGTAGCAACGATATCCTAAGAGGACGATACACTGCAAAAGGCTGGCATCACGGCAAACCACTCTACCAGAAAGAAGCAGCTGACAATCGGGGTCCCGTTGTTCTGTATTTTTGGGACAGTCGTGATGGCGACACACATCATGGTTGGTGGTTCTCTCCAAAAGAGGGGAGTGCCCAAGTGTGGGCGTACAACTCCTTCAACCGCAGCCCTGATGACCTCAGAGTGCCTCCAGTTGGGTGGAGGGTCCCATGGGATGGGCGCGTCGATTCGGCGCTGCAAATACGCACGGCATGTCAAGACGTGGTTGATGCTAGCGACCATGGCTTCGAACTTTGCTGGGAATTTGTGGCCAGCTCAGGTGGAGGAGAAGAAGATTGGCAGCCAATGAGCAATGCAATGAATGATGCGTTGGAAAAGCGTTGGAACAGTGGCTGGCTTGGAGACAATGGGGCTGATACCTTTTATGTCCGCGATGGCCACTTCACCTACGGCGTTGATTGCAAGTGTATGATGCAGTGGAATGTGAGAACCGGCCGAAGGCGTTGGATCAGGAGAGGCCAGGTCAGGCCAGAAGCAATGGCTGTGCTACCCAAGCTGACCGAGAAAGATGCCCAAGTAGACCGGCTGCAGAATGAAAGGAACAGCCTTGCAGAGGAGAGGGACGAGTTAATAGCAAAAGTGGAGCGGTTGGAGCATCTTGGCCGCAAGTCAAAAACATATTATCCCCTTCTTTTACAGTGGGGAAATGGCTAGGACTAGGATGCGTCGGGTGGAAATGGAAGGATGCATTACAAGAGGTCTGAAAGGCAGTTAGCAAGGCAGTCTGATCCTGCCTTTTTCCTCTGCAGTTTATATTCCTTAGACTGCTTTGCTTGATGCTTTTGCAGACCCCTCAGGCGTCAGAAAAAGACATTGCAGAGGTCATTGGATGACAGAGACAGTCTCGCTGCGGAAAGAAACGGGTTGCTGGAGGCCGTGGTGAAGTTGAAGTTTCGCGGTGGCAAGTGGTTTTAAAAAGTTTATAAACTCAAGATGGCTGTACTACTGTGGTTTTGCTAATCATGTGAGTCATGCGTTGGCAAGAAATGCAGAACATTTCGAACGATCGATCAACATATGCTGTTAGTTTTTCTAGCAAGTTTATGGTTTGATAGACTTTCCTTGCATCCAAGGCTGGAAAAACATTTTTTGGCACAGTCACAGGCAGACCATGCTGGCCAGATGGTGCTGCAGGAAGCTTGGCGGATGAGTCGCCAACTGCAGACACAGATTTGCACCGAATTGAGTCCTTGGGATGCAGCTTTCCCCAACATCCAGCAAGTTCTCATTGAAGCATGCCCTGGCGATCACTATGGAGCATGCAGGCGCATGTGGAATGTCAGCGTCACTGGCCTGCGGCAGATTTGCAATATTCGCATTTGGAAGGATTATGAATTTCGAAGGGAGCAAGTCCGCAAAGAGCTGGAAAGTCGTGACGGAAACAGCGTTCCTAGCGTGCAAAGCGCCCTGCCATCACACATGTGCAATTGGGCACATCTGGATGCGAAAATCAATGAAGTCTTGCTCATCCATGGCACAACGTCAGACAAAGTTGAGCAAATTGCGAACTTCGGATTCGATGAACGCCTTGCGCGTGAAAATGGGCTTTACGGTCAAGGAGTCTACTTCACAGACCAAAGCTGCAAGAGCTTCCAATATTCTGGGGCAAAGTGGCAAAACTCCGGTTGTTTGATTATTGCTCGGGTGATCCTTGGGCATCCGTGTGAAGCTCAAGGTCCCCTGAGGAACCTGAAGGTGGAACCGCTGGTTGATGACAACAGTCCATCGAAAGGCCGCTGTCACTCTGTGATCGCCAGACCTGGGATTCCACAAGGCTCGGGCAAACAAGTGCACCGAGAATTCGTCCTCTTCAACGGAACTCAAGCCTATCCGGAGATGATTGTTCATTTCAAGACTTCTTGAGACCCCTGAGGCCTTACGGACATTTACAGACAAGAGTTTTACGACAGAGAGGGAACGTAACGAAGCGATCGCCAAAGTCACGGTTGTGATTGCGACGCTGGTTGTTCATGTTGAAAAGCGCGGAAAAGCGTTTGCAACTTATTGAAGCCGCATGATTTGCAATTTGGTGGGGTCCTGCACGTTGCGGCAATGACAAAGTGTCATTACAATTGCTGGTATTTTTTTGCAGCTTTCAGATGTTATCAATGTGTCTTTATTGCTGCAGGGCCAAGTGGTCGCACCTTTCCTGAACGATGCTCAGCTTTCATTTTTGCCAGGGATGTATTTATTTCAGTGTAGTTCCCAGCCGTGCGCATCTATAGTCCACATGTCGCATGCCCCAAAGTATCGGTGATCAACAATTGTTTCTACGCAACTAATGCAGTATGCATCTCCAGAACTCTTGAGCCTTTTCTGGTTGCCAAAGTCAACTGAGACTGCCTACATATTTGCACGAACAAACTTCACCACAATCTGGAGGATGTTTTTGTTTTCTCGCCTTGCATGTTAAGCTCCAACTGGAAGTAATTTCCCAAGAGCAGTTGTGCTGCGCTGTTTGAGGTGGCCGGCAGCCTTGCAGCTTGGGTGAGTGCTTAAAAAAACGCGAGTAGCACTGAACCGTCGCAGGGCAACGGCGAAGGTGACAATGTCAAGTCTGCGCCGTTTTTGTTTTGCACAGACTTTGTGAGCACCTGCTAGAGCTAGAACACACCCCAGTATTGTGCAGCATTTGGCTGGTGTCCGGCCACAGAGAGCATCACCATGGCATACCCACAATCTACCTTGGTGAAAGCTAAAGCATGCTGAATGCATTTGACGAGAGGAGCAGCGTATCACGGTACATCACGGTATTAAGCCAGAAGATCCAGATCAATCTCCTGGTTCCACGGGGAAATCATGGAATTTCTGCACTTCCCATATTTTCCCACCGCAAGTTTATCTATCTTTGAGAGGGCTGTTGCGCGGTAGGGCCAGTCATGTTCATGGACTGTCAGTGAACACTTGCAAAAGAAAACCTGACCTTAAGCAGATCAAAACAGCCTCCAACTGATGCAGCTGGATGTGAGCTATGTGGGCACTCGGCGATGTCTGGGGCCAGGCAAGAGCAAACAGGAATCTTCTGGTTTGGTTGGGCATGTCCTGAAGGGGATAGCTGTGTGATGTGGTTTGAAGTTTGAAGGATGTGCGTTCAATTTCATACACACCATATGCGTGTGTATATATATATACACATATCATATCAGCGTTTCTTATGTAGTTTCCTGTCCCGTGAGCGATGGCTAGCGTCAAACGCAATGTCTTCATGAGCCAGGTGCGATTGCGACGCGTTGTGGTTTGAGCGGCCGCTTCACGGGGTCCTTGACAAGGTGAAGTCTGATTTTGAAAGAAAATGGGTCATGCATCATGGCAGACATCATAAAACCCAACCAATCCTTTCACTTGAAGATCCTAGGGGCAGCAAGGGGTGCTCTTATGGTTTTTAACGTTTCCACCTGTTTCTGGTATACAGACTGCACATACTGTGCTGCACATATGTTTTTCTGGTAGTCATGATCCCGAGATATCCTGAGGGAAGCGCCTGATAGATGGCGGCACTTGGCCTTTGCTGCCTTGGCCCTCAGCAGGTTGCCCTGTCGTGCGCCGGCTGCTCAGCCCATCGTGATGTCAGACGGCAGATTGATGCAGATTGCAGATGCAGCTGAGGTCGCCTTCGCCGGACCGTCCATTGCCGGACCTTCCACCTTTACCTCCCTTGCCGGGTCAAAACGGTCAAGACGACCAAGACCTTTCGGATGAGGTGGACGAGGAATACGAGGATCAAAGTGATCAAACTTTGGAAACCTCACCATCTGCGCGGCCTTTGCCGCCTTTGTTTGCGGGAAGAACAAGGTTCGGGTCATGGTTGATGGATTACTTGAGCACACAGAGGATGAAAACAGCGTCATTTGGTTTGTCTGCCAATAGTGTACCCCTAAATCCTAACAAAACAGCCACTTGTGAGACACCCAATTTTCATCAATTTTCAGACAGACCCATTTTGATATTCGGGATGATCTGAACGAGGTTATCTTGCTCCATGATGCTCCATGTTCCTTGATACCGATCTGTCACCATCCGTCATCATTTTGACCAGCCCCTACTGCAGGGCTGAAGCAAGGGAGGATATGGAGGATGCCAATGACAATGGCTACGACACCTACGACAGCTACGACGGCCACGACGGCTACGATAACATGGGGGACGTGCAGCTGAAGGACGTAGAACCGCAGCAGGAGGTGACATCTTTTGCTTTTTGTCGCATGTGTTCCTGACCTGAGATTTCCACTCAGTGATAAAATCACAATCACTCCGAGACTCCAACTGCTTCATATTGCTTTGCGCTTCGGGTTGCCGCAGCTTTGCCGCAGCTTCGAAACTTTAAAGACTTAGATTCTGGTTGGCTGGTCAATGCTGTCACGTTTGTTTTGTTCGAAGGCCGTACCAGTGAAGCTACTGGGACCAACGGCCAAAGCCTTCGTACAAGATAGCAGCCGGCGAGAGAAGTCCAGGGACAGCTCGGATCTGGATTTGTTGGATTCATGGGATGCCATTGATGATGCCATTAATGATGCCATTGATGATGCCATTAATTGTTCAAAACTCGTTCAATGTCATGGCTTGACATTGGTGACAATCTAGAAGCAGGGCGTCGGTGATTTCTGTATCACACCAGTTGTTTCCAAATGTTTGTCGCAATCTTCGACACCTTTTGCAGAAACTTGTGGGGAGTTGTTTTGATTGACGCACATTTGGGCATTTCGCTGGAGGAATTCTACATGCTTCAGCCTGAGGATGATGGACCAAGACCGTTGAGTTGGGAGGAGGTGAATGTTGGTCGATGTTGGTCGATGTTGGTTGTTGAAATGTTTTGAAGTAGCTTGGTATCGTGGAATGTTGGCTGCATCTAGCTCCTAGACGCAAACTTGCCAGCAGCATGACGGCTTAGAGAATCTCTAGGGATCTCTAGGGGCATCTAGGGCCGTAAGTGGAATTGTCCCGTCAGCACAAGTCTTGCTAGTGACCATACAGGAGCTCCCTCTCAGTATTCCCGCCTCCAGGACTCACTGAGACTGACTGAGACTCACTGAGACTCACTGAGACTCACAGTAAGTAAATGTAAGTAACACCTCCTGGACTCTGACCGATTTCAGCTGATTGAACTCAGCATGTAGCCCCTCCATGCCTCAGAGTCAGGCGCGCATCGACTTCTTGCCAGTTGGGGAAACAGTCCGTGGAGTCGTAGAAGAAATCAGGCGCCAGCTGCAAAGCAAGATAGCCTTGGCATGGGCCCACTTGACATGAACGTATTCGAATGAGTTTGAGGAACCATGAGGACTCATGAGGAACCAGAAAAAATACGGATCCTATAGAGAGAGAGAGAGTTGGATCTGTTTGGATCATGACAGAGGCAGCCTTTTCACTTACAACTTGATCAACTTGCAAAGATTCGTCACACTAGGCCCTACGGCAGCTTCATTGGTGGCCTGGCTTGACGGGAGGGGCATCATATGGCATCATAATATCGCATCGTAATCCATGCAACGCTGCAACCCTGAAGGCATGCAAATTTCATCACTTGTCAATAATCAACAACAGTGCTTCATCAAGCCCGACAGATTGTCGCATTTGTTGCTTTTTGAGCATTTAAGGGGCTTGATTTTTTCAGTCTCCAATCAGAAGATTGAGGTTTGGTGGTTTGCGGAATGGCCGTGGGACGATTTGGAGAGGAAGTGATGTTTGATGTCATGTTGGCAGGTCTTCCATCCATACCGCACGTAGACCTAGTCGCAACTCTGTAGCAGATTGTACGGGACAGGGTATCATCCGGCAAATCCTCGAAAACAGACAAGTCAGGGACATTTATTATAGAAATTACATTAGCAAAAGGTACTGTACTGCTGCTTTAGCCAGTTATCCAAATAGGAAAACTTTGGTTGTACCAGCTGCGCGGCCTGCACAGGACTCACAAATACGAGGCTTTTGCGAAGAATTGCAGCTTACTGATGGCTGGGTCTCTCCGCAGGCACGGCCCGGAACATTTCCGATTTTCATGTTGAGGGACCCATGAAGAGGATTGAGAGCTGCCATACATAAGAGGAGAACATGGAGAACGCTCCGTCCAAATTTTTGAACACAACGTGTACAGAAGTCGCAGAGAAGAGGGAAGAGATACGCAAATAATCAGCATGTTGAGACATTCGACTCAGAGCAGCGAAGCCGATGGAACGACAGGATGTTGCCTGGATACACCTTTCGTTGTAAACATCGTTTTACATGTTTTACAACTCAGGTTGGACAGCAAGTGGCCGTGAAAATCCTCTCCATCGATGAGATGAAGCGGGTTCACCTTTCCATCAGCCAGGTGTTTCCGGGATTTCCAAGTTGTTGTCGTTCCGACTTGTTGAGAGACTCAATCCATGGTATGAATCAAAGGTGATATCAAAACTGTCGAATGCAAGATGTTCCGGTGTGACAAGTGCGTTTTGGAGTTTGCTCTCAAGGCAAAACTGCCAATACCATCCTCCCCTGCAATAATTGTAAGACAAACGACTTAAAAGGTACTGGCGTACTGGTATACAAAGGTATTATATACATGGTATTAGACATAAATATTCATGTTAGTGATTGTTAGTGACATACTAGTGACATGTTAGAACTCATGGGAAGATATTGGAACTGTATGGAACCTTGAGTTCAAATTATTCAAATTGAAACCATTTGAAATGGCTACCATTTACATATCACGCTACCGTTGCGCCGATGTGACAGGCAACACCTCCGTGGCCTCCTCGCGAGGAACGTGTCCTGCACTCGTGACTTGGGTGCACCAGGGAAGCCATGGAGGCATCGAAAGGTATCAAACGTATCAAGAAACGTAGGAAAAACATTGGAAAACACATGCAAAAACGAGCAGATCCTATAGGAATCACGTGGAATCACGTGGAATCACGATAAATTACGGCTGTTCGTTTTAAAGGATGTTTGTGGATGTTTGAGGTCAGTGCCATTCGCATTTCAAAGCGTTTCAAACCAACTGGTCTTGGACTTGCCCATCTTTGCCAACGCTCCAAGAGATCCCGAAGCTGAGGCCAGAGAAGTATGAAGATCCGAGTTTCTTTCCTCTTCCCTAGCTGTCCTAGCTGGACCGACATTGCCAATGGTTGCAATGCCCGGGAATGGTGAGATGCAAAATAGTTGGTGTTGTCCGTGCAATGCCCGGGAATGGTGAGATGCAAAATAGTTGGTGTTGTCCGTGCAATGCCCGGGAATGGTGAGATGCAAAATAGTTGGTGTTGTCCGTATTTTGCAGTCTGCCCGCTAACCCCAAATTCACAAAATGTTTACTACAATCATCTACAATCCCTGCTTTGAAGGCTGCTATGGTCACGAAAAAAAGCAATTGGAGTGACGAGTTTGAGTTTGAGGGGCAGGCTGAGAGTCTGAGAGTATACTGGAGGTGCTAGCTGAGCATAGCTGAGCATAGCGCAGGTCACTCCCAACACGTCACAATGTCATCACAATGCAGCTGGTTCTTGGGCCCAAATGGTGGCAGGGTTCCTAATTGGAACAGAAGTCATTTCCATCAATCACTGTTCTCATGGCCGTCGTGGCCGCCTTGCCATCCGGAGACTTGGGAGTATCGCTGAGACGAATGGAATGCGCAGTTCTGAAATGGAGACCCGGATGAAAGCTATGCCAGCGCTGGCAGGCAAACTACCAAGTGAGCAACTGGGTCAGTGCCAAACAATGGAGTTCTATTTTTTTTCAATGTTGGTGTTTCCAGCCACTGTCAGAAAAACATATTATCATATATTATCTGATACTCATAGTCTGTACAAAGTGTCAGCAATGTTGGTGTTACTGAAATTGGTAACAGAGAGATGCCTTAAAGATGCGGACTCTCGGCCTCCACCTGAGGCGTTGTGAAAAGCCTGGTGCATGCCGATCCCTTCGCTCACAGCAATCTGGAAGTAGTTCCCCGGTACAGACCCTTGCCAAACCGATGCTTGGAGCAAGAAGCGATAACAAGCAGCTCCGTATTTGTTGTATTTCTATTTGGTTCACTGTACAAAGCTTGGCCCCACCAAAAAATGGAACTGGTCGAAATCCAAATGGGAGGACGCTGATGCCCAGGATAGCTGCAGTTCCTCTCCTGCGATGTGTGGCTCTATTGAGGTCTGTTCGCTCTGCCAGGCGTTTGGTGGCTCAGAATCGGGTGTACATCAATGGGCAGAGGGCGCAAGATGAACATGCAATGGTTGGCAATGCGGACACTGCGACCTGGCTCCGCTTTGGCCGGTATTTTTGGACCCTATTCAGACATATTGTAAATAGATGTAAATAGGGTCACCCAACAGAAGCTTTCCCCGGGCATATCCCCGTTGTCCAATGGTCAAAGGGTTGTCGTATGTTGTCGCCATGACCAAGGTGACGATCCTACAAAAATCCAGGACCAGCATCACCCACGTGGAGGTTCCACCACGATGCGAGTACTACTTTAAAGTCTACAAACCCTATGGTGTGATTTGTTCGCATGCTCGGGATGTACCTGATGCGCCCATTGTTTCCGACCTCTACCCACCGGGGGCAGAAGAATGCCACAATGTGGGGAGACTGGACCGCAACAGTGAGGCAGGGGGCCACCAATGGGTTCAAAGCTACAGCAGTGTTAAGACGTTGACAGCTCTTTGTGCGGATTGTTCCAGAGAAGAACTATTTTTCTGAATAACTTTCCACTTCAGGGCCTTGTTTTACCTTGTTTTAGGCAGGGGGGTTCTGATTCAGCATACTTCAGCCGCAGGGGCTCCTGCTCTTTACCTCGGATGGCTTCTTCACGAGGTCTGCGTCAATGCCGGAAACGCATGTCGAAAAGGACCGACTCCGGGCGGTACAGGATGTACAGGGCACGGTCAGCGGTTCTCGCCATGCTGACACTGGGACTACCAACTCCTTGCCAAAGTGTTGCTATTTAAAACGACAGGATGGGTCAGGCCATGTCAGATATGTCAGGCAGGCCACACATACTTTAGATAAATCTTATTGACCTGTGTGTGTGCCATTGTGTGCCCATACGTGTTGAGCGGCCCTGTCTTGTCCTCGTGAGCCCGCGCTCCAAAGAAACAGCTGTCCAGCGCTCAGACCACACTTGGTACACCCACGGACATCGAGCTATTATGAGCTATTCATATAGGCACGTCAAAAACCAATCTTTATTGAGCCAGTTTTCATCAGTTTTCCCACTTTAAACATTTTAAACTCCCAGTCTTTGCAGCAATGAAGGAATACATGGCCAAAGTGTCCATGCTGGAAGATGATGAAAAAAGTGTCCCTTTCCAATGCGGTGATCAGATTTTGCGGCGTCTTTTAGATGGCGTCGAAGCCTGCCATTTAAGATGATGGTTGATGGTGAACCCTGCACCAACTAATTACAACTACGAAGAAAAACATGTGACTCTCTATGCAATGTTCTTGCTTCCTTTTTGCTTGAGCTTTTTGGGCGCATTCACAGTCAGAGATGGTGTAAGTACGCCTGAACTGAACCGGATATTAATACATGAGGCATGTGCATACATACGGTATACATACGGTATAAATTGAATATATGAGTAAATGTGCACATAGATTCACATGATTTTATCATCCTGGGTCACACTTGACAAAACATGACAAAACCCCCAATCGTTTCAGTTCCAAATGTTCCAAGGACTTGGGCGATGGCAAAGGCCTCGCCATTGCGCAGTCTGTGGAGGTCATGAGCTGCGCTGCGACTGGGGCGACTCTGCGGCTGGTGGTGTCCTCCGGGCGCTATCACCTGGTGCGTCGGATGTTGGCGGCTGTGGGCCTGGGAGCACAGCTGACAGGAGACATATGAAATCAACATATTCAACATGAATAAACAATGGAAGATATGGAAGAACATATATTATAATATTATAATTATATTTAGATAATATGGATTCGGAATACATATGGAATAAATATACAGTAAATTATGATTAACTCATTGTTGGATTGTTCTTGAATCTCCTTCTGTCCAAAAGAAGATATGAACCAATCAAGCACATTGTCAGCAGGTACAGCTTCACATGGCATTTGTCAAATGATTTCGGATCAGCGTGTTTTTTCCCATCCGCCGAGGTTATCGATGTGATCGGTTGCTTCGCACGCGCATCGGTGGCATCGTCGGGATTCCGCGGGCCAAAGCAGAGGAACATCTCGCAGCACCTGCGGAGGAAAGCACGAGAGCCCCAGCGCAGTTGGGAGACCCCATGGATCTGCAACCGGGTCAGTAGCTTGGACGGAAACGAGATGAAACGAGGAAGCGACAAAACATGAAAAAACCTCAAGGGGCTCAACGGGGTTTGGCTGAAGGATGTTGAAGGATGTTGAAGGCAATTCTTCTTTGTGTCTCCTCTTATAACAATAAAGGAATGCACATTGTGAGCACGTTCTTCTTTCTCTGTTTACGTTCTGAAAGCGTCTGAAAGCTGGAAGCAAAAAAGATGATGCAAAACTTGGCATCGACTTTGACCCTGTGATCCCGGTGAAGGGCCTTGACTCACTGCATTCGCTTTCAATTCGCTTTCAATTCGCTTTCAATTCGCTTTCAATTCGCTTTCAGATCTTTCAGGTACGCCCCTCTTGCGGAAGAAGAGGTGGCAAACGTCTACCTCAAAGGGGTTGAATGGCTTGAGCTTTATCATCCGGTAAAAAACTGCCTGTTGCTATAGCATGATTTCTTTGAAGCTTTGTGTGAATCCAGACCCAGGCAGAAAACGCTAAGCATACCATGTACTTGCGGATGCTTGCTGTATTTGTCAGTTGACGAGCTGGAGATCTGAGCAGTGGTTCCATGTGGTTCCATGAGCTGAAAAAAGCAGCCATGAGACATGGGATGTCATTGGTCATTGATATCATTAGGATAATTTTCAGACCATTTGACGTCCGCCTTTCCTGGCTCCTGTGACAACCTTTTTGGGGTTCCAGCGGAGCAACAGAAGTCGCGCAGCCATGGGGCGACTGGGCTCACGCAAAGAGTAGTGACCTCCAAATGAAAGAAGTGTCAAACACATTTTCATATCACATATTGACAACACTCGCCTAGTAGGTATAGTACAGTATACAGCCTTGTGGTCTCCACATGTTTCCACATGTTTCCTCTTGGAGCATCTTGGAGCCTTGTTTCGTTTTGTTTCGGACATGAGTTCCTGAGGTGATGCCACGACGTTCCAAATTCTCCTCGCTGAGCCGCCGAAGGGAGTTGTCGCAGGTGCTGTGTGCCATCACAGCGCGGAAGAGTGCAACTCCACGGGAGCCAGAGGAGACGCCTTAAGCCCTGTGTGCATCTGTGTGCCCTAATCATGCCTTACTCATGCCCTACTCAGGCCCTGTTCCCCGCACCAAACAGGCAAATGTGTTAATGTGTCTCTTAATGTGTCTCTTAATGTTCGCATCATTTTGAATGCTTTTCAACTGCGGCCCTGTCGGGATGTGTCAGGATGTCTTTGGCATTCTTTGTTCGTGCTGGTTCTGCTTGATTTCTGGCAGGAGTTTTCTAGAGTTCTTCACACCTTTGGCACCGACACATCCAATTGGGAAGAGCGCCGTTGCGTCAGCAGGGATGCTGTGCCTTTGGCAGCCGACAATGACTTCGCAGGGTAGTGTAATGGGCAAGGCGAATTTGCGTCCTTTCTTGTATCCTTGTATATCCTTGATTATCCTTGTATATCCTTGTATATCCTTGTATACACATACGCCCGCACACACACACATATATAATATGTATATACTATGTCATATTATGTCTAAACTTGTTTTCTATAATGGAGGCATTATAGTCTATTGAGGAAGGGGAACAACAGAGTGGCTACCTTGGGTAAATAAGAACGACCATAGACCATATTTGATATTATTTGATATGGATTCCAGAGACATTGCAGTGTTGCCGTGTTGCCAAGGTTCGAGACCCTTTCACATCTCCTTTCAAACACTCCGGTCGCAATCCTGAGGAGGAGCCCGGGCTCTCAGCTGATCATAGCTTCGAAATAGCCTTTCTCAATATATATATAATTATATATATATATATATCATATGATGATGACGATGATGATGATGATGATGATGGTTATTATTATCATTATCATTATTATCATTATTATTGTTATTAATTATTATAGTTATATATATATATATATATGATGGTCAATGCAGTGGACACAGAATGACCTCAGAATCCATGCAGAGAGCACAAGTTTCCCCGGCTGTGTGAGCCATTTGGAGCCACAGTTGTCACAGCTTCAAGTTTCGCCAAGGTTGGGCATAAACCTGGCCAAGCGCGAGCCGATTGTGGGGCGGAGGCTCTCAAACTCCGAGGTGGAGATTCTCTGCAGTGCCTGTTGCCATTTGGGTTTGTCTGAAAATAGTGTACCCCTACACCCAATGGTTAATGATCATATATGATCATTATCCCTATTAAATGGCTATAATTGGGAATATACCCTATTTTCAGACAAACCCATTTGTTGCCATGGTCCGGAGCCCCACGAAAAACTCCTACGGAATCCCGGACAGGTGCTTGCCCGAGCTCGGCGGGTGATTATTTCGGCCAAGGTGAGGCACTGGGAAGTCGCGGAGTGGTCCAGTCACTTGGGGCCATGGTAGGTACCCACACATACATACATACATACATACATACATACATACATATATATATATAATACACACACACATATATATAATTATATATATACACTGTATATACGTGTGCGTGTGTGAAAGGATGTGAAAGGTCTTTCATCAATGGAATAAAGTTTCGGCGAAGTGTTGGGCCTTGAGAGTGCTTGCTTCTCATTGAAATTCAGCTGGTGCAGTTTCTGGACTTCATATGGCATTCGCTCGCGCTTCTATAATGTCTCATCCAGGTTCATCGTGACATGACTTGGGACAAAGTCTTCGCTGCAGCTGACATGGACAAGCCGCACACCTAGCCGACCCATCATTCATATCATTGCACTTTATTGAAAAGATCTAGGAATCTAATGGAATCTAGGTATGTGTTTGACGTGTTTGAAATCAGTGGGGCCTTTTGAATCCTTTTGAAGATACAGCCATGATCAGCCATGATCAGCCATGTGGGCCTTGCAGCACCCAACAGCTTGGCCATTTGCATTTCTTTGGCCCAGGTCCGGATCTCTAGATGTGAAGGAAATGAAGCAGGTGTGTAGTGACCTTCACATAGTATGCCGCGCACTTTGTTTTCTCATTTTTTCTCTAAGAAATAAATCAGGTGTGTCTCATACATTGTCATACAGAGTGAGCGTCGATGGTTGCAGATGCAGGCCATGCGATCGGCTCTGCGAATTTCTCCACAGACCCTGCCGGACTATGACCTGCAGCCTGTTCGAAACAGAACCCCTTCATGACCTTCATATATCTTCATATCCCTTTGTCACGTTTGATAGGTGGGGCAGCTAAGGTGACAAGCATAAATATGACTTAAATATGAACTCCAACGGACTCCAAGCCCGGCCCAACAAAGACTTCAAGACTCTTCAAGGACTAACTGCTTTTGCCTTTCACCAGGACTTTGCAGTTTCTAAAGGATGTTTGCCACGGGCTGAGAATCCTTGAGGCATATGCTGTTCGATGCCATTGACCACGACAATAGCGGCTCTGTTGAATTGATGCTTGGCTGATCTCAGCAGCTTCTCCCTTGAGGGTGAGCAGTTGCAAGCACGTATGATATCCGTATGATATCCGTATGATATCCGTATGATTACATAATATTAGAACATATATTAACATATTATCCAAGACGAATAGCAATCAAATGCAATTAATGGGTGTTGGATGACGAATAGCCCTAGCGGCACATCAGGTAGACAACCAGCAGATAATACCAGCCTGTTCTTTTCTCGAGTCACTACAAGTTGGTCACAAGGGGTTGGACTGCGCATGATGGCGCGCTTCGCATGGTGTTTTGCAAAGTGTGATGCGCTTAGGACGGAGCTTCTTGAGTATGTGTCTCACGGTGCTCGACGGGCCAACGATGCAGAGGAACTCTTCCGGAAGAAAACCGCAGCTCATCGCGGAAGCTACAAGGGCGGGGATATGGCAGGCGTTGCCAAAGTATAATAACGTAAATAAATGAATAAATGAATAAATAGATAAGATTAACTAATGAATTAGATTAGATAAATAAACACACACACACAGATAGATAGATAGATAGATAGATAGATAGATAGATTCTTAGATAGATAGATAGATAGATTCTTAGATTCGATTCGATTAGATTAGATAGATAGATAGATAGATAGATAGATAGATAGATATATATATATATAATCACATGGCCCGTCACGCAATCTCCATCCATCTCCCAGATTTGCAGATTGGGATTTCCAAAAGGCAGCAACCAATAGATTCAATAGATGTCACACAAATCCTGAAAGGGTCTTTTGATGGATTGATCCCGGGTGATCGGGGCCGCTCGTCACCTGAAGTGCCCAACGAGCAATGCAATATGTGTAACATATGACAAGCTTTCCAAGTTGTCTCGCAATATAAAATCTACATGAATCTATGTTGACATGTTAATCTGTTAATCTATGACATTTATATAATTTTATATAAACATATTTGAAATTATTCGGCCTCAAAGTAGTGAAGTGCTAAACGGGAATCCAAATCTTCCACCGAGGCCAGGGTCCGGCGGAATCTGAACTTGGCATTCCGGTCCCTTCAGCTGCAGTATGTGGGATGTCGATGTGACAGGTCTGACAGGTGATGAGTTGCTGATTTTGAACAGTTTGGACACACTTTGACAGTTTGGAACCTAAGGAAATACACAGCATCTCATGCTGCCATCAATGAGTTGCCACTTGCCTCCGACGCATTGGGTGTGTGTGTGTGTGCGCGTGGGGCAAGACGTACCAGCATGAGTTTTGTGTGAGCACGTTACAGCCAGCCACAGTCTTGCAAGACCAGTGTACTAAGTCTGACCCGCAGCCACCCCCTTTCCGCCTTTTCCTCAGGTTTGCTAACATAGATGCTGGCGGAGATGGCAAGATCTCCTTGACTCTTGCCAAATGTTGACATATTGTCATCCCTGTCCTAGCTCAAAAGGTGGTCAATGAGATGTACGTCCGTGATAACGGATGCAAATACTAAGACTTACTATGCAAATAATATGCACACAATATTCACATAATATCAAGTCACAAGTCATCCGTACGTGAAGGGCGCTTATCGGATCATCTGGCGCCCTAAGGGTGGAGTTTATGTACTTCGCGCGGATGCATTTAAAGCTCTCGCTCTATGATGTTGGAGATATGGAGCTGAAACAGTTCTACAAAGGCGGGTGCTGGTGGAGCCCTCTGAAGTTTTCCTGCGTTGACAGCTTAGCAGTTTAGATCAGTTTAGATCAGTTTAGCATATTTAGGACTCATACCTGGCTTTGCGTCTTCGTGTCTCACTTGGTTTTAGTTTTGTTGATTCCCGACAGCCGCATTCAAGTTCAATCAACGCATATCGATGTGCTAATTGTTGTCTCGTGTGACATACAGTAATATGTTTCATCACCGCGATACACGCCACCTATTAGTACTATGTATGTTCCTGCAAAAGAGGCACCTCTCAGCTATTCATAGCAGGCATGGATCCGGATGGTGATGGAGTGGATACCGACGAGCTGTTCAAGTTCATCAAGGAACAGCATGCAGAGCTTTCCGGAAGACAGGCTAGAGATGGCTGGAGATGGCTTTAGTGGGTGTGGTAGTGGTTGGCTGGTTGGTATTTGGTTGGTATGGTGTGGTTGCAGGTGTTACAGTTGTTACAATTGTCACAGTTACAGTTGACATTGGTAGATGCAACACCTTGGTGTGTCTCTTTTTGTGCGACTGTGTAACATTTTTTTCGCCCGAACGCAATTGGGCACGTTCATGATTCGTATGATTCGTGCAGAGACGGAACACAGATTAAGCCGATGCTGGAGCCGATGGTTAGATCTGGTCACTCTTCACCACTCTTCACCTTCAGGTCTTCTCCTTCATTGAGAAGGGAGAAGGCCGCAGGAAGGAACCATGGAAGCAACGTAATCCCTTTGAGGGACGCTCAAACACGTCCCCCAGTCCCTTGGCATCAGGGCACGGTTCGCATCGTGTCTCGGGTGATTTGGTTTGCTCATGTTTTCTTATGTTTTGCTTATGTTTGCTTCTTTCACTGATTTCAAGGCTTTCAAGGCATTTCCGCACCAGCACAATGCGCAGAGGAGCAGTAAAAGCAACGCATAGAGCCGGAGCGACCGACAACACGATCATGATTGATCCACACTAATTACACGTCATTACAGTACAATCACCCGGCAAGTGGATCTTGTAAGAACCAGTCCCTTCGATCTACCAGGTTGCTACAACACCAGGCAACAATACTTGAAAAACACAACGATATACGATCATGTTATATAAGATATTATAAGATATCTTTTGCGAAAGTGATCCGACGAGATCCCGAAGAAGGCAAAATGTATTAATTTTGGTTGACCGGCAGGACAACGAGAACGAAACCGACAATCAATTGTGCGAAAGCACGGCAACGTGATCGGCAATGTGCATAGATAAGAATAAGAATACAACATGTATACAACATGAATACGCGATGAAAGGAACATGAATGTGTAATGAACACGCAATGAATACACACTGAGTCACTGAATACATAATTAACAAGATACATATTACATGCAAATGTATACAGTATATATATATATTATTAATTAAATGCCTATGCAATAAATGCATAATGAATACATGACGAATACATAATGAAGAGGCAAGGCGTCCATTGATCATCAGCTCAGCCCAAAGCCTGAGAAAATGAAGAAAGGAAAACGAAAACATACGAACACCATAATATAATTGTTTTGGAGTGCGAACAACTAGACGAGGTTTTTGGGCAACCCCATATGAGGCCTTCTCGTCAAACACGCTTCACAACTTCAGATCTGATCAATAGAGATGCGGGTGCTGCACTGAGGTAGCGTCTTTGTGAACCTGGGGCGAATCAAAGCCCCTCACATGCGACTTGCTATCTCTTGAGAGAGGCCACCATGGCAGCGCGCAATACGTGCAATACATGCAAATCCCGCATGCCGGGCCAACGGTTGAATGGAACCGACTAGAAGGCCATGGGATGTTTGTGCAAAGGTTGGAGGTAAGATGAGACCATATGAGGCGAAATAGGAGAAGATTCAGTTCAGAATGATTCAGAGGTGTTTGTTTGGAGTTCGATGTAAAGCACATCGCCACAATTCCCTCAGCGGGGTCGTGTTTGATGCGTCCAGCTGTGCGATAGAGCGAGCAGAGGCAGATGCCGAAGGCAGTCTGGCCCAACTGCGCTAAAAAAATGCCGAACGGATGCCGAAGGGACTCGGAGTCGCGAAAAAAAATCCGCTATAATCCGCTGCTTCCACGGAAATATGTGCGATGCATGGCCTTTCAAGCCCATGATTCTCTGTACTCGTTTGTACCCACCAGGAACGCGCCATGCTTTCAAAAAATCTTCAAGACGGGCTGTTGTATCAAGACGTATCAGGCATGCAGGATGTTTATTGATGCTTTAATGTGCTTTACAGTTTAGCCATCAATAAGAAATACATATACAATGCATTATATACACGGCGCGGAATATTTTTCAATTTGGAGGACTTGGAAAACTTGAGCGACGCAGCACATGAGTGATTCGTCCTCTCTTATATATGCTCTTCAATTTGTGGCTTGATTGGCTCAAGCGACCCTGCCCAGCATTGTTTTTAAGGGTCCTCCACGTTCTTCTCATAGAATCCTTAAACAAGATGAAAACAGCACATGAGACTTCAACTTGACCTTCTTGATTTGTGTTGGTAGCTGGGAGTCCGGGAATGGATTTTCTCTCGATAGAACAGAACCATGTGTAAAAGCTTCTAGATTCTACATGATTCTATATGATTATCGCGTATCGCTGCTGTTTCTTTTTCACAAATTTTCACCTCCAAGTAGAATTTCATGGCGCATCGGGCATCAGCGAAGGCTTGCCAGCATTGAAGTGCCATTGGCATCCAGTGGCCATGGGCTATGGAAGCCGCAGAGGTAGTCCTGACAGGTGCGGCTGTGTGTGGCACATGTAGAGTTAAGATGGGTCGGATGATGTCGGATGAGTGAAGTGAATGGTGGGAAGAAAATGCGTGATTCTGCGTGATGTGACGCTGACATAGGCTGACTACTATATACCGTGTACTGCATAGTACTGTATGTGTATAGAATTGTATAAATATGGACACGCAGCAGTTGAAGGATGGTGAAGGTCAGATTCATGTCTTTTAGATTCTCGAAAAATCTCGAAATTAGACGATGTGTATTATATATCACAGAAACTCTGATATATAATGCACATCGTATAATTTCGAGAATATCACACATCTCAATCCACAGCGCTTTCCGTTCAACGGCCTAAAAACATCTAAAAACCCTGAAAAGATCCGATGGCAGATACGGCAGGAGAAGGATGGACAGCCGGAGCAGGGCGAGGCAACGGCCTATGAGAAGGCAGTCCCCTGTGAGGAGAGGCACTGAGAAGCTCCAGATCCTCCATGACCATCTGTGACAAGTCGGGGAATGTCGTATTGAATCTCTAAGAATGAAACAATAGGAAACAATAGGAAACAATAGGAAACAATAGGATATCACACACACTAGACAAGAATGGATCATTATATGATCCGGCAGGAACTGAATCCTGAAACATGCAGATTAGATACGAAACAATGAAATTAACGATGCATCCTACGAATAATGGAAGTTCTCCTG
>Ga0126342_10006484_pt1 | contig 20751 bp, 23 predicted proteins | sample Cyp1metagenome_FD_92528 | JGI IMG/M metagenome (GOLD analysis project Ga0126342, IMG submission 92528) | Coral microbial communities from Lord Howe Island, Old Settlement Bay, Australia - Cyphastrea 1 metagenome | ecosystem: Host-associated > Invertebrates > Cnidaria > Coral ...
GGATGTGAAGATGAGCAGATGTGAAGATGAGAGGATGTGAAGATGAGATGTGAAGATGAGAAGATGTTTTACAGACCCCCACTATTGGAAGAACCCTGCGCTCAGACGCTCTCGGGAAAAATCTATTCAAAATCCATTTAAAACCCATTTGGATCTACATACTGGATTCCGGGACGTAAGCATCAAAGCCACATGTAGAGTGCATTTGATGATATTTGAACATATTTGATGCGTTTGGCGAAGTCATGCCACCTGTGGCATTGCTGTGACATTTCTCTGGGTGGCTGTGGCAGATGTGGATGTGACAGATGTGACAGGTGGGCGTTCATCTCGCCCGGCTCGTTGGGGATTCCCAGGCCACATTTCCATCATTTATCATTTTTAACGGTTGGGTTGTACAAAGTCTCAGGCCTTTGCAATTCTGGGCACTCACCATGGCCTTCGATATATTGGCGTTGGACCTGGATTCAGTGCATTTCAGTGCTGTGTCGACAACATATCGAGAATCTCCGGGAGTCTCCGGGAATATCGTGGACTTGGTGACTTGGTCATGGCATGATCAAATTTGAACAAACCAAAAAAACCCAGAGATGAGATTCATCATTCCCTGGAAGGCCACAGGAGCATTCAGGTCACGTAATATGAAGATCCCATACGATTTCAATTGATTTCAAGCATTTTCAAACATGCCGCAGCGTGCCGAATATGCAGTGTGCCGGATCAAAATGTTTATTCAAGGTGTTGATCCCTTCGCATATGGCGAAGAGACTTCACCAGAGTCTCGCCTGCGACAGGCTCAGCGCCTTGCAGTCTTTCATCATCCGTTGGAACTTCTTGCCGTGTCCATCCGACAGCCCTCCATAGTAGCAGAATGATGATATTCAATTACATTTATGATTACCATGATGCCGTTACAGTAATTCACACAAACTAACAATAGCAAATAATTACGATAATAGAGCCCGTGATGACAATATAGCAGATAAATATGCTAATATGATTGATGATGAAGTATATGATATCTCTATATCATATAACACTACTATAATATATATATATATATATTATATATATATATGTGTGTGATATGTATCTTATATATTGTAATGGCCATGAGCCATGCTGCAGAACACTGCCGCGGCCAGTTGCGGGACCTGGGTCTATCTCCCGAAGAGGATGGTGTCGAGCTGAGATGCGGGAACGAGGGATGCATCGGATGATATCAGATGTGAGCTCTTCAAGCTCTTTTTTTCATTCTATTCTAATATACAGGAGGTTTTTGTTCCTTTTCGAATTCCTTCCAAATGATTCAGTGATTCAACCTGATTCAACTTCGCAAGAGAATCGGCACACCACCCAGGTTGGTGTTTTTTTTTGGCCGAGGTGGCTTCGGTGCCTACGAACTCAGTTCAGAGGTTCGACGAGCCGCCGAGTACAAGCTGAACCTCTTTGGCGACAGAGTCAGGGCCGTTCAAACGTCAGTTGATGTTGCAATGGTTTGTTTCCATGTTAAAGGTAGATGAAACTTGGGCAAAGCGGCAAAGCACATAGAAACACTTGACATATCATTTTAAAATGATGACAATTGATGACATGTCCATCACCGTCATTGCATGTACTTGAGGCTGCCCCAACTAGTAGAATATAGCTCACTGCTTCTCCTGCACTGACTACGCCACTATGGATCGCTTGTTTGTCCAGATGCCATGAGGCCAAACTGCTCGTCAGAATCTCAAGGATTGGAAACATTTGGAAACAGAGTCTTGGAGGGACGGTAAGGGATAGGATGAAGCTAACGCAATTGCAGGGAGAGTTCGTGAAGAGGTTTTTCCTGGCAAGAGTTTGCATGATCCAATTTTGTTGATGCCATTGCCGTGCTCTGCGACAGCACGGCATTGATCGGCAGTGCACCCACATCCGAGACTCTCGGTTCAAGAGAGTCCCCATCCGAAAGCGTAAAAGTGCGTAGCTGCGAGGGCGGCATCGGTGCTGCAGCCTGAGACTTCAAACAACTTGTGAAACATTGAAACATCTTGGACAGTTGAGAAATATGTGAAACTGTTCCGACCGATCCCTGCACCTCACACCTTGACGCAAAACTGTTCCGCAGCCCTCAACGGCTAAGGACATGGCGGTGCTCTTCGCAGCCTGAGACCAAGTGACTTGCTGCCTCTGTTTCGGATGTTCACGGGCTGCAATTCACTGGACTAAATCGCAGAATATTCGAACGGCTTGAGGCAATTTTCATGGTGTGAGTGCCCAGATTTGGCAGTTTTTTGCAGGGTGCCAGCATGTTGAAGATCATTGAAGAAGCCATAGATATATATAGTTGGGGCCGGAAGGGATTCATTTTCTGCGGATGATCCGACCCCGGCACACCGGCTCGCATCAATTTTGCAGGAAAATTGCCGTGGCTTGCTGTGGCATGCCGTACTCATGCCGTGATGTGTTCAGATGTTTTTGGCTCAAAACTGAGCTCTCGATATTTTAGAGGGGTTTCTTCAAGATCTTCCAAGGGGCCCTTCCGGCAGAATGCAATGGCCGTATCTTCTCCTCATAGTTTTCGTCGCTTTCACCGCTTTTGCCTGTTTTTGTCGTTGCCTTCTGAAAGAAAGGGATGATGGAGACAGACATCAAGGCGGCGAAGGCGGTTATTCTTTCACGTCTTTGACAAACATCGATGCACTGCTGCGAATTCTCAAGGCTTCTGAACCTCCAGTGCCTCAGCCATCCTCGGAGTATCTATTAGATTCTATGAGATTCTATTAGAATCTGTCCTATTCTATCCCATCCACACTCAAGCTGACAGCATCTGATGGTTGACCCATGTCAAAGATGGACCTAAGATCCATATGGATCCATGAAGGAGCGTGTTGTTATGTTTTGTTTTCTCCCCGTAGCACCATGGGGCACCATGGGGCACCCCCTCAGAGGTGCCTCACCAGGTGTTGCAAGGGGTTTTGCGTTTGCCGAGGTGCGCTGCAAGAAGATCATCGGGAATCTGGGAAATCTGGAGTTGGTACTCAAGCCGTTGGGGAGATCTGAGCAATCCGAGCAATCCGAGATCTGTGCGATTTGTTTGGATGCAGGACCTGGGTTCCGAAAGCTCCAATGTATCTTGCCTGCAGATGTCTGCAGATCACCGCGGCACAGTGACAGAAATTGAAGAAATGAACGAATAGTAAGACGAATTCTGCATAATTTTGCAGAGGTGATGACAGGTGATGACAGGTGCTTCTTCTGAAATCTGGTGCAACGATGGATCGATGGTGTGTTGCGCCAGGTAATCATGCGTTCCACTTGGATTGCATCAAGGCGGTGTCGCCGTGCGGTATGCGGTTTGTGTTAATCAGAGGCACTTCATGAGATCCTACCAGATGCTACCATATTCATCCAGGAATTCATCCATATTCTACCTCTTTGGAAGAAAGTGGTTGAAGTAGTAAGTTGATATAAGTTGTAATAGTGTAGAATTTGTTTACGCCATTGGCATCATTAGCCTACACACACGGAGAATTGAGTTCGGTTTCCATGGCACACTGGCACACACTTTCAAATGTTAATCTGCATAAATAAAGTGAACCGCGCAGTCTTCACAGTGCTCTGGAAGCCAGGCATGGTGCAGAGAGCAAATGAAAGAGGAGAACTTCGAAAGCATTCAGTGCCCCATGTGCAGAAGCCAGCACCAAATTCCACTGAAGCCACTCCAACAGTATCACGCTGACGTTGAGTCTGCGACTGCCCCAGTGAAGTTGCAACTCTAGGCTGATTGGATGACAATTCAAACGTGGCTGCTTTGCTTCGGTGGTTTGTGACGGCCAAGCCGTTGACCATGTTTTGATTGATTTGGTTTGCTTATTGGGTTAAAAGGTTTGACTGCTTGTCTTGGAGAGTCTGGAAAAGTCCGCAGTCTCACTGAATGATGCGACAAATCACAAGCCTCACATGTCTAAAAGCAGCCTCAGTTTTGGTCTTGCCGCAAGGAACTTCAGCATATGGTTTCACAGTGCCCAACAGGCATTTGCATGCAATTCCGTTCCGGCAACTGGGTGTGCGATTGTTTGTGGTTGGTTTCCTCCTTAGACAATGGAACCCCCAGAGAAGGTTGAAGCATCCGTGACAAAAGGTGTTTTGGTGGTTTGGCACCTGTGCTTTAATGCCCGCACTGCCGGTGAGAATTGTTCTGATGGATGCCTAATGATACACATGCGCTTTTTTCACACATAAACTAGGTATCGTATAACTAGGTATGTCATGGTTTGTCCATCTAGATCGATATAGTGAGTGTAAGAAGTTTTTGTGTTTTCAACTGTGCGCGCATGTCGTGAGACACTCAATTCTGTCGCAGTAGGATGTCCAATGAATGTGACAGGGCCCAGCCCATGGCCGCTGCTTCCTGTAGATTCTGTTAGATCGTGACCGTCGTGGCTGCCTCTTGTTGTTTCATGCTTTTCAAGACCCCGATGAGTGGGTCAGGGTTGTGCTGGCAACAGCGAAGTCTATTCATCTATGCTGTTTATGCCCCTAGAAACACAGCCTAGATCCTCGCATGAAGGCAGAAGTTGTTTTTTATTGTTTTTTTACATCCATGCCATGCCAGCAAAATCGACTGACCTCTCCTTGGAGGGTGAAGAGCATCACGCATTAGGATGGCTTCATTGTGCTTGCTGAAGTGAAGAAATTCCTTCTGTGAGCTGTGTACAGTTGTGAAACAAACCGTGCACTCGTCACCAGCCTGCTGGAAAAATGCCCTGACAATGTATGGCTGATATTTGTTGGCCATAGCCGGCATTGCCACATGGTGCCACATGGTGCCACATGGTGCCACATGGTGCCACGCGCTTCTCGGTGTGAGTTGGACTCCGAGGTTTGTTCGAGTTGCTCCTTTGCCTCTGAAGAGGCGCAGTGTGATGGGTCAGGAGTTCTTGCATTGTCATAGGACATTTGAATCATTTGAATACCATTCGATTGCTCGAAATCAAAGATTCGATCGAGTCGGTCTTCGATTTCTTGTGGTCACCTCGGTCACCTCACCCTTTACATCTGGATTTGGATTCGTTTGGATATAATGTTTGGATGGACCAATCGACGCTGTGATACCACATTTGGCTCAAGCGGCCCATGCGAATTCAACTATTTTGCCGAAAGCCGAACTCGGCTGCGCATGTGACTGGTGGATATGGCCTCAGAAGAGGAACGTCACGGAAAGTCACGGAAAGTCAGAAGTTTAAAACCAACATGGAAACATATATATGGAATCATATGGTTACTGTAAACAGATGGGAACATATGGAAACATGGTCGAGATTTGTGAAATGTCATCAAGTGTCATCAATTTGAGTATGAAAAGATATGAAAAGTTCCTCCAAGATCCAGCCATGCAGCGATCACTTTTTGAGGCCCTTGTTTTTGAGGACACCATGGAGTCGCTGGCAGCGAAAGAGGCTGAACTCACCAAGGAAGTGCCACAGCTCCTGGAGACGATGTTTCTCGGTTTCTCCATGTTTCTCCAAGATCTTTGTTTTTGTCTTTGAAAATTCTGTTTTTGTTCATGTTCATTTGTTTATTTTTGTTCAGAACTATATATATATATATAATTATATACATATATATATATATGTGTATAGTGGTTGTTTAATTACTGTATCATATGTGTTTATATATGTAAGCTGTTTATAGTTGTTTAGTCTATTATGATTTAAATCAATGTTTTTATATGATTCCCATGACTTCAAACCAATGTGTGTTTCCCGTGATGTCAGCAATCGGAGCGCTCTTTGTTCAGGGTAGTTTGGGATAACCGATTCTTTGTGATGAATTCGGGGCCATTCCTTTTAAGGAGCAGAAAAAACAGACGTATAGAAACGATATGAAACGATAGAGAGGCAGCAAAGGGCTGAGATATTTTGATGCCATTTCGAGGTCTTTCACGGTCGTACAGGATGTGCAAGTTTCATAAGTTTCATTATAATATATATAAATTGTACAATACCAAGGAACAAGACCTCGGAAGAGGTAAACCTTTTCGAACGAAAGGCGAGCGAAGCTCAAGAGAGGCCACAACTCAAATGCAACAATAAGACCCGTATATATGATTCAGACCCATTCAGATGCATTCCGTGCCATTTTGCGATTTTTCACCTGTTGTTTGGACTTTGTTTGGAGGCAGTTTTCTTTTTTAAAGGCCTTGTTGTTACTCTTCTGGAGCCGGTTCCCACTTGGCAGGTATCGGAAGCTTTTAGAGCAATGGAGCCGTGTCTACGAGGACGTGGTGATGTTCTGAGCAAGTCCTCATGCAGTGTGTGTGCGTGAACCATTTGAAGAGATGTAAAATTTCTAACTTGTTGGGCTTCCGGTTCTCTGTTATAGGTTTTGACTTCCATCACTTTGTAGGTTTGCAGGGGGACCATCCATGTACTGTGTGCGATGGTCCAACGAAGCGGCCACAGTACACGCGGATATCACGGCTGATCACCGTGACGTACCTGCAAGTTGTTTTTACTGCTGTGGCATGGGGCCAAGCCGGCTAAGCCGAGAACCCGCTCTCCGACACTTTCATTTCAAGGTTTGCACGTTTGCCGCAATCCCGATTTTTTCGACAATATTTTCTGAACTGGAAAGGGGAAGGGCCAGCTTTCAATTTGATCATTTTCTGCACCGGCTATGGCGACGGTAGTTCCTTGATACTTTGTCGGGTCGCTTCACCGACCCCTTATCAGGCGTAAAGGAAGTGTTTGCATCTTACGTGCGTGTCATGGAATTGGCTGAGGCGAACAGAGTCTATCCGCGCACACCAAGTCAAAGGTGTATGTTGCATAGCTTTGCATAGCTTTGCGTATGGTCTTTTAGACAGCAGGACGTTCGACTTTGGTTCGACTTTGACTCAGAAATGGTCAGAAGGATTCAGAAAAATCCATGACCAATGGGTACAGGGGTGCAGCAATGGATACAGGAGCTCCGATCGCATTATGGGAGTTCCATCGACCGAGTGAAGCCGTACTTCGAAGCCGCTGCCACCTTCCGGTCTGCCTCCGAGCGCGTTCAGGTGCCTCGGCATGCTTCAGTTCTTGCCCAAGAATGTCCGAACTGTCCAAATGATACAAGGCGATGTATCACATCTATGATCTATGGACATATATTTGGCAGGTGCATTGTCAGGTATCGGAGATTTCCGGAGGTTTCCATGTGAAGAGTTTGAAGTTTCCTGGCATCTGCCGCATCTTGCCGTTTCCGCGCGCTCCGTGGCAGGTGGTGATGAAAGAGTTCTGCGCTGCGGCTTCCCAGTACAGCCAAGCCAAGGCGGACCTTAGAAATATCGAGACGCGACTGGCCTACGGGGCGCACAAGGCACCGGAGATCTTTCGGAGATTCCGGGAAGGGCAACCTCTTTTGTGCAATGACTTGGAGAATTTCAGGAGTCATTTTCCTTGGTAAACGTTTGGAGCAGCTACCACTCTACAATCCCTTACCATGAAGAAATTGCAAGAAGTTTATGATTTCAAAGAATATGATAGCCACTGCATCCAGTGCTGACCTTTGTGTTACAAGCATAGGTTCAAAACAAAATAGGCTAGAGTTAGAGAGATGTAGAGAGACCATCATAGATACTCGAGCGGACCACTGATTAGATTGATTAGTCATGATATTGTCACGATCAATGAATATTAATGAACATGTTCAACATATTTCTACATGTTATTATAACCGCATCATGCCCGATCCACATCGCCCCAGGTGCGTCTTGATCGAGACCAGCAAGATGGCCTTTCTCGTGCCACTGTGCGGGTGCTAAAATGCCGACAGGCAGGGCTGGTGGCTGGTGAAGAATCGCTGACTTTCCAAACCGGGACAAAATTTATAATATTTATATATATAATATAATTCAATGATGTCCAGTGAGTTTTGCTGCGCAATTCAACGCCACAAAGAAATCAGTTGAGAAAATATATCGATCAAATTGGATGTGTGGATTTGAAATACTTGCCCAAAAGCTAGGACCGTGACCGACGAGAGCAAGACTATGCAGAGAGCCTCCGAGAATACGAGGACAGGTTGACCTTCTTGTGGAGCCTCACCGGGCCTGCAATGGACATCATCAAGTTGGACATCAATTAGTGGGGTGCTGGAATACACTAAACCTGGTAGAACTATGTAGAACTATGTAGAACTATGTAGAACTATGTAAAACTATGTAGAACTTCGATTGTGGCAATGGCAAACCCAGTTCCTCCACTTAGGGATGGTTGAAGAAATTGAACCATCTGCTGAAGTATGCTGAAGTGCTATAGAATTCAGCTTAGTAAGGCATATATTTCAATATATGTCATGTTTGTTTCATGTTTATTTCAAGCACTTCAACATACTTCAACTTCAACGGGCAGGAGGCAAAGCAAGCATGTGAATCGTGGCGATCGCAGCTTGGTGATGCCCTGATCAAGCGATATGAACCTGTGTTCAGGTCAGGGACGGCAGGGAAGTTTCAATCAACCGGCATGGTTTGCTGATGTTTGCTGGTTTAATCACGGTCAACGTGAGGTAAATCTGGACATATCTGGACTCATTGTTGCTTGTTGATGATTGCATGGGGGTTCGTCTATTGCACATAAAAGGATCTAAAAGGTCTAAAAGTCGGCCGCAGTAATTTTAACTCCGAGCGAACAAGTTCCGCATCGGATGATTCGCCTCGAACCTGCTGCAGACTTCGAGCAACAACACATTTTATTGTGCATTGTTTGGACGATGTGTCGACACCACGAATCTCAAACTCAAAAACTAATGCCTTGTGACAGCTTATGAAGATATTGTCGGAGATGAGGTGGTTTTTCACATAGAATTTCCACAGAATTCCATCGGTTACGGTTAAGATAATTTATCCCATGTGCTATTGAAATATAATTGACATCACCGCTACATCATCTACATTTCTCCCTCTATGTGTTGCATATATTTGTATATGTATATTGTATATTATGTTTGTTGTATATGTTTGTTGTATTTGTTGATCTAATCATAGATCCGCCAGGCAGCTGCAGCAGCATCAGAGCACCTTACGGACTGAGCGGCAGCGCATCCAAGGCTTCACAGAGCGCGCAGCTTCAGCGCCTCGCAGTGCCACAAAGGATCCAACGGACAGAGTGGTGAGTTGTGTGGTGGAAAATCTATACATAATTAAGCTGCATACATCTGCATACTTCATAATTAAATATATAGTTACTGTAGCTTAATAAATCTTAATAATTAGTGCAAATAATCCAAATAATCGATTAGTGTAAGCTGCAATAAAACCTATTGGAACAGCATTTGTTGTTTTCATTTCTTTTCCATTCGGGGCCGAGGCAAAAGGGATCTACAACAAATCATTAGCGGAGCTTGATCGCATCAATGTTGCTGTGCAGCTTGGCTCAGGGCCGTGGCACGATGCTCCGGGTGGGTTTCGGAGGGTTCCATTGGGAGCCAGACCTAGAACGGTCTCGATACCTTACTGTGACATGATGTCACCTCTTGTTGCAGTATCTCAGTTGGTACTGCAAATGTTAAGGTGATGTGCATATCAATATTGTCAATATGCACCAGACCAGACCAGAGAAATCAACATGTGTTTCTCAAATCTTTCGAAATTCCCAAGAGGAATTGAAACCGTGTTGTTACGCAATCAGAGTGATTAAACTGATTCACTGAAGTTACGACCCCCTTTCCATTTCAATTCGAAATACAATCGATGGTGATCTTTCAACGGTTTATAAGTGTGCAGATTGCAACCACTAAGTCACACGTGCTAAATGCGAAGAAATGCAAGGCTTGTCTTGAAGGATTGTCGGCATCGCATATGCACCGAAACCCAATGCGCAAATGCAAATGACCAAGGCGATCTCAAACAAATTAAAAACCTTGCGTTGTGGATCGCTGTGACGTTCCCTACCCAACACTGCCACCCAAAAGGAACTGGCACAAGTATTGCATGTAAGTCAGATACAGTTAGATGTTCTTTAGTATGTTCTTTAGTATTTTCTTCAATGATATCTTAAGTATTCTTAAGTCATGTCTTCTTTGTACTTATTTTAATTGATCTTTTGTTGGTCAACGAGCTTTGAGCTTCTCAATCGAGCTTGACTTCTGGCATCTTCTGGCATCTTCTGGCATCTTCTGGCATCTGGCACTGCCGTTTCCGCATTGCCCAGCTGAGGCACGAAGCTCGTGCGGTGGCGAAGGAGGCCACAGCACCGCAGCCGCCGCCGCCCCCGGCCGTGCCGCCGGTGCCGCCGGCTGCGCCGGAAGAGGCGCCCGAGGCGCCGGAAGTGACTGTGGCAGCTAAGGAGCCCGAGATGCCACAGGAGCTCCGAGCTTCCGGACATGTTTGGGTGGCTATGGGTGGCTCAACGGCTTTGATTCAAGGAATTTCACGTCATTTCACATCATTCTATGCAGATTATGCATTTTTACTCCAAATCGCAGTGCAGATGGCCTTTTTGAGCTTGCATTTTTGCAGAGATTTGGAGCGAGGAGCGTACCACTGATGCTGCAAAAGAAGTGTTTACCGAGGATTTGCCGTGGACCAAGAAAATAGCATGAATTGATATGAATTGGCTTGAATTGCATGTCCTTTTCCAAGATGCTTCTTTCGTTGCAGAAAGTCTGTTCATCTCGATCTCAGTGATGCAAGGCCACTTGGGCAGACCGAAAACCGACATGGAGATTGACCAGTGAGTCACAGCAATTTGTGCTTCGCCAACTTGTGAAGCGCCTGAAATCGGTGGACACTCGTTTCCAGTAGCGCATGCGACTTGCAATTTCAGAGGCTCCTCCCAAGATCTCTCAAGGGGAGAGGGCGGAGGGTTGGCAGTCCTTGACAAAGCGCAGAGAAACTGGAAAAATGCCTTGGAAAGCACACGGATCAAGATGAGAAGCGGAGCGACAGGGAGCGACAGGGAGTGGGAGGAGATGATTGGAAAACATGGTGAGGATTGTTGAGGCATATTTATTTCATTTCCCGGTCCCAAATTCACCCGGGCATGAAGAGCTTTCTCAAGACAAAGATGTGGATCAGTCACATGCCACGAACCGTTGAAGGGACCACTTGGGTCAGTTCGATACCAAGGGGCATATGTCACCATACTTTGAACCAAGGCTAGATTCAAACCTTTGTGCAGGTGACATTGGAGGATCCGCTGCAGAGAGAGGCCCATGGATTTCGTCGATTGGACAGTTAAGAAGAGAGAAGTGTGAGGAGTCAAACAAAGAATCGAACGGGCGGAACATGTCGGAGTTCCCACGGATTTCGCTGCAGGTTGATAGCTTGATGAAGCTTCAGGCTCAGAGCAGAGCTGCCAAATCGGAAGCTGAGGCGCTTAGAGATCATGCGAGAAATGAGAATTTGGGAAATTGGAAATTGCAGCTGCAAACAATCCAATGATTCTAATATATTCTATAATATGATTCTGCATAATCTGCATACAAATTGCATACAAATTACAAGAATCTGCAGAGAAAAATATGACTTCAGACCGCTGTCCTGTCCAGACTGACGTCAGGCCGCAGCCGCCGCGGCTCGCCGTGTGGACGATGCCGTGGGCGCAGAGGCCTTCGCCGGTGAAGCGAGCGCCGCCTCCGTGGCACAGGCGCGGCAGATCGCGGCCGATCGTTGTGGAGGGTTGATCGGTTGATCATAACTTGATCATAACATAAAACCATTAAAACCGATAAAACTCAAACGTCAGGTTGGAATATGATGAGAATATATGAATATATATGAATATATGGATGAGGCCACCCCGGATTTTAGGTTTCCCAAAATGTTGGGCTGTGCTGACGCAGGCGCTCCTAGAAGAAGAAAACAAAGAGCTTCGGCAGGCCTGCGGAGTGTAAATTAAGGCCAAGTGCCAAAAACGTGTTACAACTCGTTGCATTTTCCCTTGGGAACTTCGGCCCCAGGAACTTCAAAAGAGAATGCCTCAGCTGAAGGCAGGAAATTAAAGCATACCATAGCATTCCCAGGATTGACAATTTGAAAGGACGCTTTTGTTTGAGGATGTTGATGTTGAGATGGCTGCAGGCTCCCGCTTCCCTACTTGAAAGCTCTAGTTCTGCAGGCTCGCAGTATGGTTTCCTATTGGTGTCCGGGTTTGCAGCAATTTGCCATGTGTTTGCATTTGGATTGCATTCGGCTCACTCCTGGTTTGTGTCATGGTACTACATGGTACTACTGTTGCCAGGAACCTCAGCAGAAGCCCGGCTCTCAGGTGTCCAAACGACCGCGCGCCTTGGTTTGATACATTGGATGGGCGGGGGAATTGGCAAGTGCCTGGAGGCCCAAGCGCGGTGGAAACTAGTGGCCTTCCTGCAAGTTATGATGGCCGGGAACTGTGCAGCGAAGTAGTCGTTGCCACAAAGTCATTTCACAATTTTCGCAGGTGAATCGCACGTCAATGTTGAACCAAGTTGTTTGCACAGGTTGTCGCGACTGCTGTGGTACTTGCTATTCTTTATTTCGGCACACGGAATCCGTGTCCGTGGCTCGTTTACTGCTTCGTTGGAGATGGGTCAAGGGATGTCGGGCAACGACAAAGATTACTTGGTGACTTTGGTGACACGAATATTGTGTGAGCCCTCATGTGACACATGTATGAGATGTCCAATATCCTGTGAGTGTCCAAGTGAGATATTGTTACGCGTTTGGTGTCGACGGCAATAAAAGCGGATTTTGAACCGTAAAGAACAGCTACATTGGCTACATGAAGCATACTGCTACAAGTAGTGAGTTTTTTTCCACACTTGACGAGTTGTTTTCGTTGCTTTAGACATTTTTAGACAGCTGAGGGCATGTCAAGGCATATAACATGCCAGGCCAAAGGAGGAGAGGCCTCGACTCAGGTGGGGCAACGGAGGGCATCGGAGTTTCCGGGATTACACGCCTTGCATGTCGCAAGGAGCAGAAAGTCCACAGTTGGATTCTGTTGTCATTTTTCTTGACTTCATATCAACAACATTCAACAAATTTGCAACAACATATCAAGAACATATGAACAAGTCCTGAGTTACAACTTCAACGGTGGCACACCATGGCACACCAGCTGGTGTTTGCGCAGTTCATTGTTCCAACATGTTCCAACTTGGTTGGCCAGGTATGGCACAGACTCAGGATATGCCAAGGCCAGGGCAACAACTTAGGTGCGAGAGATTGCACGAGTGCTGGGAAGAGCACACTATCGACATGTTGCATGACATGCCACAGTAATACACGCCCAGCCAGATGCCATCAGATGCCCACTTGTTGGTTTTATTTGGTTTTCATTGTGGCTCGCAAAGCCTCAAGATTCACAGGGCTGTTGCGCAGACTTTTTGAAGGCGGGAACCGCGGCGGGAAGATTCAGATCTCCCAAAGGCGTTGTAGATGAGGACGAGGAGCCAGTGACTTTTGCCGGGATAGCCTAGTTTACCCATCTATTAACGGGGAAAATATGGGAAGATTATGATTTGAAAAAAATGTGAAGCAAATATTGGTGATTTTTAGAGACATGCCCCAGGAGCAAGTGCTATCGGACCTTCACTTTGCTCGGCCGCAAGAGGTCGGGTGATAGCGTGGCGCAGTGAAGATGCCAGGTTTGTTCCCTCAGATCCTCGGTTTCCATCGGTTTCCCGGTTCCGCCAGGTTTGGACCCGTTCCTGAGAAACTCAGGGCGTCAGGCGGAGTTTCACCGTGCCTATGGACCTGGGATGACCTGGAAGAAGTGACATTCTGCTTCCGAAAGTGGTAGGTCTGGTAGGTTGGTGTGTAAAGGCATATTGTTTATGCGTTACAATGGGTTACATTACAATCATTACCAATATATCCAATATGTCCATGGGAAATTAGCACTGCGGGATGAAATCCCACACTGCAGTCAGACTGCAGCATATGGCATTGTCAACAAAGAGCCGAGTGGATGAAGCCCTTGCCCTGTGGAATATACATGTGATGAGCGTGATGAGCGTGATGAGTGATGAGCATGTGTGATGACCAGGTTGTTTTTGTTCTTTATTGAAGTGCATCATGTATCATCATGTAGTACCATGTAGCAGCGTAGCATCCTAAAAATTCTGACCGCTGGTGCACACTGAGGCAATGCCTTCTGTTTTGAGCTGAGTTCACAGCAAGTCAACGAACTTCAACGAACCCCTCCAGCTGAGGTTGAGGCAGCTGCAATGGTGCTGGGGTCTCACTTGACATCACTTTTTGAAAAGAAATGTATGCTGCGAAAATTCTTGAGGAATTGCATAAGTCACTTTAAGTCACTAATTCGAGGGTTTCTGTGTTGCCCAGTTGAGGCCTGACCAGTCCGTGGATGGCGTTTTCATTGATGGAGATCATTCGTCAGCACTCCCAAGTTGAGAGTCACAAGCAGAATAGACTCGGAAAGTTTGGGAAAGATTATCATGATATCATCATGATATCATCATGATATCATCAGTATCATCAGTTGTAGTTCTGTGAAAAGTCTCAAAAATCTCCTGAGGTACCGCGAAGTGGTCAACGACATTGATGCCTGGGAGCCGAAGGTCCAGTCGAGTGCTTGGGCGTGGCAATGACCAAGTTTTTTGATGACACATCATATCACATATCATATATCTTTTTTTAATTCTTGTAATATATCGTATATCATATGTATATATCATATACACATCTGACAATCATATGACAAACATACGTATATGACAGACATATGACACTATGACTGAATCTATGAACCATGCCTTCTACCAGCCAGGTGAAGCAGGGAGGTTTCCTGAGTGGTCACGACTTTGGGAACCATCCAGATGTGGTGCGACACAGATGGGGAGCGGGAAAGCACTTTGTTCCCCACTGATCACCGAAGAACACCTCGTGGTCTCCTTCAAGTGTCCTTCAAGTCTCCTTCAACCTGAATATAAAATAATATAAAAAGAATAGCTGTTCCAGGCAAATCACTCATCTCTGACTCATCTTGATTCGCTGGCTCCTTCAATGGTCGCTGCATGAGTCTGCACTGGACTTGATGGGATTTCGATGTGGAGGCACGTGCTGTACTAGAACGCGCGGCAGAGTTCAACCGGTTGGGAAGCCAAGTGGGGTGAATCGCTAGCAGACTTGCTGCAGAACATGTTTCCCCGTTTTCCTATTGTCAGGAGACCGGTTGAAATCACGAAAAAGGAGTCATAGAATATCATGATTATCATGTTGACAATGTCGTATAGCATGTTGATATGTTGCCTGGAGACCATTCCAACATGTTCCAACCCGTTCCAACCCGTTCCAACCCGTTCCAACCCTCAAGAACCTCCATAGCCAGTCGCATGACCGCCAGGACGGTCCACCTGTCAATGGCCTGGGCCTCAGAGAAGCTGCTAGGCTACGCAGTCAGCCGCTGTTCAGCTGTTCAGCCAAGGATTGGTTCTGGTACTACTATCTTTGAAATCTTTGATAATGAGATGGGAGATGGAGATGGGGGTTCCGAGTTAGGAAAAAGATGGAAAAAGCTGGTCAGCGCACTGCATATCAAAGACCTCACGATGCTTTTTTGTTGCAGGACTCATGACATGTGCCATGGATACGAGCCATGATTTTGGTTACTTGCACACGCCACCAACACCACAAGCGTGTCGTCCGCAGCGTTTCGTAGCGAACAAGGCAGAGGGCAGGTGAGACAATATGGTTCATCAGTAAACACAAAAATTGAATGTCAATGATAGGGCAAGGCACATTCTTCTTTGTTCGCGACTGTTCCAATCCCGTCGAATCGCGGTGACATCCAGGGCTCAACATGCCTAGTATTCCTCTCCTCCCAGCTGCTGTGGCAGTCATCGGAGCTTGCGGTGCGGTCTACGCGGGGATTGTGCATTTAGCAAGTTTGGCAGCCGACAAAATCGTCGCAGAATATGCTCCGACCACATCGGACTATGAAGTTGGAGGTCTCATCGTTCGCCTTTTCCAAGGCATTCTGTGCATCTTCTTCGCATTGGCTCATACTGCCACTGCTTGGGCTCCGGTGCTTGCGGCTGTGCTGGTTGTGCTCAAACATTGGCACCCCCAGAGCTGAGAGCTGAAGAGAAAGAGAAGCTGAGATCTGCAAGCTGAGCTGCCTGAGCTGCCTGACCTACCCGACACAACGGAATGCGTTGGGAATGGCCTTTGAACTCGCAGCCATATGAGCAAACTTGACAATGGTTCCATTTTGTGACTGGATGTGATTGCGTGAAAAAAAAAACAGCTGTGGGAAGGATGCCCGGGCTGGTCAGACGTCAAAAGAAAGGAAGCAAGAGGCAGTGAAGCGATGTCGATGCAAGTCGCTAAAACTTGAAGGAAGGCATTGGAAAGGCAGTTGATGGTGATTGATACGTTACCCCTGCTGCACCATGCTTTTTATAAGAGCTGCCCTGCAGTCTTCACTTCAAAGTGATACCAATGGACACATGAACACGAATCAAACAGAACTTTTGACTGACTGGATTGCCAGCAAGACAACAATGGTATCCAATGGTATTTTTTCCAAGAGTGCTCGGAAAATACGGTCAGCTTCAGCAAGTTGACACAATTTTTGGATGACATTGTGTCATATTGTGTCATCCATTGTGTCATCCACATGTCATCGATATCCATGAAATTCCCGAAGCATTGCGATCCCACAGGGCGATCCACATTCCGAAGCTCGAAAGATGAGAAAGCTGCTGTGGCAACAGCTGGAACAAACATGGAACAAACTGTGTGGCAGCTGGAACAAACTGGAACAAGACATGGAATGTATGGAATAAGCGGCATTTCTGAGTCCATTTGTAAGTCAATAGAGTCTATTTATGTCTATTTGTATTTTGCTTCGCATGCTTCGCCATGGCGCTTGCCATAGATGGCGCTAAAGGCGCGTAACGCTTTGGCGAGATGTCAACTTTGTGTGTTGCGTCAGGTTCCCCACTGCTGGTGGGGATCTGATTGGAATTGATTGGAAACATGAAGTGAACATAAGGGTGCTGGAGGTGTCAGGGGTCCAGATATCAAGATATTGTTTGTCGTAGTCAGAGCAATGGGTGAGAATTTGTGCCGTGAAGTGGTGAACTATTGTGTGATATGAACTCAAGTATGGCAGAGATTGACAAAACTTCGGCTTCGTTTCCAAGCATTTCAATTTTCGCGGTGCTCATTATGCGTCGTTCCACTTTCATGAATCTAGAGTCCTTGAGGGCACACTTAAAGGACGGTCTTTGAGGCTTGTCATTCATTCATATTTCATTCATTTTCACATATTTTCTTGTTTTCAGCTAGGAGCGGTGGCGCTGTCAAGCCGATGTTCGGAAGCCCAGTGGGTGAGATTGAGATGGAGGGTACCAAAATGTACCAAACACCACCTTCGCACTTGCCGAAAATCGGAGCTTCCTGGCAGTCACTTAGTCTATCTTAGTCTGCATGCCGTTTCTTGGCTCCAAGCTTTCAGTTGCAAAGAGGATCTTGCAAAGGTCCAGTTCAATGTCACTGACCGGCATGGCAACTCTGGACTCCCAAAAGTAGCCAAAGTTGAAGTTCCAACAGTTCTTCCCATGTTCAACACCTTGACTCAACTCAAGCTGCAAAGATCACAGGGCCAGTACGGCCATGGTGGTGCAGGTGGACTTGAGGCGACGTCGCTGTTTCGGACCATGTTTCGGCACATGGCACCACTGTCGCTGTGCTATGCAGTCGTGCCAGGCACAAAGCCTTTGAAGGCGCTCCAGACTCGATGAACAGTTGGGATGTGAATGTTGGACGTGTTGGGCACACGTGAGCTCATAATTCTATAGTTTATAGTCATCGTTTTTGTTGGATTTTTGACAGCCACATTGAAGGACACGTTGAACGAGATGAATACTGCCATATACTGCCAATTCTTGCGAACATGATGAACATGCACGTCTGACGATGTCACCTCTTGATGGTGGAAGAAATGATCGAATCTCACTGAGAAATTTCATTCAGCACACCAGGAATCATGGCAAACAAAGGGCACCAGGAGGCGTGGCATGGTCCCAGGAGTTTCAGTGAGGTTTCAGGTTGGACCTCAGAAAATCTCAACCTTCCGAGTTGCGGATGACTTTTACCTGATCAAGGGCGGTGTGAGACTTTACATCACACAAGAATACACTCAATGAAGGGTGGTGTGAGACTGTGGTGTGAGACTTGACATCACATAACAATACACTCGTGTAATGGCTGCATGATTGTTGCCATGCTCTGTTGCTGTGTGCGTAGATACATGCGGGTTAGCCACGTCATGCCGCAAAATGCATTGTGATGGCTGCATGAATGTTGCATGGAGCTTGTGTTGGGGAGGAAGACGGAGCACGAAACCTTGCGTTTTTCCGTGTAAAGTGGCTGCAGCCGGCGATGAAAGGTACCTCCTGTGTGCAGCGGTTGCGGTTTGGATCGTTTCGAAGTCAATCGGTTCCTCCTCTGTGTTCTGCAAGGAGTGTGCGTAGTTCTATGCGCTTGTTGAATCTCTGGTTGCAGATCGCATTGGAATGGCTGCATGATTGTTGTCAGGTTTTGTTGCCATGTGCTTAGAGAGATACGGGTTAACCACGTGATCCTGCAAAACGCATTGTGATGGCTGCATGAATGCACAAAGTAGTACTGTTAAGTATTTTGTGCAAGCTTTGCAGTACAAAGTAGTACTGGGACGTGCTTTGTGCAAGCTTTGTAGTACAAAGTAGTACTGGGAAGTACTTTGTGCAAGCTTTGTAGTACAAAGTAGTACTGGGAAGTACTTTGTGCAAGCTTTGTAGTACAAAGTAGTACTGTGAAGTACTTTGTGCAAGCTTTGTAGTACAAAGTAGTACTGGCAAGTACTTTTTGCAAGCTTTGTAGTACAAAGTAGTACTGGGAAGTACTTTGTGCAAGCTTTGTAGTACAAAGTAGTACTGGGAAGTACTTTGTGCAAGCTTTGTAGTACAAAGTAGTACTGGGACGTGCTTTGCTCAAGCTTTGTCGTACAAAGTAGTACTGGCAAGTACTTCTTGCAAGCTTTGTAGTACAAAGTAGTACTGGGAAGTACTTTGTGCAAGCTTTGTAGTACAAAGTAGTACTGTGACAGGCTTTGCAGTACAAAGTAGTACTGGGACGTGCTTTGTGCAAGCTTTGTAGTACAAAGTAGTACTCCGAAAAGCTTTGTGCAACCTTTGTAGTACAAAGAAGTACTGGGGAGAACTTTGCGCAAGCTTTGTAGTACTGGGAGAGGTGCTTTGCGCAAGCTTTGCAGCACAAAGTAATACTGGGAAGTAATCTGCGCAAGCATTGTAGTACAAAGTAGTACTGAAACGTGCTTTGTGCGAGCTTTGTAGTACATAGTAGTACTGGGAAGTGCTTGGTGCAAGCTTTGTAGTTCAAAGTAGTTTGTAAAGGTCTTTCTGTGTAAATGCATCTGTTTCTCAAGCTTATGCGCACAAAAGCTTTCTGCGCCCAATGTTTTTTGTGCAAGAGACTTCTCTCTGACAGTTGAGAGCTTTCGGGCGTGCAGAACAACTGAGATGAGTTGAGAAAAACTTTGAGGAGATGAAAAAGGCTGATCAGTGCTCGGATGAGATGAAAACAGTTGAGAAGAACTTGTCTAGATGACATGTGAGAAGAGAGGGGATGAGATGAGGTGAGGTGAGATGAGGTGAGAAGAGCTCACATGATTTGAGATGAGATGAAGTGTGAAGTGTGAAGTGCGGGGTGTGAAGAGCGCAGTGTGAAGTGTGAGGAAAGTGTTTGCTTGGCGTTGCGTTGCGCCGGGGTCGCGCGCAGGTCATGTTCTTGGACAACAACACTGCAACAGCTTCGCACAAAGCACGCACGCACGGGCCTAGCTGGCGCACGGCGCATGCAAGTTCTATAGATGAGAAAGGTCTTATAGTATATCCCTAAGGCAACTTTCGCCCCGCCTCGTGCGGGTACTACTAATAAGGTATTATGATGTACTATGTGTATGTTTTTATTTTTTATATGACCAAAGATGTGTATGCACACCAAAAAATTGTATTTCTGCCTAGCCTTGCAAATACATGTTGACAAACACCTGAGAAAGTTCAAACAGTTTGTGAAATCAGCAATGTTTTAGTCTTACCATTCCATCAGCTTCATCGTTTTCCTACTGCTTCTAATCGCTGCAGGCTTGGCCCAAAGATGACTTGAGTATCTTGAAGGCTGGAGACAAGGCACCGGACCGGGGCGGCAATTTGGAAGACAAAGCCATGGCAAAGCCGAAAGCCACCAGAATCGCTATGAATCGCCTTTTTTTGGCGAAGGTTGAGTACTACAGCAAGACCCATCAACACTTCGTTGAAGGAGAGGTGTTGGATGTCGAGCACAACGAGGCGTGTCAATGCGGCCATGCACGTTTCACAGGGGTTGATTGACGTCATCGCATGGCACATATTCAACATTGTTTAACTATCTGTGCCTTTCCTCATTTCCTCTATTTGGGAGTGAACTGCTCAGTCGTATGCAATCTCACACGAGTTAGCATTGCAAGATGTTTGAACAACTTTCCCAAACAAAATTTTGGAGTATCAATTTGCCAAGGTTCATATTTTGACATATCACCATAGAATCACCATAGAATCACCATAGAATCAACATAGAATCACCATAGAATCAACATAGAATCACCATAGAATCACCATAGAACCACCATAGAATCACCATAGAATCACCATAGAATCACCATAGAACCACCATAGAACCACCATAGAATCACCATAGAATCACCATAGAACCACCATAGAATCACCATAGAA
>Ga0126342_10006485_pt1 | contig 20750 bp, 22 predicted proteins | sample Cyp1metagenome_FD_92528 | JGI IMG/M metagenome (GOLD analysis project Ga0126342, IMG submission 92528) | Coral microbial communities from Lord Howe Island, Old Settlement Bay, Australia - Cyphastrea 1 metagenome | ecosystem: Host-associated > Invertebrates > Cnidaria > Coral ...
ACATATAGATGTATGATTATATATGTTATTACATGTATTACTTATTATATATGTTATTATATATGTCATTTATTATATATATATATATTATTTGTTATTATTATACATATATATATATTAGTATTATATATATATTATTATCATTATTATTATTACTATTATTATTAATATTATTATTATTATATATATATATATATTATAATGTTATAATTTGTTATATATATATATGTACATATTATCATATATTATTATATTTAGTATTATCATGTTTATTGTTATTATTCATAAACATAATAAGAGATTATATAGTATATTATATAATTATATTTATTAGCAATAGCTCGTAGTAATCTAGTTTGCCTTCGGTGCCTAATACTGAGACTCCCAGCCATTACGTGGTCACAATCGATGTCATGCACCTTTCAGGGAAAGAAGGATCTGGTTCCGAAATCACCAGATTTCCATTGAACTGCAGCTACATAATGACATGGGCGATGAAAGGCTCCTCAAGAGGTTTACTTTGGAAATGCCGAACATAAAAACACACTACACTATGACACATTCCCGTAAATTGCTGAGATGTGCTGAGATTTCTCAAGCGCTTCGGGCTCTGAACCAAGCGCCTCGCAACTCTCGGTGGTCCATTGTTTCCAGGCATCGTAGCTTTCCCGCGACCAAGGGGCTGAACTCTGCCCCGAATTGGTGATACGACAATTTATCTCGTGGATGCGCTTCTGTTCCTCAGTAAGCGAGAGAGAGAGAGAGAGGGTTCTCCTCTATATAGTTCTCTGTCTCTTCAGAGTTCTCCCATGTACGATTCATGAATACAGGTAATTCCCAAACAAGTCATCTGTCTACCACTGCGACTGGAGCTTCAGGAGTCAACTTCTTCGTCGCATCCATGATAAAATTGCGAACAGCACAGAAAACGTGCCTTGGATTTCAGGTAGCTAATGGCTTGACCAGTCAATTTGGCCCCAGACTGCCCCACAAGGAAGACATAGAAAGACCATGAAGAATCATAAAGAAAAGTAAAGAACCACAAAGAAACGCAAAGTCTCAGTAAAACAGTTTCGTATTGTCTTGTCATGGAACAGGTCGCAGCGGAAGGCATGATGACCTGCAAGGAATTCAGTCCAGGCAGAACTGTTCGCACCGCCAATCTGACTAATCTCACAAGATGCAACAAGCTCCCGGCCTTCGGGCCATACGTGCTCTTGGCAGAGCCGGCAATCTGTTTTCCACATCTCAATCATTCTCTGGGTGTCCTTGTTCTCATGTCTATCTGCTCGCTGCATCAACTTGTACCTCACGCTCCAATCTCAAACCAATGCGCTATACTGGCACCAAGCAAAAGGACTTAACATTTGAGAGTTGCACAATTGCGCAGGGAAATGCAGGGAAGGATTTGGAGCGTCGAAACCAAAGGCAAAAAGGCATGCGGGCATTTCAATTCATGTCCGAAGGGTAAGTTTTCTTTCCAGTTGCTGGATGACATATGCGTCTTGCCAAAGTCACACAACCGGGTTGAAGCCCTCAAAGAATTCCAGTGGCTCATCCTCACATAGCAGACGGTAACCTTCGTCGCTGTAGAGTCGAATGTGTGGAGCTCCACGGTCCAACGCAAAGAGTGCCACTGCTTCAAGGCCCAGATTTCTCTTCAGCAGCAGAGCAACCTGCTGCGGTGTATCTGCTAGCTTCGGGATGGGTTTCAAGTGCTGAAAAGCATTTATTGTGTGCGTGTGTGATTCAGCAACTGACTCGCAAGACGCACTGCGGTTCTTTTTTTCACTGCACACGTCTGTGAAATTGAGGCCCGACATGGTCCAAGATCCGGCCGTTAAAGAACTCGAAAGTTCCGTGAAAGCTCCATGTGAAACTGTGACGCCCTCGACCTCAACAGTATGGACTTGGCCACGTTACATGGAGGCCAGCCTTGTTGGTGGGCCATTGTTTCTGGTCATCTGGATGGGTTCCATAGAATGGCAAACGATGTTTCACATTCCATTCCTTGTTCGAGCCAGCTGACTGCCTTTCCAACCACTTCAATCGCCGCCTTCGGAACATCGGGTCAATGAATCGGTGCCGTCGGGCCATGTAACTTTGTAGTTGAGGAGCATCAAACAGCTTCTCATTTGAGCCAATATTCGATATGTCCAGTGCCTTCAACCCTTTAACAGGCAAATGTTCTTGGAACACCTGCTCGTTTGGGACAAACTTTATTGGATTTTTTTGCGAAACGAGCCGATAGCACCCATAAAGGTCTTGTATTGTCGGATTTGACAGGAAGTCTTCCTCCTTGAGGTTTTTGAAGAACTCTTCTAGTTTCTCCTGATTTTGGAGGATCTTCTCTAAGGTCTCCTCCACATGTTTGATGCTTTGATGATTGACTCTGGGAGCAAAACGTTCTTGGTGCATTTCAAAATAATCCTGATTCTTGAAATCTTGGAGGTTGTATTTGGATGGAAAATACCATCGCATGAGCTTTCGACCCTCCAGCTTCTTCCGGAGCTGTCGATCACCTGGCATGTTGCCCTGGGGTCCAAAGATCCGTTCCTGTCCGATGGCGATCTGTTCTTCCTTCCATTCCCGTGAATCTGTGCGTGACCCGAAGCTTCGGCTCAGATATTTAGCAGGCCACGAGCGGAAGCGCCAGGGACGCAACGCCATGGCTCGTGAAGGGTATTGTGATACTGTGACTGTCAAGATGTGGATTATCTAGGAGCAATGCACATGCAAATATATTAAAATATTGCATGCTCCCCGAAGGACAAGAAACGTATTTTGACTTCAAGATGCCTTGGTGGCGTCGTGCTGACGCATCTTTCACCATTTGGCAAATCTTTCTGAAAACTTGCAGTACTGGCATTCATGGGCCACCGTGTGCAGTAAACACACTCACTGCGCACCAGCCACAGTCTAAAGCCCAGAGATCTGCTCCATCCAACACTCCAGGAATCTACATTGACAAACATGCAACCAATTGCAACCATAAACAACTTGTCAGCACATAATGATATGTCAATTACATTCAAATTGCTGGTTTTCGCATCAGTATCAGGTGACATTTTCCAAAGTCAAGCAGTTGCAGTCGTTCCACCCAGCCTCAGCCATCAGCTGGCATCCCATGGAATGCCCCAAGAGAGCGAACGGAGCGCCTTCAAAGCTGCCTCCCTCAGAAGTTCGCAATAGATGGATCTCAATACTCTCACTGCCACTCTGCTTTCAAAATCAAACAGTGGACGGCGGTCTCTTTGCGATGAGCGAACGAACCACAAACCTGCACAAGTGGGCCTTGGCATGGGGTGCCAAAACACTGGCTAGCGCTTCAAATGCCTCCTGTCGAAAGAATGGCGCTTAGAAATAACACTGTAGCTTGCCACTTCCAAGTGTCTTGTGTTGTTCAAAGCACATGGCATAAAACCCTATGGGCTGATCAAGCAAAGCTCGTCAAAGTCATAAATAATCAGTCAACGTGCGCAAACTTCGCACAAACACCATATGATAAGATTGGTGCTTGAGACATACAGTAACATAACTGGATGACTGGATGTGTGTGTGTGTGGGATATCAATGGATATCATGTAACACATGTCATGGACATACGCAAGGTGTGTAAACTGACAGTGCATTAGGATCACTGAAAGCTCCGTCCTTGGCTTCGTCCACCAACATTTTCGCAAGTGGCTGAGAGGAGCGCTGTCCATGCCCAGGTCGTTCAAAAATGGCAACGTCGATCCATGGTGGAACCTGTCCAGCCACAACATTTATTCCAGGGTCATGTCTTAAAAATAGTCTCAAAGTAACTTTAAAATATATTATACATACTTAAACATAAGGAACCTGCCTGTATCAACTTCGAAATAAGGTGAGGAAAAGAAGGAAAGGGAACATGGGAACATAGCAGGTCCAGGCCTTGTTGACGAATTGAACCCAAGCTGCTACACTATCACCAGCCCCAGGAAAAGCAAAGAGTCTAACGAAGGGCTCAGTGACCTCCAGTCTCAACGGCCTGCAGTTTGTTTCAAGATGTTCTAAGATAGAAAGCAGATCAAAGGATGCCAAAGGATGCCAAAGGATGCCGTACCAATCCGGACATGTCACAGATTTCGCCTTTGTCCATGATTTTGGCCAAGCCACTGCAGGTACTCTGCCAGGTCTTGCCGAGCTGGAAAACTTCTTGTGGCAGGGTCCAATGCATTTCGCATCGGCGGCAAAGTCCTTGCAATTTGATCTTGACAAATCTGACAACTTCACCCAAAGACTCAAGGACTATTCAGCATACCACTGCATACCACCATGGCAACGGAGACCTCCAAAAGCAGGATCCCCAGCCACACATGTCGCAGCGTCGCCAAACCATTCATCATATATTTGATCATAATCTATATATACCTGGCGGTGTATCCTAGCTGTATCATGCTGCATCTACTTGTGAATAAGGAACCCAAAAAGCCGCCACTTTTTGGAGACATCCAAGTTGTGCATCACCAAGGAGCCCGCCCTTCCAGCTGTCTGGCACCTCTACTCCAAGTAGAAAACGTGCATCCTCATCGCCCTGCTCCAAACGAGCCTGGGCTTCTGCCTCGCCCAGGTGAGTTCAGCCGACATCCAAATTATTTCAGGAGCACCTTAGAGTTTTAAAGTTTCGCTTGGGACTCATTCTAGACCAAATGAGCTCTATATATAGGCTCCATACTTAATGTATGAGTTTGCTGCAATTATGTTGTCGACGCAAAGAAAAACATGCTCTTTGGGTCAATGAGCTACAAAGCATCGATGTCCAAGAGTTAAAAAAGCAAGCTCGGCTCTATCTGCAGCATCCTGTTCCTCTGTCCGTCATCTGTCCATCATCTGTCCATCATATGTCCATCATATGTCCATCTAGCCTCCATGTCGTCAAAATCGAACGCCATTGGCTTTGCATGTCACGTGTACCAGGTGTACAAAAGTGCCCTTTTCAGCTCATTGTCTGGATGCTGCGAAGCCTCGTCTTGCTTGTACATGCTTGTAATACCGGAACACCTCTTGGTCTCAGGCTTTCTGTGAAAATCGGAAAAATACTTCAAGAAAAGACTGTAGCTTTAGACGTCTAGTCTCATGACATGTGCTTCACAAGAACACCACAGGATACGATTGCTTACCCTTGTGGATTTGAAGCAAAGCTGTGCGTACAAATTGTGAAGCTCCGAGCCACACAACATCAAACGCACGTATCAAATAATCGTTGCACATAGTCGTTTCGAGCTTGGAGGCAGTGACGTGCTTTGGCAAGATTTGCTTGAATTTTCACATAAGAAAACAAGCGGTCTGAGCATGCTGCCTAGCGCAGTCTCTGCCTGAGTTGTGATTCACTTAATCTCCCCTGGTGTGAAATCTTCAGCGAGAAGAGAAACATCTGTTGCGCTGGCTTGAGCTTTCTATATAGTTTATCAGATCTCATTATCTCTTCGTTGTGGAAAACGTCCCAAAAAGTAGAGCTTTTGCGCATACTGAATCGCAACTGTCTCAGGGGTTGTGATCTGCTGAGGAAAGCGCATGTCGCCTCGCAAGAGCATAGAGTCCCGCCTGATCAAGTTCAAGGGTCACATCGGCAGATCATCAAAGGTTCGAAGAATGTTCACGGCACTGCTATCCCCTTAGCTCTTGTTCTATAGCTACAAATTACTATATACTAGTTTAATTAATGAAAACGAGGTACCAATGGACCCACAAAATTGGCCGTTTATGGATTTGATTTGACCATCCATTCTTCGGGGTGTGTAATTTTGAGGCATTCACAAATAGTTTCACTGTTCATTCCGTTCCAGAGCGCTATCACAAAGCTGCTCTGCAGTAAATAGGGTTTGCAAGTCAAGAGTGAAAAACATATCTTGCCAATCCCATCAAAGCAAAAATTGATGCAGTATGATACAGTATATAAGCTTTACAAGCCAATTTAAACAAACATCCTAATAGATCTTCCGCTCACCACAGTGGTCTGATACCTTACAGTCCGTTCTCAGGCCTTGGTCGCGCAAAGAGAGAGGTTCAAGTGCAGGGCGACCAGTTGGCCGCGCCGCGTTGAAACCTGCGCGAGTCGCTTCGTTTTTGTCACCCGTCAGAATCCCTCCAAATGCTGGTACCTGTACAGTCACTGATACACGTGACTACGAGGGCATAGCCGGGAATAGCCGGGCATAGCCGGGCATAGCAGGGCATAGAGGGAGACTGTGGGAGCCTCTTTGAAACATCCTCGCCTCCTCTTCAGACATTCTCTCCAAGGGATGCTCACCTTCAAATGCCTCACGTGAGTAGGCTCCTGCCACGCCGAAACCACTCGGGTAGAGTGGTGTTTGTCTGAGAAATCCAGGAAGATTCCATCAGATTCCACCTGCCTTGCGTACCCTCTCTGTACTCCAGAAATCTCCAGAAGAGACTGTATTTCTGCCAAAGTTTGTCGACTGATGTCGACTGCTTCCGTTGCCCAGAAGGTTGCCTTGAATATGGCCTCTCTCGGTCGGGAAGAGTGCCTGCTGCTTCAGCCGGTAAGAAGCTTGTGCTCGCCATTCACTTAACAAAATAATTGGCAGTTGATCTTTTCCTAGTGCCAAAGCAACCGGAAAACCGGGAACGGACGGCTTCCTGGACGAAGTTGGAATTCACCAAATTACTTTGACGATTTTGACGCCGCTGCCGTCGCAGCGATCCCTTGGACGGACCTGCCTTGTACAGCGAGCCATGCCGTACTGCATCTAGCCTCAGCTTTTCCAGCATGTATATTTTGGGCTCACTTTTTATGGTGCAGGTTGACTGGCAGAAGATCGGTGTGCAGATGAATGTCAAGTTCAGAATTCGCAACCTCCGACCGCCTGTAGCATGCACTTGTCCAAAACCAAAACCCGGAAGCCTCTAATAATGCAGTTTCCCTGCTTTCCCTGTGTTTCCCTTAGGAAATGCTAGAAATGTCTACTACATCTGCTGTAAGATCTGAGTCATCTGAGGTAACACCAGCACTGTGAAGTGGCGCTCGTTTCGTCCCAGCGACGCTCGTCGGTAGGCCTCAGAGGCTTCCTCGAAGCGGCCCACTTTCGCCAGGGCCTCGACACTCGTTGAAGCTGTCGTCAGAGAAGAGGTACAGCTGGGGGTAGAGAATATCATTGAATAATACTTATTGAATGCATTTGAATGCTATAGATTGGTCAGGATAAACTAGACTAGGTAGGGCTTATAAATCATGGTAAGCCAATGGGATCAAGGTGCTTGTCCAAGAAATACCTGGTATCCCAACATTGCCGTGCGCCCTTTCAAGCTCCAAGAAATGCAACTGCCCGTCTTCTTCCTTCACCATGGGGGTTGGGCTTGGTGACGCCAAGTTTGGGCTGCAAGGAATGTAGAATTGATAGCACTCTGTGAAGCATCGGCAAATATGGTTCTGCTTCAATCTATGGAATCTATGGGTCTTCAATGCATTCTGTGGGCATCGCACACGTGCTGTCTGAAAAAACTCAAGCCAATTTGGCATGCCCTGCCCAGTCCAGCAGGCAGAGATCAACAGCTTCTGTGGCTGCCAGAAAGACCTGAGTTTACCATGGAATGCATGGAATCGAAAGGAAGTAAGGCATCTGCCACAACCGAGAATCAGACAAGCTTGAAGCCTCGGCAAAAGCAGCAGATTGGAGTGCGCAATCAAAATACAAACTTGTCTGATCAGAATCATCTCGAATCCCAGAAGAGACGATCTAGAATGATGCAAAGAGGACAGAATCACCTGCACCTAAAAGTCTTGAGAGTTTTTCAAAGTTGTTTCACAACATGTGCTGACTTGCTATTTATGTGAGAAAAATGACTAATGTTTCACAGTAGTTGATGTGTCTTGGCCTCCTGTGTTTTATCTTCACGGGTTCGCAGGTGCTACTGTAGATTGTAGCACGCCCCTTCCTTTATCCCCTCTTTTTATATAATTGCCCGCAGAAACCCACCTTCCTACAGGCATGTGCAGACGAGTCACAGCCATCTTTTGACAACTTGAGATCACTCCAGCTCTTCACTTCGCCCTGCATGGTCCAGTCAGCCGGAATGGGCAACGGTTGCGCTGAAGCTCCTGACAAAAAGCCGCAGGCTCTCCAAGTGAAAGCACGAAGTGCGCCTTTTTGCAGAGCTGCAAGTAGTAATATAAATGCATAGATGCATGCATGTACAGTATATTCATCAATGCTGTGAATATGCACTTTGTATACTTGCACGGGGGTTACCCATGCAAAAATCAACAGCTGTCAAAAGGTTTCAAAAGGTTTCCTGTTGCAGCAGAAGATGGACACAGACATCTCAGACATCTCGTCAGAATTCCACATATCCCTCCTGAATCTTTTTGAAGTGGGAGGGATACTGTGGCATTCTTCTGCGTTCATTTGCAAGATGGCTTAAAATGGACTAAGATAGACAGACATCGTGCTTAAATGGCCTGGCTTAGACAATTTCTGAACGCAAGAAACATATGAAAAGAAACACATGATCGACAACCAGATGTGTCTATAAATGCCGAGGAGTGAGGCCACCCGTCCTAACCCCCTATGTATGTATCATCTATACAAAAAACTAGACAAAAACCTGAACAAATCTGGCTAAATTTCAGCTACAACATGAAAACCACTATAAAATGGGGGAGTTACCCCCAAAGGGGCTGCAGCTGGAAGCTCATAAAACGAAATATAGCAGACCTTGGCCCCCCTCATTTTATAGGGGATATTTGCGCGGGGATCACTTTGTATAGACGGATCTGAATGTACCAATTGAACTTATGTCTTCGATGGTCTTCGGCAATCTCAGCGCACCTGGCCTTCTTTGGGTGAATCTTCAGCGACCTGCCAGGATCGCACCGTGCGCGTTTCGGGTGTGGTCAAAAATCCTTTTGCCTCCTGCTCCTTCAACAAGTCGACCAACCTAAGTATCAGGCACAGTTCAAAGATTCAGCCAAAATATGTATATATATATGTATACATGATGAGAATCTGATGATAATTTGATGGTATGGTACAAAAAGACACGGATATTTCCAAGTTTTGCTCAGTTCAGCTTCTGGCCATGGGTCAAGGGCACTCACTTTGAGGGTTCGCCTCACTGGCAAGGAGTGCTGCTGCAACGGACGCTGCCTTTTTCAGCCCATTCCATACTCTGAAGCCACACCAAAGCCCACTGAGGCATTAAGCCCAATCATCCAATCATCCACTCTCCAAGTTCACGACAATGGCGTTTGCCCTTCGTAGCTCGGACCTTTCGTAGAAGGCAAATGAGTCGTTTTGCTTTTTCCAAAGCTTCAATCATCAACAGCACATGATCAATGCACAGTCTTCCTCTGCTCCAGTCCCGTCCAATTCCATTCGGCCTACTGGACGACAGGTTTGCACGATTTGGGAGGCTTCAAAAGCAGCACTCTCACAAAAGCGCATGCTCGCCTCAGTCACAGCTCCAACCTTTTGAGATTTCGAGGACAGGCTTTCGGCATTTCGGAAGATCCAAGAGAAGCACAACTGCTACGTCCATGTAGCCGGGCACAGCCTGGGCAAAAATCGGCAGTTCCAATGGGTCCAATGTGGTCCACAAACGTCCAAACGAGTCCAAACTCTTTCTCAACGTCAGAGGCATTGACTCCTTCACCAACCCTCCAGGATAGCAGAGATGCTTCTCCTGTCTTGCGATCCGTTGTGCACAACGGCATCCCAGTATCATCCCAAGGTGAATTCTTTGTGTCCCATCTGTGGCCTTCACCGATGACCATTGCTGCCAAGACCATGCTTCCTGCCTGGAAGACAAATGGAAGCCAGTCGGACCGATCGGACCGATCGGACCAGCCGTCCAAAGCTGTCTCTGGGTGGATCCTTTCCTGGATCCTTTCCTGGATCCTTTCCTGGCCTCAACGTCATGGCTTCTGCGCTCTGGGCCCTGGCGGATTTCGGTTTTCCTCAGCTCGCCCTCTGGCAGATCAGATTCTTCCAGACAGAAGGGCTCCAATTTGGTCTAGCAAGACGTTTGCCCTGCAAAAAGAAGTCACAAGGTGACAAGACAAGATACAGCTAATGGCAACGACTTGGTACCATTAAGACCAGGACAGTAGAGCACAAGCGTCAGAACCTGTTCAATTTTCCACTGGGGTGCGAGCTTGTTGGGTGTTTCGGTGTTAAGCTGCTTCAAAATGGATGTGTTACATCACACAACTCAGCCAAGATTTCTCCCACCTCCACCAGCTGGCGTATCAACCTGGCAGGGAAAAAGATTATTGGTCAAATCCAGCTTCTCTTCTTTCCTGGACCGCGTGCATGCAAAGTAGAAAAGGTGTGATGGCATCCTGTACCCACAACGACTTACGACTGCTCATTCCATTTTTCGCTCAGCGACGCATTAAGCGGACTAAGACCATTGTCATGTTTGGACAGACAAATTTGTCTGTCGCTTTGACAGTTGCATTTGTGGAAGTCCAAGGTATTGAGTACAGCACACCTTTGGCATGCCAGAGTTTGGCACGCCGGCACTGTAAACTCCGGATATTTGCAACTGCTTGGACTTGCTAGCATACTGTATGTACTGCAATTATTCTCCAGTCGGGCTCCGAACATCTGAGCACTCTAACCGTCTAAAGGTACTCCGGTAAGGTGGCAGTTGTCCAAGCAGCTTGAATCCTCTGAATTTAGCGGTAACATCGGTCTCCAAAAGACTTGGACGAATCTGCTGATCCATCTGTCATATTGTCCAACTCAACGTAATCGGGCCTCAGCTGCCAACAAAGTGGAGGTCTCAAAGCGTTTGAGCAGCATCTCAAGCAACAATGGATCTCAAGCGATTGCAGGCGGCTGCAGTTTTTGGAATCTATAGTATATAAGAGCACCATGCGGCCATAGGGCATCCTCTTCTTTTGACAGGACTTGCCTTCATGCAACCGGGCGACTTGGATTCTGTGGACCCAGTTTCGACATCCTTAAAAGCCAAGGTTCAGACACTCAGGAGGGAAACGTTGCACGCAAACATATGTTGCAACCTGGTTCTGCTTAAAGAGTCTCAATGTTTCACTCAGGCAAGTCACATCGTAGCCGCAAAGTGCAGAGAGTCGCAAGCCCCAGTCTCCCCTTTCCTGTAGCCGGAATCCCGTGGTTTTCCATGGATGCCTTCCCTGGAAACATTGCAATGCACCTCTACATAAGCAACCCAAAAGGTATTTTGCATTTTTTTGCAATGCATCCGATAGATTCAAACACTGGAGTCACTGGAGTCAAGAGCAAACTTTGGCCCAGCCCAGCCTCAGCTAGGCTTTTGCTGAACTGTCTCAGCCTCTTGTAGACCTCAGAGGTAAAGCTCCACAAACCCCGTGATTCAGGTGGCAAGCGCCACGAGAAAGATATTCTTTCCAATTTTTTCCAAGTGCATTGTATACTCTGGCCACTGCGCTGATCTCAATTGAACTTAGCCGAGCGACTGAGAGGAGATCTACTATCCTTGGCAGCAAAACATCAAACATGGTGCCAAATGCTGGCAAATGCTGTCTGCATCACTCAACGGAAAAAGTCGGTTTCTGCAATGCCGGCAAGCATCTGTCCCCAGTTCCGGACCAGAAATTGAAAGGATCGCTCCACATTGTTGAAAGCGCCAACAAGTCGTTGCAAAGACCCCAGCGTGATCCCACCTTTGGAGATGCACGGCACCAGGATGATGTAGGGCAAAACAACGCCAAATTGCAAGTAAGAATACCTCAGTGGAGGTGACACGTCTTCAAACTTGATTATTCTTACAGAAAAATTGAACAGGCTTGGAATTCCGAATCACTACTGGACACGTCTTTCAAATATGTTGCAAATTTAATTCGTGGGCTACTCTCTCCGCAAAGACACCATGCGAAACCTGTCAATTCAAAGCTGCTGTTTCCCAGGCTTGGGTCTCAGGGGGTCTCAGGATGTCTCAGGATGTTTTCAGGTCAAGTTGCTTGGCAACATCAAAATACATGAAATTGAAGTAAAGCCGAAAGTAACTGTCACGAACTGCCTGAAATAGGTCTGTCACAACATCCGGTTCTGCACGTTGCTGGTCGTCTTCACCATATACCAGCTCCTCCAGGCTGAAAGCTCAACAGTGCTCAACGGAGAAAGGTAGAAAGCGAAACAATTTATGATGGCCAACTACTCAGGTGCCTCAACCTGCCACAACGTGCCTCAACATGCCTCAAACGAATTGGCACAACATGCACAACTTGTTCACAACAACTGGTGAAAGCTGTCGCTGTCTGTAGCTGTCTGCAGCTGTCTGCAGCTGTCTGCAGCTGTCTGCAGCTGTCTGCATATCTCGGTTTCAACCCACCAAGTCCTTGCGGAAGGCAGCTTCCACCAGCTGATTCTGAAATTCGAGCCCAGGAAGTCGAATGCCGATGAGCGCCAAGCCCACAGTGCCGAGCAAGGCCCAGACAATGGTAGCTTTCACCTTACCATGGTTGTCAAAACTCAGAGGCTAGATGCCTGAGCATAAAACCAACACAATATATATGACCCAGGACGCCCAAGCCCCCCCCCCACCCCCCTGTGGCCTGGGATGGTGGTATGGTTCTTCTGGTCCCCCCCCCTGTGGCCTGTGGTGGTGGTATGTTGGTATGTTGGTATGTTGGTATGTATCTTGGTATGTATCTTGGTATGTATCTTGGTATGTATCTTGGTATGTATCTTGGTATGTATCTTGGTATGTATCTTGGTATGTAACTTGGTATGTATCTTGGTATGTATGTATGTATGTATGTATGTATGTATGTCTGTCTGTCTGTCTGTCTGTCTGTATGTATGTATGTATGCATGCATGCATGCATGCATGTAGGTAGGTATGTATGTATGTATGTATGTACGTGTGTACGTAGGTACGTAGGTACGTAGGTACGTAGGTACGTAGGTATGTAGGTAGGTAGGTAGGTAGGTAGATAGGTATGTATGTCTGTGTGTGTGTGTCTGTATGTATGTATGTATGTATGTATGTATGGTCCCATGTCCAGTGTTCCCGAGAGCGTGAGCTTGGGGGATCATACCATTGGGGGGGGCCAGGGATCCGGAGTCCGGACTCATACATATATATATACATGCCAGTGAGCTTAAAAGCCATCCAGAACCACCGTGAAGCAAATACAGTCCGTGCAAGAGCAAAGCTTTGGACAGTCGATATTTCAGTTGAGGGGCCATGGCATTTGAAACTTCTCCGATCAAAGGAAGCTCATGAATTTGAGCAGATAGCTCCAGAAGGATTGGTAGGAAGGCAACAAGTGTCAAGACAGATTGAAGCATGGACGCACCGATGCCTTCAACCATAATGGCAAATCGACTAGTATCTTCCTGTACCCTCTGACTTGCCCCTTCAGTTCGTCGCAGCACCTGCCAATGCTTCATGTAGTAGTCGTTCATTGCCTGCCGCCACCGGAATGTCCAGTGCTTGGTGAAGAAGGCCAAGAGCACAGCCACGACGATGTAAATTCCTGCGATACGTGAGAAGGTGAAGATAAAGCCATAGACTTCCTCACGGGAAACGTCGCCCTCTTTGGAAAGAGCCTTTTGCAGCAAGTCGTAGAAGTCACCAAACCAAGTATTCACCCTGACGTCCAGATGTACCTGGTACCAGCTGCCTGCAGAGATCACAAGGATTCCGAGCCAGGACCACAGCAGCCATTCTGAAGAACAATAGAATTCCCTCCACATGACCGTCGAAGGCTACCCTTGAGCCCGGCTGAGAGACGGTTTCACACACTTGACACAAGTGGTAGCCATACTGCCCCCAAATGGAAATCTCCGAGTCATCCAAGGTCGGAAGCTTTGTACGTTGTCCCTAAATCGCTTCCTTTGAAACAAAATGGACTCCCTACCCGCCCTAACCCCCCAAGAGATGTCGCACCTCACCCACCGGAAGCAGATCCCGTCTTCGCCAGCGCAGCAGCGTGACTTCCTCACAAATCGAATCCGCTGCAGTGACAACTAAGATTAAGATGATCAAGCGCATGAGCTTTCACATTGGGATGTTTGATGGAAAGGCTGAGGTTCTGGCTAAGCTGACCCTGGCTTCCGAGGGGCTAGCTGCTTGCATAAGACTCAAGGTATTAGAAGCTTCTCCATTGGTCAGGAATGGTGCCAACAAGGCAATGGAGATTCCATTAAAGGGTAGTTTCCATGAGTGGTATACTCATATACTGATGGCACTGCTTTTGAAGCATCGCAAAGTCTTGCAATAAGGAATCAAGACGAATCAAGACGAATCAAGACGAATCAAAAATATATCGTGTAGCAGCCCTGTAGGGAAGCAACGGACATGGCAGCTGGGCAGCAGAGGCTCGTGCGTCTCTGAAAAATCCTTCATGGGCACTACTTCATGCACTGCAAAATGTCAGGTGATCTGTCAACAAGTTAAATTTGGGCGGCTCACTGAAAAGGTTGCCAAGGTGACCATGCTCATTATGCTCATTGTCATAAAGAAATATTCACTTACTCGCTTGAATCACTTCAACTCCTCTCCCTCTGGCAATGCAGCAGTAGAGCTCAATCGCCTGGCTTTTTAATTCGCAAGCCCACTGCACAAACAAAAACAACAGAAATGAAAAAGCTGCAAAATCGGCGAAGCCGCAAAGCTGTGAATGCCTGAACCTTCCCCGTCCTTCCACTGTCCTGGTTTTCATGTTTTGCAATTTTGTCACAGTCAGCCAACCAAGCGGGGCTGGCGCAAGGCAACATTCTTCTTCCTGGACTGTAGCAAATAAAATGAACAGAGAAAGGACACTTCAGGATAAGTGAAGTGCTTCAGACTCCAAGTAATTGCATCAGCGCAAGGGGGCCTTCATGGAAAGGAGAACATGACGCAGACCGCTGAATGGAAGCTTGTCCTCAAGCTTAACAACTGCAAAGCCAGTTATATAAACACAGTTTGACACACTCCAAAGATTCTGTATCGTTTGGGGTCTGCAGTACGTGTTGTGACACGATGGTTACCGCATGCTATAGAGATGAATCACTTGCAACAGGCCAGATTGAAACATGTGCTGATGAAGGCCTTCCCCAGGGTCAGCGTGCAAGTTTCACTCCTGGCAGGACATAAAAAGTGCGTGTTGAGAGGAGAGGACGATGCCTGGTGAAACCCTAGTTTCATCTATTTTCCTTGTCAACCTGGTAACCTAGTATCGCTCTCCGAGCACGCGACTGCCAGGTCAAAATAATCGTCGGAAAAGGCATGGAAAAAGGCCGTGTTTGTCAAAGGCCCAAAGGCTACTTATGTGCTCAACGACTCCCCTTCCTTGCATTGTCATCCCCATGGATGGTGTAGGAAAAAGTAATCACCTGCAACTTTGGCACAAAGTATTCCACGCGAAAATCCAATGTGTAATCTACAGTAAACTCAGTAAGTATCTATAAGGAATTCTATAGACAGCTGAGGTCTGCACATCGCCCCTTCTTGGCCTCAGAACACACTGTGATTCAACCGGCAAAATTTCCATGGACAAGAGTTTTGACCTGTGGCATCTCCACTTCGACGACTGCAACCACTGTTGTCGAAGCTCTTTGATCGGCAGAACTATAATGATGGCGGAAAAAAAATAGTTTTAACTACACAACATAGCTCAAAACCCGCTCCTGCACATCTGTCACATCTGTCACATCTGCGCATCACTGCTCATACAACCTGTACCTTCCTGTGCATACCTGCCATCACCTATAACACTCAAGTTTCCAAGTGTCTGGCTGACGTCTTGAGGAGCCTTTCTGCAAGATCCGCTTGGTGACGCTACGGTCTTCTGTCAGTGCCAAGACGCAGGTAATGCTCAGCAGCTCAACACTGGCACGAAACATCGGCGGTGAAGTTGCATCAAAGGCTTCGCCTTTCTCAGTCGCCTGAATCTGGTGGTGCAGCGATATGAACTTGGACGAACTCTTGATGAACCTGTGTTTTTTTGATGCCTTTATATAATTTATATACATCTGCTCACATGTCTTGACTGTGTGGGTAGTTGATCCCTACATCTATGCGCTTCTGCCCTGTTTTCCAAATCATAACAGTGACTTTGATGGGAGTGTCCCGGTCAATGTTGTGACCAACAGGGCAAAGAAGGCATGCCACAGTCGCAAAGGGTACAGAAGTCCTAGATTGTAATGGCCTTAACCTTCAAACCGTTGCCTGCGACCACAATTCAATTCAAGCGCTGCACCTCCTGCTTTGCCTTCCGAAAGTTTAACAGGTCCTTCTTTGCCTGACAGCTTAAGGCCAGTCTGCTTGGTTTAGCCAAACCAAGTAAATCCAAGAAAACATAGAGACTGTGCCAACTGCTTCAGTTCTTGCACTTGCCGCACCTGTTCTGAAACACTTCTTGGTGCAGCGGGCAGAAATCGATATCTCCTCTTCACCTTGTCCGTCTTGGGCAAGACCCCTGGCTGTGTTCGTAGGCTGCGTCCGCACAATGGCGAGGTCTGAAGGCTGTAGACAGCCGGAGCCCGAACTTCACACACTTCTCCCACACGCATGTGCTTCACAGCAAATTCCACGGCCATGGGCAGCTTATTGGTTCCCATCTCCACTGTTGTGTTACTCAGGCTGGGAAGAGAATCAGAGCCATCCAGTTGAAGAGTAGAAAAGCTAAGGGTGATTATGTCATTTTGGCCAGGCCGCTCCAAACCTTTGCCTACCTTCTGGATTACTTTCCTCACAGCACCATCACGGCTGCACGTATTTTCATCGCCCACGTGATCGTCTGGCGGCTCGTCATCAGAGTTCCAATCAGGAGGAGCATCTGAGAGAGTGGATTGGATGTCAGACTCTTCATCTTTCAAAGTCATCCTTCAATCTCAAACGCGAGGGTACTCTGGCAAAGCCAATACGGGACGTATCAGCATCATTGCTGACGCTGCATGCCATTGGGGCTCAGCCAAGATGACTGTCCTTGTTCTGAAAAATATTGCCTAGAACTGCAAAGTTCAAGCTGTTCTGGAGAAGTCTAATGTTGCTTTTTTGCTTCGGTACGACTTGGTGCATGTGAGTGTCTGTGTGTGTGTGTGTCCGCGTGTCTGTCATGTCATAGTGTGCTGAGGAACATGATAGTGAGTTGATCTCAAGGAAGACGGAAATTGCACATCATCATGCAACATGGGCGCCAAATCTCTCAGTTCCCAGTCTTTCAACAGGCCAAAGGTTAAATAATGGTTAAATCATGTTAAATCAAAAAATAAAGACGTTGCGTCTTGAGGGAGGCTGGGTGCAAGGAGGCGAACCTTTCTTGCCTCTACATTTGACAAAGTATCCTTGGAGCAAAGCTGTGATTCCCAGTGATTCCCAGATCTTGAAGTCACAACTGATCTCTTTGTTAACCCGTCAACCCCTTTCTCGGCATGGGCGAGCCAAGGGCCAGACATAGGCCTTCGAGATCTTCCCAAACTTCTCCGCACCTCACAGCCATGGCAAACAGATCAAACAGATCAAACAGATCAAACAGAAGATGGCCCAAGGGTGGCCCAAAACTTTGTCCAAAACATCCCAAAACAGTTCTCGTCAAACGAGTGCCCTGCACTCGGAGCAGTCAGGATTCTTGTCGGGGTGATACTTGAGGGCAAGCGCCTGCACTTCAAAAACTGGTTTGTTGATAATGTTTCTGGCTGTATCCATAAGCTGAGCATTGTCAAAAACCTGGCAGCAAGTCGGCCATAATCACCATTAAAATCATTAAACCAGGTAATATGGTCCCCTTCAACAATCGACCAACCACTGTTTTTGACATGGCTCAGCTGCCTCAACATGTTCCAGGCTCCAAGAAATGCTGCAGGACATTTTCGTTGAAAACAACGGGCTGGGATGGATAGCTTTGTTAGCTTTAGTTGGGTCAGATTGTGGTCAGAGCCTTGTATGCCTTTCGGATCTCCATCTGGTCTACACCTGCGATGGTACACAAAGCATACTCGCTATGTTCATTTAGTTCTGGACTGTGACTGTGTACCGATTCCTTGCCTTTGGTCAAGCCCATGACTTCGTAGTAGTTGAACTGGCCGGAGTCTTTGTCGAAACAATTAATGGCCAGGCATTTTGCAGATAAACCTTGCGCCCAATAATAGCCGTAGGTTGTTTGAAGTTTTAGGACATCATCAAACTCATTGCCAACTCGTGTTCCCATTTTGAAATGACTTTGTGCAATTCTTGTGGTTGTTCTCCTCATCGTCATCCTCATCATCATCACCACCATCATCACCATCATCATCTTTAAGAAAAGGAAGAAGAAGAAGAAGAAGAGGAAGAGGAGAAGGAAACTGCGCTGTTGTTCAAAGCAAACAGTTGGATGAGCAGTTGCAGCGATGTAAGAGTAGGTGAAACAGGCATTCATGCAAGGCAGGGGGCTCTTGACAAATGTCTGTCAGCCAAGTGCTCTCATCAACAGCAGGGGCAGAAGGCTTCATCCGGTCCAAGCGCACTGATGGATGCAGCTAGGTCACTTTGGTGACAGGAATGTTTCATTCTTGAACAGCTTTTTACAAAGGAGAGACATGAGGTTACTATCCCTAGTTCTTCAGCCTCGTGCTCGTCGTGATCGGCTGGATGGTAGCCTTTCAAAATGAAAGAAGCGGGGCCCACCAATGATTGTGCACCTTTGTGAAGTTTCAGCAAGTTTGGAAAGGATACTTGCGAAATCTTGCGAAGACATGATCCAACAGAGAGTTCCAGATCGACCAGGTTGGGTCCAGCGCTCCGTGCCTTCCTCTGCAGCACGAATTGCAAGCCTTGGCAAAGCAAAGGAGTGGACTCGACAATGATCTGTGAAATTCTCTTGGCTGTGCTGATATCTTCCAACCCCAGCAAGAATGGATGCAGACTTGGCAGCCAAGTCTTCAAGTGGCAAGTCAATGGGAAAAATACCCCTCTCGCGCACATGCTTGGGACACACATGCTAGGGACAGCACATTGCTATGATGAACGCCAGCATAATTGCTGGACCGCCATAAGTGTTGGCCTTCTCTTTCAGGGACTTCACGCTGAGGCCCTCGGACCTGATCCAACAGGATTGAATTCATCGGATTAAAAACGGATTAAAAACGGATTAAATGCCCTCTGCTCCGCTGGCATGTTGGTTTTTGCCATGCTGTGACGTGTCCTTTGTGGCTAGCATAGACCAAGACCACATGTTATACTTCCTTTGAATTAAGCTTCTGACCCAGAGCTCTTGCTGCTACCTGTGTTCAACCGCATGTTAGCATCCAGGAACATTAGCACAAGTTCAACATGTTTTTTCTGAATGTTTTGAAACAACCTTTCAAGAAGGCTCCATGACCAGAAGGGAAGAGGGGAGAGAGAGTGACAGAGAGATAGAGAGAGAGAGAGTAAGCAAGAGCGAGAGGGAGATATAGAGCAAGAGGGAGATTGAGATATCAGATACCTCTCCACTTACTTCGAAAACCGCTTCTCTGAGTTCTCTGTTCTACTGTTCGCCAAATTTCCCATATCTATCATATCTTTCACAGATCTTGGATCCCAGGCTTTTCTTTTTCCGCTCATCTTTGGCACCATCAGCATCACCTCCTCAAGTCATCTCAAGTGCGACAAGTCGACAAGTCTGGTTTTCGCTGAATCAGGCCAGCCATGGCCAGCCTTTGAGGGCATCCAGAAGAAAACCCACCAGGATCAGCCGAAGGAAGCGGTCGACCTGCTATTGGTGGAACCGCAAATCACTGAAATCAGTGACGCCATGTGCATGTGACAAATGCCATGAACATTTCCGGGCTTCAAAAATATTCAAAGGTGTTTAATGAGTTTAACAAGACAATCTCAGATTCTCGGATCCTCACTATTCTTTGTCTCGACTCGCGCTGCCTGTGCGAATCAAATCACTGCCGATATCGGCGTCTCACACGGTCTGACACTGGCAACTCTGAGCATGATCTGCACCGAGTCTGCACTGAGTCTGCACCGAGTCACCTCTGCAACTCCATCTGCTCGAAGGCATCCATCCCTCGTTCCTCCGGCTACCGGCGCAAGGTTGCAAACCAAGTCGCTAGTGTAGAATTTGACGAATACATACGAATACGAATGTCAAGCAAATGTCAAGTTAATGTGAAGCTTGCAGACATCCATCAACACCTGACAATTGAATCACTTTGGGGACATGTGGTTTCTGAAGAGCGGTCCTTTGCCTTTTTGCCATCTAGCTTCCCCTTGCCACTTGCTGGACCTCACGAGTATCACAAGGCCAAAAGTCGACCTTCAAGAAACATCTTCGACCTGTCAAAAGTCGAGGCTCCAACCATCGGACTTCGCTGCGTCCTCAGTTGAAACCGGAGAGTTTGCCACATCAAAATGTCCGGGACAACCAGACAACCTGTGCAACCTGTGTAAATCAAAGCTTAAAGCCGAGGTGTTCACGTCCTCTGCCTTGACAGGAAATGAACCATCCAAGGAGTTGGATTTCCGTAATGGCTTCAGTTCCGGTCAGATGTGAACATAGACACACAGTTGACACAGAGTTGACACAGAGTTGACACACAAACACACGCAAAGACGTCTTGACTTCGTTTCGTTGGCCTGTCCATCTTTGCGTCCGCGCTGAGCCTCAAAATGGAAATCAAAACCTGTGAAGCAAATGCCAAACAAAGTTGGAATTTCGTAGCATAGATGCAGAATCTCATGAAAATCCGCCCACACCGCTTTGGCGGTGAAGGCGTGCTTATTGGGGGGCAACAGCAACACTAAATGCTCAATGACATTTGTTAATATAGCAGTCGCTATATCAGCTTTAGCTGGGGGGG
>Ga0126342_10006486_pt1 | contig 20750 bp, 22 predicted proteins | sample Cyp1metagenome_FD_92528 | JGI IMG/M metagenome (GOLD analysis project Ga0126342, IMG submission 92528) | Coral microbial communities from Lord Howe Island, Old Settlement Bay, Australia - Cyphastrea 1 metagenome | ecosystem: Host-associated > Invertebrates > Cnidaria > Coral ...
AGCATGGTTCCGTTATGTTTCTGGAATCACCTAGGTATTTATCATTCCAGACCCCACTTTAGACCCTAGATCCAGGGTCTACAATGAAGTTTCCTAGGGTCTGGGGATAGTAGTTGAGAGGATAGTGAAGTTATATAAGTTATTGAATCATGTTTGTCATAGTTGTGTGGCCATCCTGACCGGTTTATTGCCTTGCAGAATCAGCAAGCCAAGGGACTTGTCCAGATTTGCAGTGTGGGGTTCCAGATTTAGGTGGAGGGATTCTGCAGCCTTTGCTCAGAAGCGGAGCAAGTGCATGGCAGTATAATAGTATAATCAAATAAAGTGCATAAATGGACAATGTCAATGTCATGCAAGCATTTTTTGCCTGAGGTTGTTAACAAGAGTCAAGAGGAATTAACAACATTTGGAAGTATGCAGATCGCAGACCACACGAACAGAAAATGCGGCACTTCCGGCAAATCGAATGCCAAATACAAGTTTCATGATGTTTGAAGGTGTTTCATCGAGTTTTAGCATGCTTCTCTTTTTTTGCATGTCTTTGACGTTGACTGCGAAGAATTTTCCCAACCATGCCCCATGCCATGGCTGGGGCTGGCACTTTCTATGGCATTCGCGGTAGTGGCAGATCCGAAGCTGGCTGTGAACAGATGGAGTGGTTGTGCTGAGGACTCGGGGGGACTGGGGGGCCGCAGGAGAAGACTGAGAAGAGTGTTGTTTTTTTTTCTGTATTGCTGGGACATGCTGGGGCACGAGTCAGTATTCAGTGCACACAAGACCACTGGAGGCACTGGATGATAGCATGTACTGAGAACAACCGAGAGTACATGATGAGTTCGGAACGGCTTCTCCGCAGGTGATATCTGGCAGCCCTTTCCCCTTCTACTTTGAACCGTGTGCCACTGCTGAGTGGGAAGTGCTGCTCGACAGAGACGGAGTGCAACTAGCACAAGAAGCACAAGAAACGCAAGAAGCGCAAGAAGCACTGCAGAGTGCCGCAAGGGCCGCAAGTCCTCCCAGTCGCGCCAAATCTTCGGTGAATTTGTCGGAGATCACAGCCGATCTGAAGCTCCCCGAGGATACCAGCTTGGAGCAGTGGGAGCAGTGTTACAACCATTTTTGCAGAGGTTTTGTAGCAAAGGTGCTTCGAAACGGTAATCTCAAAAGATGTTGAATCAACATATTCTTTTTGTGGCTTTAGTGCATTCAATCCTATAGATCTCTCAAGACACTGTGGACTATACCTTTTGAATCCTTTTGATGCAACCCCACATGATCTCGGATATTCTGAGAGGCTGAGAATCTTTTGGGCTGCACAGAGCACAAATTGAACTTCGGTGGGAGCATTGTGCTACTCCAAAGAGGAGGTTGTTACTTTTCGTGGAAGGTCGGGTCGGGCGCAGCCAGGGGCGCAGCTGGGGCGCAGCCGGGTGCAGTCGTTGCAGTGCTGTGGTTAGTTGATGTTAGTTCATATTCTAAGTGGTGTCGAACAAGTGCGAGGACTTCAGGTGTCAAGTCACTTCAGGTGCGAAGTCTTTGAGGTTTACCAAATTTACCAAGGCGGTTTAGCTTCGCCAATTTCAGGTGCTACTTGCGGAAGCAGCAGGAGCTGGAGCCGTCCTCATCTTTGATACTGCACCGTTCCAGGTAACTGCCATCCTTGCAGTTCCAGGGCCATTTGAAAATCCCAGGAGTTGGGTGCGAGGCGTCACAAAATCTGGAAAGAACGAAAACTTCGCAATGCTTTGAAGGTCCTGTTCTAGCGAATTCTACCCTAGCATCCCTAGCTTTCTTACCTTCGTTTGCAGCTGACTTTGGCAGGATTCCTGGCTATTTGATCTCGCGTTCTCAAGGTGAAGAACTGCTTAAAAGGTTGGATCCTTGCAATAGAATTCAGATATTCAGAACAAGCTTTCCCACGGCTCTGGAGTTTCTGCGTGTGATAATACTATATATGCGTGCCCAATGTCTTGCAATTGGAGTGCAAGCATTGACTCTTTTCCAATCCGTTTCAGAAAAACACAGGAGCTGCTTGGCTTTCAACTCAGGATGGTGGAGAAGAGATCCAAATCCTGTGCAGTTGGAGTGCTGTCGATGTGTGGTTTAATCTTCCAGAGCATTCTCTCGAATTAAACGACAGTATCATCTTGCACAACTATGGCGACGAAGACATGCCATGGGTTGTTGATATGATTGACAACAATGCCAGCTTCGAGACTGACCCGTTCTACTCAGCGCGTGTGTTTGGACCCGACCACGCAACAACTTTCAACGGAACGGAGATGAAGAATATCACAGTTTTTAATTCGTCCGTCCATGACTCAGCTTCCACTCAGCTTCCTGTGTTTATTCTAAGTTCTTTATCCATCCATCTTAGTGCACTTTGACAGGAGAATGGAGGTAGCCCTATGGAATACATCTGTCTTACATCCACAAAATAACACAAAAACCTCCAGTTTGGGAACAGACTTAAATCTGTTCAGCAGAAGCTGAGGCGCTGGACGATGACTTCCATCTCCTCAAGCTGCCATTTCGATTCCCCCATTATCTCCAATTTAAAGACAAAGTCTTTGTGTCTGCAAATGGAGTCTTGGCTGTTGAATGATGTTGAATATTGTTGAATGCTGTTGAGATCAAGAAGGGGCCCCAACACATTCAGCTTGTATGAGTGGTGGACCGCTGTGAGGATTGTGTGAGTCAAGGCCGTTTTTCGACTTCGCAAAAGCTTCTTTCAGAAAAGGCTGAAAGATCAGTACGTCAGTACATTGCATTCATTTATCAAATTTGTCACCAAATATCTGTCAGAAACATTGTTTGAACATTTGATCAGCTTGATGGATGTTTTTCTGAGGCGTTTTGGTGTTTGATCCTGTCTTCTCCAACATCGTTGGTTCAATCGCCGACTCTGTTGCTCCTACAGCCCTCATTGCACCGCTGTGGGCCGATTTGTTTGGTGGCGCTATTACTGGACAAGGCGCTGCACATGTCACAAGTCACTCCAAATCGCGGAAGCGAACAGATTAGAAGATGCATCAAGACACATCAAGACGCATGGTTGTGGCATTTTTTGGAGCAATGGTAACAAGATCATTTTGAAATATTTTGAAGCTGCGCGCGTTAATGTGATGTGCCGCTTTGGTCAGAAGAGACAAGTCAATAGAGTCAATAGAGTCCCTCAGTTCCTTATGGTTCCTCAGAGTTTGTTCCTGTTGAGGTGACTCGCGACGCTTGGTTCTACGCTTTGAAGGCTTCTGGTTGAAACCAACAGGTCTTTTGACAGAGCCTTCAGGTCCCTTCACCTTTGACGTGTGGTTGTTTGATGATGGTGAGATCCATATCCATTGGGAAGCTCGACAAACCAAAGTACTGTGCAGTTCCTTTTTGGGTGGAGCCTCTAAAGTCCAAAACGACCGAAGCAAATGGAATGGATATGTCTGGGAAGCAAGTCTTGCCTTTTGTCTCCTGTTCTGGCATGCATCAATTTCGACAGTTGGACCGAGAGTGAACACATTCTTACTAGTACTTGTGAAATCTGAATACGTATGATTTACTTTAAGTCTTCTAAGTCTTCTAAGTCTTGGATTGTTTCCAATATTGTTTCCAATATTGTTTCCAATTTGTTTCCTTGGTATTTTTGGTTTCCGCGGCAAGTTTCAGACTAAGGAAACTTTCCCTCACAGTGGCTGGCTGGAACTGGTGGAGATTGGCCTGGAACCTGGCAGTGGAGCTAAAGCACTGCCGCTCAAAGAGTGGGGACTCCAAGTCGATACTCAAAACACTCCAAACGAGACTCAAAGCACTCCAAATCTGACAGATTTCACAGACCCTTTCAGATCCAGATCTCTCAGCGCAGTTCTGGTGCCATGGGTGAAACTTTCGAGAAGTACCGATGCATTGCCTCCAAATCAATTCCTCACGTTGAACATGACGCTGCCAAAGACTCCCTCTGAAACCACTGCCTGGCTCTTTTTCTATGCACGAAAAAGTCTGGGCACTTGGCATCCACGACGAAACGTGCGACTCCTCCAACGCACCTTTCGGCACGTGTGGGTTCTCAGTGGCTGGGACGGTGGCTTGCACAGTGGGAGCTGTGCCGCCAATGGCTTGGTCCGACGCAGGACTCGTCGATGTGTTGGAAGTGACGGAGCGGAGTACGATGAGAGCTACTGCATTGGCAGCTGCGAAGACATCACATTGGAGCAGAATTTTGATTATCCAGTCAGGCACGTGTGGAAAGATGGCTACAATAATCGATGTGAGGACTACCGAGCTTTGTCTTTTTGCAACGAGACTGGCTATGGACCCAAATGGCAAAGTTGGTGGGGAAGATTCGAAGACTGGGTTTCAGGTGGCCCTGGTGCCGGTGAAGCCTGTGCCATGGCGATTTCACAATGATTTTACACGAGATTCGGATTCTTTTGCATTTTACCTTATTCTTACTTTGCCAAACATAAAACAATGCAAACAATATGCAAACAACATGCAAAAGACTGTCAACCTCTAATTGTTGCAAACCTTGCCTAGGTTGTCTTTGTGGTGGAGGCCGTGTATCTGAACCTTCTGGAGCCTCTGGAGCCTCTGGAGCTCCAGTTTTGTCTGAGAAGTGTCCCAGTGTGAAGTGCCCCGTCAACTCAGTGGGCGTCGATGTGCTGAGTGGATGCAGTTGCCAAGCTGGTTTTGAAGGAGAGGTGATACCTTCCGACCAATCTCCATATTTCCGAGGACAATGTTCTCCAGTCGCCTGCCCACTTCATTCATTTGGAGAACACGTAGCTGACGGCTGTGTTTGTGACGCGGGCTACATAGGTAGCATCATCCCGTCCAAGGCAGAACCTTTCTTCATAGGCAGCTGTAGGGAAGCGTCGACAAGTGCAAGCAGCTCCGTCACGGCCACAAGGACTGGAACAAGAACCTCCACTGCCTCCACTTCAACTACCTCTTTGCATTCGTTGCATGAGTTCACTACAGGCATTCCATACACTTCAGCGAGACATGAAACTGTGAGCTCAACTACCTCCTCAATATCTACCAGCACAGAAAGCACAGCAAGAACTATGTACATGGGAACGTTTCCAGAGAGACGAAGTGTCCAAGTCTCAGCAACTGCTACCACGACGAGCGAAAGTCCACTCAGCACAATTGACTTTTGGACATCGACTTCGTTCGCGTCGTTCGCGTCGTTCACCTTCACATCGAGTTCCTCAAGTTCAACTGATTCCATGGCAAATAGTCCCACCTCGGAAAGCCAGACCAGCACCGAAGCCAATCTGCCATTTCCAGCACTCGACAACTCAACGCAGACGAAGTCAAGCACTGGGACAACAACTACAAGAACTATCACGGTTGGAAACAGATCGACTTCGTCCACCCCTACAACCATTACCGCGCTGAGTCCAGAAGATTCAGAGTACCGACAGACACATCCGCAAAGCTCTTCAACATCTACAGCTCAATCAGCCCAATCTACCCAGAGTCAGACAAGCACCCTGACGTTTCCTACTGCAGGATTTTCCAGTGCTTTCACAACATCAACCAGCTCGACATCCACGACATTTCAAACATTTACGACATCAAAGGTGGAAACGATGGAGCTTGTGAACGAAGCAGGTGCTAATGTAGAGCTTTCTGGAGCCTATGAACCACCCAAAGCAGCCTTTGCCTCCACAAGCCGCAAGGTGCCTGGGGATTTCATGTGGGGTAGTCTCAATAGCCTTGATAGATCTTAATAGCCTTGGGCCTTGATACCTGTCATATCTGATATGGAGATCAACGAACCGCAAGAAACATGTTCCTAAGAGCACAACAATGCTTTTACACGAGATTCGGATTCAGCCTTATTCTGTTCCTTTGGAGTCAAAGATAAAACCATGCAAAAAACTGTCATCCTCCAATTGTTGCTTGCCAAGGTTGCAGCAATGGTGACTCAAGGCATTTGGATGGGGTTGGGGGAAGTATATGGAAGTATGGGAAAGTGCATCCCAGAATTGGTAGACAGGAACGGTCAAAAAGCGGCCTTTGTGTTTTCAATCTCGAAAGCTCTCAGAACGATTGATCCAGGCTCAGATGGAGGGCCTTCGACATCAGCGCTGATTTTGCTTCTGCTCATTTCGACGCCTTGCTTCGCCCGAGCCAAAGACCAAACCGAAGATCCCTGCAATCTGCAGAGTAAGACATCCTAAACTGTCCTAAACCTTCTGAAACTATCTGAAGCCTATATCATCCTATATCTAGTCAGTTTCAATGTGCTATTGACAAGCTCACATTCTCTGAAGCATTCTGAATCCGGCTCCTCTGAAGTCCTTTGAGGCGTGCCTTTGTGGTGCAGGTCGACACTTGCTTGCAAGAAAGGCGGGCTTCTCATCGCCAAGCTGTCTTGCCGACACATGTATAGAATTTTCATGGAAAACACATCTGAGATATGAAGATAATTGAAGATATGTGAACTGAATGCCCTCGTAAGCTTTTTTATTTACCTGACATATGTTGGCATGGCCATGTTTTGCTTGTGCCGAGAACAACGATGTAGGCCAAATCGGCGGCTGTGCACCCGGAGCCCCCGGAGCCTTCCGAGCCAAACCCAGCGTCAAAACCCTCGGAACCGTCAGAACCGCACGTGCGAATCGTGCGAATCGTGCGTCCTGATTGGGATGCACCGGATGCACCGGATGCACCTGGCCGACATTGTGCTCCTGTAACTGTGCGTGCGGCAGTGCATGCAGAGAAGAAGCGCTCTGATCATGTAGAAATATCAGACATGTGAAGTTCCGATCTTTCACCTTGAACAATCCTCGCGGAAGGGAATCGTGGCAGCTTGAAATGACAGCTATGGCTCAAGAAGGGCTTAAGCGGCTTAAGCCGAGTGAAACAGCAAACATCACACCTCATTTTCTTAGCATCAAAGCCGTGCAGTTTTGAGCCATCGCCCAATTGATTGATTTTGCTGGCAAAACCCAGCTCTTGGCAAATGTTCATTTAAAAGCCACCCCCAGTTTGGATGGCGTGGGAATCTCAGCCTGTCAAAGACGCAGGTCCGCCAATGTTCCTTGCCTTGTTTGCTCCTCCCCTTGCCTCAAAAGACTAACAATTTCAGAAGCAAACAAACTTGTGTCAGTTGTGTATAGCCTAGCTCACAAACTTTGAACATGTTTCGATCGCTGTCCAGTGAAAAGTCGAGCATTTTGGTACTGGCAAAGCACATGCCAGAATGACTCGTAAGAGAATGAAGCAGAAGGGAAAGAGAGCAACATGCGTGGTTTGTTAGACATCCTTGAATCATCTTGAATCAATTCAGTCATGCAAGACCAATTTGGGAGAAAATGCAAAGCCAGAACCCTCAGTGTTGAAAATGAGGACACTCGCCTGTACACAACCTCCACTCCCACCCCAGCTAACAACTCTGCAGTTTTTAAATCATGGTGTTTGTTGAAAACCACGTGAAATGACTTCATCTTTGAGTTTCAGTTTTTATGTTTTTTAATTTCAGCTTTTTACAATTTTTTACAGGTAGTTCTAACAGGTAGTTCTGGAATGTTTCGCAGAGATTGCCTTGCGGTGGGGTTTCCTGGCTGCAGCAGGCCATGAGATCCGAGAGATCCGAGATCCAAGGGCCGGACACAGACACAGATCAAGCATCAGGATCATCAGGATCATCAGGATCAGGACTCGCCAAGAGAAAGCAGACCTTCGCGAGATTTCATGGCAGTATCAGATATAGTCAGGTATAGTCAGATATACCAGGCCTAGTAGAGCAATGCTGGAGCAAATTGACCCAGAATTCAGCTGGGACATCCTGGGAACCTTGAACATCCTGGAAACATAATATAGACATTGGCTCAAGTTTTCGAAAGACTATGCGGGCTTCCATTTAAGAAGTCCAAAGTAAGGCAGTATCACGTAAATGCCCAGTTGTTCGAACCTGAAGCCTTTTCAAGGCCTAGTAGAAGTGTCATGAGGCGAAACTGAAACAAGGCATACAAGGCCATGGCTCAAACATCTGTATCCATCGACCCACGGAGTTGGTCATCCATCCGGGTTGGGGGTTTGATAAGTTTGAGATATTTTGAACCACACTCATCTGACCCTCAGCAGTTTTGCCTTTGCACAAATTAGTAGAGATGAACAGATGAATGGTGCTGCTCTGTTTGTTATTTGAAGTCCTTGCGTTGCATCAAAATCATTTGCAGTTGTAGCTGACTACTTGCTCCAGCTGTAGCAACATGGCTGCTATGGAGCCTTACCAGCCGCACCATGTGCGGCCTCCGTTGCGAGCAAAGGCTGACAGATGTGGCAGTCCTTCCAGACGAGGCGCTGACCCACTTCAGCCATGGATTTCCCCAGCAACAAAGAGCCTACAACGGATTCACTGAATCAGAGAAAGTTATCCGACGTATCCATACGTATCCGACATTGTATAAATGAATTCAACATGAACCCTTCTGACCCTGTTGTGCAGCCAAGCTGTGTCAGGACTTTGGAGACCTGCCTTGGCCACTGCTACAGTCTTCTGGTCTAGGTGCATATGGACGGAGCTTGCTGCCGAATGCTGCCGATCGGCGATGTACTTTTCAAAAGTTCTGACGATGTTTGAAACATTTTGAAACTCGAGACACCTGTGCAATTGATAAACTGAAGGTACCAACTTGGCTGAATGAAACGTCTTGAGTCTTGATGCAAATATTCGTGACATTACCGGATGCTTTCAAGTCTTTGACTCTTGAGAAGTTGATTTTATGAAACGTTTGAACCAAACGTGCTTTCAACATCTTTCAAATTAGCGTCAACGGGAACTTCACTGGCAAATCACCAATGACTAGTGTGCTCAGCGACTCTGTCTGATAGCTATCACAACTGGACATGGTAGCTATATGTAGCAATCAACACTTGTACAGCAGATGACATGCCATGGTTGCACTGGTTGCACTTGCAGCTCTTGCTGGTGGCGGTGCTGGCGGATCCTGAGCTGCTGACAGATAAATGGAGCGGATGTGGTGAGGTGACGTCAGATGACGCGCCTCTCTTTTTCTCCCCGTGTGCCACGTCGGAGTGGGAAGTGCTTCTCACCGACACGATGGCCACGCAGAAAAAGCAGAGGTGGGACCTGAGGGTTTCCGTCCAGTTCGATCAGTTCGGTTTCCCTGGAAGTTTTTTGCAAGCCGAACTGGAAGTCGTTGTCATATGACACATATGACACCCAAAATGATGCAACAAGATGCAACAAGGCATCATGTCGCAGCCAGGAACACAACAGCACTGCTTCGGCTTCCACAAAGTGACAATCTGCAAGGATGTAGTCCACATCCCAGCTCACACTTTGAGAATAGGATCGCGCTTATCGAGCGAGGACAGGGATTGATTTGGATGTTTGGATGAAATGACTGCTTTGACTTGGTTTACACTTGTTTGCCATATTGGCAGGCGTAGTGAATCATTCAATTGAAACGCATTGACGGAACACGCAGTTGGTGTCTTCCAAAAGCAGCAAACTTACCATTTGATGATGGGATGATGAGAGGTGTAGACCAGTGTGCTCAGTCTGCTCCAATGTCATTGTGTCATTACGCGTGTTTCCAAAACGTTGGAGGAAGCTGCTATTTTTCGTGGAAGGTAGTGCTGGCTGAAGAGGCTGGCGCTCTGGCTGTCATCATTTTCGACACTGTGGATCCTCAGTCCACGGCGGTCCTTGCCATTGCCGGGCCATTTCAGAATCCAAGGACCCCTTCGGGCCCCGTCAGACTGTCAGACTTCAGGTTTTGTCTTTCCATGTTTTTCCCCAAGTTGGATGCTACAGACTTGTATCATCTTGTATCATTTTGTATCTTGAACTGTCCTGACTTGTTGATTGTTGATACATGTTGACAGATCCCGATGTCGAGCCACCTGAAGGATTGCGGCCTACTTAATTTCGAAGGCAAAAGGTCAAGACCTAGCGGCACGTCTCGTTCCGTGGCAGCATGCGTAGAAGCGGCCTCAACCTTGTGTCCGCAAACACAATAAAGATCGTTAAAGATCACAGATCCATAAATGGTGCACATATATATATACACGTATATATATATATATATATATAAAATATTAATAAATTATAATAAATTATAATATAATATTCAAATCCATAATGACGCAAGGCATTCAAGGTCAGGGCCTTCTCTGTCTGGCTGCCTAGGAACTCGGAGGCGACATTGAGGTCGTGTGCAGTTGGAACCCAGTGGAGGTCTGGTATGGCTTGCCAAATACGTCAAGCGAATTCAATGACACTCTGACCCTGGAAAATTATGGTGATGAGGACTCTGCGTTGCAAAATGCTAGCGTGAACAGAGTTGGTTCCATGATTTCCACTTGATTCTTTTTCTTGCTGTTGAAACCGTCACTAACATGTTGTGACACCTGCGAACTGTGAGACTCACCCTTTTGTGATGCTCACAGTGCTCGGAGTGCGCAGGACATGCGCTGGGTCTTGGACGTCATCGATCACAACCGGACTTTCGAAAGAGATCCGTTCTACACGGCCCAAGTGCTGTCAGCCTTCGATGCCGAGTCCTTCTATTCCTTTGAAGTATTGGACCTCACTTCCTTTAACGGTTCGGTAGCTTGCCACAAAATGATGTCTTTTTTAAAACGGTTGAGAAATGTTGAGAATCAAATAAGGGATGTGTGGGACATTGCGTATTTAAATTGAGTGCTGTTTCGATGTGTCATGCAGCATTGCACGTCATGCTTCCAAGGTTCAGCTAGATGATGATGCTGAACTCCTACGATTGCCTTTTGTGTTCCCTCACTACCTGCATTTCTACGAGGAAAGCTATGTCTCTTGCAACGGTGCCCTGATTTTTGACCCTGTCTTAGACGAATTCACAAGACAGGCAGCAGTACTTGGTTCTGGCAAAGGACCGCATGCGGTGCTTGCCGCGATGTGGGGAGACTTGCTATGCCCTGTGGGCTCCAAGATTTCTGCACGAAAAGCAGAAGACGTGATAGCAGTCCGTTTTGAGGGACTTCGTCAAAAAAGTGATGTGAACCTGGCAAATTTGACCTTTGAAGTTCGCTTGCACAGTGATGGTCGGGTCCTGCTTTTGCTGGAAGATTTTCCAGCGAATGCCAGCGCACTCTCTCAGATCCAGGTGGGTTTGCAACCTGCCACAGGTGCTCGTGCCTTGAGTGTGGACAATTTGCCATGGTCAACTGGACCACCTTTGGCCGTTTCCTTCACGCCTTGGCTGATGTTGGAAAATCTGACGAAGTATTCGGTGCCTCCAAATGAATCGGTGACGTTGGGTCTGGTTTTTGAACGTCAAGATGACCTCTATGGTTGGCTTTTCTTCTACGCAGAGAGAAGTATTGGCAGCTGGCACCCGAGAAGAAGCGTTCGCTTCACTCAACGTGTGTTTCGTTACTTTTGGATTCTTGGTGCATGGGATGGCGGTATGCATAGTGGCGTGTGCAAAACGGGCTTTGTGCGACGGAGGAATCGCACATGTGCTGGTAGTGACGGTGACGTCTATGATGACAGCTTTTGCATTGGCAGTTGCATGGATCAAGATCCAGTTGTTTACTGGGACTATCCCGAAAGAAGAGTCTGGAAGGATGGCTACAACAACGAGTGTGAGGATTATCGTGTCTTGGACCTTTGCCGAGAAGATGGTTATGGATCGAAATGGCAGTCCTGGTGGGGAACCTTCAGCGACTGGGTGACCGCTGGCTTAGATGCCAGTGCTGCCTGCTGTCTCTGCGGCGGTGGCACAACAACTCCTGCCTTACCTCAGGTCGAGGAAAACTGCCCTAGTGTCACCTGCCCAGCGAACTCTGACGGCTTCAACGTTTTGGAAGGCGCAGTCCATGCCTGTGTTGCACTTTGGCTCCCTTCTCTAATAAACATACCAGTTTGAATCAGCTCGATGTATTGTAGAAGCGGAAGGCAGGCAAACAGGGCAAATAGGGCAAACAGCCTTAGTTTGAGCCTTTTTTGTTAGAATTGCACTAATATCACAGTTGCATACAGTTGCATGGTCTGACTCTGGAAGGATGCCGCTGTCTGCCTGGATATCAGGGTCAGATCAATCGCTCTGCAGAGTATCCATACTTCGTTGGAGCTTGTTTACCTGTCGCATGCCCAGAGCATTCGTCTGGCTACGTGCCAAGTGGCTGCACTTGCAACTATGGCTATATTGGAAATATCTCGGCCATTGATACAGAGCCTTTCTTTGTTGGCGGTTGTCAGGAAACTACAACTGGCACCACAAGCACCGTGACTCGGACATCATCCACTGCTACGAGCACCACAAGCAGCATCAGCTCTACCACTAGCACATCGTGGTCCGTAACCACTTCTACTTCAGCAACCTCGACAATGACGACGCGAACCTCAAGCAGCACTTCCGTGTCAACATCCACGAGAACCAGCTTGACAAGTACCAGCTCGACAATATCAACGACCACACAAACACAAACCTCTAGCACCTCTAGTCTAACAAACACAACCAGTACCATCAGTACCACATTCAGTACCACATCCAGTACATCTACTTCCACGTCAGCTACATCCAGTACGTTCAGCAGTTCCACCAGTAGCAGCTGGACATCTTCGTCCACGAGCCAGAGCACAACCAGCACAACGGGCACAGTGAGCACAGTTAGCACAAGTACCGTCTCATCGACGAGTACTGTCTCAACTATCTCACACACGAGTTCCACAACAACATCCACAACAACATCCACAACAACATCCACAACAACATCCACAACAACATCCACAACAACATCCACAACAACATCCAGTAAATCCTATACATTGGATGGAATGACTACAACAGAGCCCGGGGAGATGTCAACTGTTGCGCCTGGAACTTCTGAAGAATTAGACACTTCAAGTGCTTCTCAAACAGTGACCTCTGCATTTACAGAGACTTCGATGTCTGCAACGTCTACAGAACTCTCGACTTCAAGTGCTCCAGAAACATCAGAAACAAGTACATTAAGTACATCAAGTACATCAAGTACTTCTGGACAGCTTTCCGAGACATCGATATCCTCACAAGAGACGACTGAGATCACTGAGACCACTCAGACCACTGAGACCTCGACTCAGCTTTCCCAAACTTCTCCACTGATCACTTTGCAGACTTCGCAGACTTCGCAGACTTCAGTGCCTCCCCAAACTTCCAGTGCAGAGACCAACACTTCGCTTGACGAAGCCTTGGACAATTCTTCAAACTTTGACACAAACCTCACTGCTGAAGAGGACACGTCCAATGTCCAAGGCTTAGCGTGTTAACAGTATCAGAATGCTCAGAATGCATGAAAATAAATGAACTTGTCAAGGCAACAGGAATATGAATAAAGCATAATTGGAAACCAGCGTGGATTTTCACAAGACTGATTCTTTCCGATTGAAATCACATATAGTATATTCATCTATATTACACTATATTCCAAATATTTCATTTCTTTTGAATATGTGGGGCACTGTGAGCATCATCCAAACTTCAAAGAGGCGTCAAGAAAACTCCCTGGTCTTGTGGATGATTCTCTCAGCCATTCTCTGAGGTAACTGAGATGGGTGTGATGGGGCAAGCACAGTTTGCTGGTATAGGCGGGACAAATTACCAAACCAGACAGAAACCACACGTCAGGCATTCCAAGCCCGCCCTTGCAAACTGGATTGAAGAAGGTGTTAACACGAATCAGCACTCTATACTCGACCCCATCCATTTTTTTTTCTTCTTTCTTTTACATGAGCGGAAGAACGGGTATGACATGGTATGACCGCTTCTTATCAAAACATAAACCATGCATACCGCTTATCGTTGTCAAGTTTGTCACTGGGCGACTGAGCCACCACTGGAATGTTTAGGACAGGACCCACAGGACTCGGACCGTAACTCCTTGCGCCAGATGACCTGGAGACGTCCTCCGCGTCGTTTTTGTTCTTCGTCTTCTTGCTGTTGCTCTTGTGGGTAGCAGTTACTTGGCTGCAGACATCAGCATGACGGAAGGTCTCCATCATGAGGAACCTTCACTTTACATCACTTTACATCACTTTATGAAAAAGTGCCTGTTTCATCCCTTTCTGATTCCCACCAAGCTCCAGCGGAACATCCGGGGTGAAATAGTTTATTTTCTCATATTTTCTATTTTTTTTCCGAACCAGAATCTTTGGTTCAGCCCCCTTCGCATTTTATCATACAAATGACCATATATAATCATATTGTATATATAATATATATTGTATTATATTGTATGTATGTATATATATATATATCTATTATATCGCAAAAATGTAAAGCTGGCACTGTCCCAACAGTGCACTTGAGTCACTCATCTTGAGACTGAGATGAATTCAGGCAATGTGTGGAGGGATTTGCTACTTCCTTTCGAAAAGCCGATGGTGCAGACGATCCCAGCATGCATCGAAGGCGCAAAGAAACAGAGTCAATCTCCCAAGATGCATAATCCACGAGTGTCCACAGCTGCCAGAGCTACAGCTCCCCAAAGTCCATCAAGAGAGAAAGCATGAGAAAGCGTGAGAAAGCGTGAGAAAATATGAGAAAGCTAATAGGGCTCCTATAAAATCTATAAAAGGTATTAAAAGGTCCTATCGGATTCCTTAAAGAACTTATAAAGAACTTCTAAAGAACTTAAAGAACTGCTCAACTTGGCTGTCAGGTGACTCCAGAGGTGACTGAGGCCCCCGAGGTGGCAAAGGCTGGAACGGCTGGAACGGCTGGAACGGCTGGAACGGCTGGAACGGGTGGAACGGGTCAGTCCCAAATGAGACACTGCAGGAGTCAGACACACTATCTTTCTATCAAAAGATGTGGAAAACACCAAGGAAATAAAGAGATATAAAGAGATTAAAGAGAGGCAATGTGAATTCCTGCGAATTGAGTCGATTGATGTCGATTGTTTCTTGTTTTTTCCATGTCTTTCCTGGAGTTTCGGAGCTGAGTTGTCAGCCGCCAGGTGCTGCGCGGGTGGTCTGAAGGCGATCTCTTCATCCGAAAGGAGGGCGAGGACGCAGTGAACTTGTGAAGCGAAAGACCCGAAGGGTCAACATCTTCAGGTAAACATCTGAACAATTTGCAACTGATGTCAAATACATTTTATGACTTTTCTGATACATGAATATATAATAATATATACATGATCATCATGATCTATTTTGATAGATGATGGATACGGATGGACAGCAGATAGATTCATCGGTCCTGGCCTTGAGGATCTGCTGCAAAAGCTCAAGAAGCTCTGGGCAGATCGTCCAGGCCAGACATGGCCAGACTCAGTAGACCTATAGCCGCCCAAAAAGGGCGTGCTTCAATTGAGATCTGATTGGTGCTGCTTGTAGGTCACAAAATGCATGAAGTTTCATTCAGTTTTAACTTGATAATCATTTGATCCCATGGAAATTATATAGATGATAGATTCATATGGCCAAACCACACGAGTGAATTTAGAAAAAATATCAAGGAATGACAATTTGACAAAGTGTATCGGAGACCTATCAGCCATTGTGAAACTGCCATCCTGGGGAAGGCCGTGCGTTCCGCGACATCTTGCCGGATCCAGAATGCCATCCCTCGTTGCTCCACTGCAGTCAGACAATCGGGAAGTGCACATTTACATACATTTACATATTCACGGAGAAAGAATGAGAAAGTGAGAAAGTACATGAAAGTATAGTACCAAAGGCATGCACATCTTTCAGGTTTCTTGAGTCAAAATCAGACAGACCCAAGTATTGAGGTCGTTTGAGAGCAATATACGAGATGTCCTGCAAGACTGGCGACGAGAACGGAGCGATGCCAAGGTCGCAAACTTAGAGACACAAATTATTTGTGGAATTATATGGAATTCAAAAAAGAAATGCACGCGAACAGGCGAATACACACCGATTTTCTGATGAGAAACATTGACGAGTTATTTCAAACGGCAAGCCTCAAATTGAACACACTCTTCACCCCGGCGTATCCTTGACGAGGCTACTTCTTCGGTTAGTGGGAAACTCCTTCGAATGGCCGATGTTGCAGAGAATGTGGCAGTGCGTTGCCCCCTCAGAGCGGGTTGATGCAGTGGATCCTGCGTCCCGATTTTCGCTTTATGAATCGTCAGCAGACATTTGTCTTTGAACATTTTGAAATGTCTTTAGTTGTCTTAGATCTGACTAGGACACTTACTCATATGTGTACAATTATTGACAATAGTCTTACACACCGGCGGTGCTGTGACGGCTGGGTGTCTATGGCGAGACTGTTCCAGGTGTTTTTGTGGTTATTGCGAATTCTACGCCTGTGATATGCGCGCTTGGCGAAGCGAACTGTTTGTCTCACGCATCCTTTTTACAGAAACAAAGAACGCAAGTAAAACATACATCGTTGCCATGTGTTGTCATGCATTACCGGGCATTACTGTCCCTGCCGGATCTTTTGACCCTGGGCCAAGCTGTTTTCTACGGCATTTTCATTTTTATGATCCCCAAGCCATCGTTGAAAAAAACAGTGTTTTGCTCGTTTCTCAAAACGTTCGGGACAAACAGATATTGCAAATGCCGCGCTTTTTCAGTTGAAAAGGTAAATAAAAGGTAATTGGGACGCTCTTCTCTGTTGGTAGTGTCGCAGTTTTGGAGCCCAGCAAACATCAAACATCGGCATGTCCAAGCCTGAAGGCAGGTCCTTTGATGGGTGTGGTGCCCAGGGGCCCAGCCCTTCTCTTCCTGTCGGCCACGTGATTGTGTGTGTTTGTAATGTGTGCGCAGTGCGTATGCTCACTTCTTTTTGTGTTTGTGGCTTGTGCATCCCATAGTTTTGCATCACTTGGAGGAACCTGCGACCCAAACATACTGACAGTTACTACACATTGCTACACCAGTCTTTGACCTTTGTCGAATAATGTCGAATATGTTCCTGGGGACCTTTTTCAATACCATTATTTTGATCATTTTTCAACCATCTCTTGTGTTTCCTATTGTTGTTTCCAGCGAGTCGCCAGCGCGGTGCACAACAGACTATGCTCTCAGGTTCTGAAGCATTCGATTATGGTGGCCTTAGAAATTCCATCGAGGAGGAGTGGCTAAAGCTCTCTCGCTCCAACTCGAAGGAGATACAGGACCTGTCGGGACCTGTTCAAAGATGTCCCAACGACTTTCTGAAGCAGCGCATTGTTTCTCCATGTTTCTCCCACTGACCCCAGAAAATGTTCTTGGCTTTGCTGCAGTCAAAACACATTTTGCTGCGGCCATTTTCAACGGAGGATCCGACTGACTCGGCTGCTACGACTGTTTTGATGAGACGCTCGAGTAGTAGCATTTGCTCTGTGAACCCAGCTGGGGGCATTTTTGCAGAGCAAGTTCTGGAGGTCTACAAGAACGCAGAGCAGCTGAGCTAAAAATTAGTCAGTAATTTTCACTGAAGCAGTGCAGCTCAGTGCAGCAGCTTGTGTTGCCAGTTGTTCAGTGGTATTGTTTCAGCAAGTCCAGTCCTGTCACGAGGCTGTGGACCTTGCCTGAAAGTCGAGTTGCAGATGTCATCGACGAGTGGAGCAAATCTTTGAGCCTTCTGGACCACCTTAGCGAAGACGCGCGAAGTGCGCTTGTACATGATCTACAAGAGGTGCCTAAAGTGACTGAATCCGAGGCAGAATGAAGCAATCAGTATATATCTCCAAAAAAGCCATCAGTCAGGGCAAAAAACATGTGTTACATCATATTACAGCATTATTCAAACTCCAGTCGTTTCAAATTTGCCTCGAAGATGGCCCTGTGAACTATGGAGCATGTTAAAAGAAGCATGTTAAAAGATGTCCCGTCCAACCCGGACGTTGCTCCACATGATCATGGATCACGTATACATCCGCGTATTGAAAGTCCACCGACATGGCATTTCAAGAACACGCAATCCTTCCGCAATTCCGGCGCGGAGCAACGTCAGGGTTGCACCGATGTTAAAAGGACAGCTGCGCAGGTCCTCTCAAGACAGCTTCGTTCCGATCGCGATCCATCATATTTGCTGCCAGACCTAAATCGCATTTGGGAGCGTGCTGAAAACCAGACGAACATGCAGGAGACTTAAAGCATAGCAACATTAGCAACTCGAATGTCTGCAATTGAATCCTATTGAATCTGTTTGGAACAGCGATGATTTTTTTGAATCCTCGAACAAGTCTTGCTTGGAAGGTTCTCTGACGTCGCTGTGTGTCGCAGCCATTTCCAGGAGGCTATTCCGGAGCTTGAACTTCCCTTCCTTGCAAAGGAGTCGCTTCGTTCATCAAGAGGCAAGACTGGGGTGGTTTAAAGAACTTTAGATCACTGCAGGTCAGTTTGGAGGTCAGATGCGGTGAGACATTTACCGTGAGACAAACTGATACGGACACGCAAGAGATGCAGCATGTCCTGAGTCTTTGCTAGGCGTGGTAAGCTCTTGCGGCGAGGATTTGCTGCAGCGGCTGCAAGAGAGATGGCGAGAAACAGAGATGACAACCTCCAACGTACATGCTGATCTTCAGACCTTCTGTCTCTTGGTTTCGACATGTTTCGACTTTTGAGATCTAGCAAGAGTGTGTGGAAAGTGTTAGAAAGTGTCGCGAAGTGAGAGGTCGGCCGTCTTTGCAATTGGGGGTATATATATATATAAATGATAATTAATAAATGCGTTGTTTTCTGTTTCGATTTCTGTTTTGACCTTGACCGCTCCAAGGCAGCGCTTGGCGCGAGGAGAAGCTCATTGAGAAACCGGACGTGGACGATGCTCTGCTGCGTCGGTTGGTGGGCGAACTCACGGAGGTTGTCTACAAGGCCGGAGAAAACACATGGAAAACCAGAGAAACACGATATAACAAGATATCAGATTTCAGATCATGCTAGGTTTAGTAAAGTTTACTAGCACACTAGCATCCGAGTTGGGGACGTGCGGAAAAAATGTAAGCAAATGTAAGCGACAAATAGGTTGCATCAGTCATTTGAATCAGCGACCAGGGATCAGCGAGCGTTTTTTGAAGCAGCCACGAACCTGACTCAGCGAGTGTTGGAATCAGCGACCCAGCGACCCAAATCAGCGAATCGGCGACCAAAGACATCAAACCAAAACATGCCGAAACAGTGGGACACACACTAACATAGGAAAATGTAGTAAACTTATGTAAACTTGTCATGTTTGTAGGCCACTCTTCAAAGAACACTCTAGTGACTGTGAGTGGACCCTCTTATGGTTTGCGCCAGAACACAGGAGATTTGACCAAGTGGCCTGAAACAGATGTGGACAGCCGTCCCAGGCCACTCGATCAACATGCCCTTCAAGAATGTTAGAGAATTGTTTTAACTGGTTCAGACTGGCTCCAAAACGAAGGCAAATACATCACACCCCAACGGGTTCAACTTGAATAGAGTTTTGATGACACTTATGTGTATTTATGTAGCTTAGTCAACCATCATTTGCAAGACTCCTAATGTACCCGTGTGGAAAATTGTGGAAACGCATCCTTGAATATCTTATGCAGATGTGCTATTTGCTTGCGTCAAAGGATGACCCAATCAGACAACCTGATACAACCTGTATGTTTGACAGGATCTGGGTCTGAGTCAGAGACCTCAGAGACCAATAGTCTAGGTCAAATCGGTCACCGGAAGTTGCTCGATCCAAGATATCAGCTAAGCTAAGCGAGACCCATTGCCGCCAGGTGGGAGCCCGCAAAGGAAAGGTCAAGATTACTGCTCTGATTCCGGAGATTGACGAGCCTGGATCACACTTGAGCCAGCTTTGGGTGATCATATGTGAGCATCAGCAATTTTCCGAGTGTCACAAAGTTCCCCTTGTTCCTCTCATCCATGAGAGAGCTGACTGTGTATGGTGTCAAAAATAAAGCATCGAGATGTAACACACAATATATATATGTATGTATGTATGTATGTATGTATGTATGTATGTATGTATGTATAGTTGCATGCAAGTTCGTTTTATAAATGTATGTATATGCTATCATAGTATATTGTAGAATATGTGGTGTGTATCATTGATCAATACTTTATCCTGTTCCACCAAGCATTATTTTGAACAAGAACAGATCAATTCCGGTTTTGACCTGGTAGAGATATGTATGATTATTGCATCTCACTGCAACGAAGAAATCCCAACAAATCTATTACAAATCTAATTTATACATATTTCTAATATTATTTATACATATTTATACATGTTTGGCGACTGAGGAAGCTTGGCATCTGCGACTTGCAGTGGCCGAAGAAGATGCGGTTTGGGAGGGCTCGGACAGGGCCAAGGCCAGGAGGAAACGCTGTCGCAAAAGAATCCGAAGAATCGACAAGAATCGTTTAAATAGGTTCAAGTCAGCCTAATCGGTCATCAGCTGCACACAAGCAGAATTCTAAGCAACATTTCTTTGGCCCCTCTTTTGGGAATCACGCAAGTTTTTTTTTTTGAGTTATGTTGAGTTGTGAGGCAAGAGTGCTCGAATCAGAACACGGAGATCGACAAGATGTTGCGAATGAAACTGATCCGGTTGTCCTCAAGTCACTTCCAGCAAGCTTGCTAGAACTTGAGGATGTTGATGAAGATGAGCTTGTACCAATGAAGACAAAGCCATCTAGCCAACCTGAACTTGAGGATGTTGACGAAGACGAGCTTGTACCAATGAAGACAAAGCCATCTAGCCAACCTGAACTTGAGGATGTTGACGAAGACGAGCTTGTGCCTATGAAGACAAAGCCATCTAGCCAACCTGAACTTGAGGATGTTGACGAAGACGAGCTTGTG
>Ga0126342_10006487_pt1 | contig 20747 bp, 15 predicted proteins | sample Cyp1metagenome_FD_92528 | JGI IMG/M metagenome (GOLD analysis project Ga0126342, IMG submission 92528) | Coral microbial communities from Lord Howe Island, Old Settlement Bay, Australia - Cyphastrea 1 metagenome | ecosystem: Host-associated > Invertebrates > Cnidaria > Coral ...
GGATGTGTGAGATGAACATTTTCGGATCTGAAGTTTGTAGTGTGTCTTGGGACGTTGGTTCAGGATGGGTTGGCTCACATGCGTGGTGTAACATGGAGAGCTGTTCCGGCAAAGTTCAAAACATATGTGTGAGATGAAAATCTTACGGTCTGAGGTTTTGTGATGTATCTTTGGGCGGTATGTTCAGGATGGGTTGGCAAAAATGTGTGGTGTAACATGGAGAGCTGCTCCTGCAAAGTTCAAAAGAGGGATGTGCGAGATGAAAGTCTTATCTAATCTAATGCCTAAGGATGTGAAGTTTTGTTGTGTATCTTTGTTGCGTTGGTTCAGGATGGGTTGGCACAAATGCGTGGTGTAACATGGAGAGTGGTTACCTCAAAAAGTTGTTTGTTTGATATGCCAACGTTGAAAGCTTTGGCATTTGCTATGCCAACAAGGCATTGATACGATGTGGGAGCGGAAGCTGGGTGGGATGAAAAGGATGTGGTTGACCATTCTCTGTGGAAGTTTTGATTTTATAGTTTAAGGTTTTTTTGATCTCTTGTGCCATTTTTATTTTTAATTTTCAACATACCCCAGAGGCACTGAGTTTAATCTTGTGTACCTTGATTTTTCATTTTCAGAAATCGGGGTGAGGTCGGCTTTTCATCGTTTCACTTTTTTTTGCTCATACCTTGGCCCTCCAGGTTTTTAAACTAGGTCCAGGTGTTTGGGATGAAAACCTGGTGCTGCACCCTAAGTTGCACGCCCAACGGGGATAAAAAAAACGTTGGTTTTTGATCCCTCCCTATATAGACAAATATCATCAAATATCGCCATATCCTGATGAAATTACGATTGTTTTTTTTAAAGAAATATATCATTATGCTTGGTTGTGTTAACTCCTATGTTGATGATTAAAACCCCATATCTTCATAGGCCATTCATGTACTACAAATTCGACTATCTAATGGCTCTCATTGATATCATACCAATTACACAACAACATTGGGTTCATCATGAAAAACCCAATAATATATCCTAGGGTAAACATTCAATGGATTGGTTCAAGGGAAAATCTTAACCGGAAACCATAGATTTGTCAATGTTTTCCATTAAATACGGGGATTTCATGTAAATTTTCCCTTAAGGCAATCCATTGAAACAAACCAAAAGATGTGGAGAACTGTGTGTTCCTTCGGAAAACGATCTACAACTAGTGGAGGGTACTTTGTCGGCAGGGTGCCGGTGCACCTGCTGCAGCCCTCATCCCGGTGAGCAGCGAAGGCGGAGAGTTCACCGAAAATCCCATGGGAACATTCGAAGAGAATATCAACTACGCACGGTAAACTAACATGGCCAGCTATTGATAATGGCCATTTACAGTGAATTTTCCCATTAAAAATGGTGATTTTCCATAGTTATGTTAGTTTATTTGAGGGTAAGTATGTTCAACGTGACTTGAACATATAATTAATACTTGTATAAATATATATATATAATAACTAGTTATGATTATGAAACATGATGAATCATTGTTGATTTCAGCAACGAAGATCAGTACCATTTGGGAATTTAATCAACAAACATAGTTAAGCACGGTGGGTATAATATTATGGGAACATAATGGGATTATTATATCAATTATTCTAAACTGAGCCATGGAAGATACCACTGGTTGATTGTTTTTTTCCCGGGGTTATACTACCTGGCTTGCTGTGGATCATTGCAGCTCATCGCGGGAATATCTATTGAGCAGCCAATACAATGGGGTCAGGTAAAATGGTTTGTTTCATGATTTGAAAAACGGGATCTACAGTGCTTTATGCGTACCAAACAGAGAAGACACTATAGTCTCCAAAGTTGCGCGTGGATGTGTGGGCGTTGAATTATTGTATTATGCCTGATGTTTTTGTTGGTTTTGTCGCCAAAATGGAGGAAGTAGGTGAATTTCCAGCTTTACGATACCACTAAGTGATTCAAGAGATGGCCAGATCACCTTGTAAATGGGTTGCCACTTGGTACAAACATGCCCCATGGAAGCAGAACTTGGAAGAGTGTTTGTGAATGTTTTGTTTTTTCTAGCTATATGGGCTGATGTGTTTCAAAACAACCAGCATGAACTTGAAGCAAAAAAAACAATCGATTTGCCCCCGCCCCTTTGGCCAACCCTTTCAAGACAGCATGTGGATGATCGGATGATCCCATTTGAGGTATCGGGTGCACCGACAAGGAACCTCTGAGCCCACACAGTCAACCAGGTCTTGACGAACCGCACGCTGGGGACGATGGTATTGTGTCTGTGCATCCTAAGCCTAAGCTCCTATCTATAGCAGGTCTTTTCTCTGTTGGTCCCATCAGATTCTCTTGGATGTCTTCGTATGAGGTTCTTGATCGAGTCGAGAACTTGCAGAGGTCGATGTGAAAAGACCTTGTCCTGCGGAGATCCGGGTGAAATAAGAGATTCCTGTATGAAGATCCAGTAGTGACGTAAGATCCTCTCTAGCAGCAGGTCCTTTCATGACGATCTTGTGAGATTCTTATGGAGGTCCTGGCAGATCCCTTGTAGAGATACCAGTGAAACCCATGATCTTGCACAAGTCCTTGTGACAGGATCCTGTGGAGGTCCTTGCTTGAAGATTTTAAAGATGCTATGTTTCAGAGGTGCTTGTATGAAAGCCCTTCTGCAATGCTTTGATGAGCATCTTGTAAGCAGATATCAGATATCAGATATAGGATGATATAGGTAAGATCCTCTCTAGAATCTAGAATATATAGAAGGTCCTTCAAGCCTTCCATGATGATCTTGCCAGATTTTCTCAATCGTCGTGCCATGAAGTCCTGGTGAGTAGACATAGCGGCATAGCGTTGATTCTTGTGCCACGGCAAGCTCCTGCCGCTGCAGTTCTGATACTGACAGTGTTACTCTAACCTGGTCTGTTACTTTTTCCGTAGCTACTGTTTGCTTGTATATCCATAGGTCTTATATCCCCCCAAACTGTTTGGGGTCTCTCGCTGGTGTAATTTCTCTTAGACTCTGAATTCGCTCTCGACTCTTGATTCTGACCTTGTTTTGCGCAGTGGATGTCTTGGCACGCACCTTTGTGTGGAAAACGAGCGGCGCTAAGAACTCCTTCAGCCGGACCATCGATGGAAAAACGCAGATTTCCTGGCTTTGTTCCTTGAAGCGAGGGATGCATTGAAAGGGGGCCTGCAAGAGGACGTGTTTGCTGAAGCAAGAGACAAGCGGCAACTTACCGGGTCAATGCCATGGTGCGATACTTCTCCAGGGAAGCATGAACATTGCTTCTGCATTTAGAATTTGGAATTTAATTATGTTGAAGATTAGAGCTGGTGGTAGCGGCTAGGCAGCTAGAGACTATTAAGGAGGCTACTATATATAGTATAGCCTCAGGTGATGGATTGAAAGATGTAGAGACACAGAGGCATAGGCGGCATAGCTGCACAGCCTGAGATCACTAAGCCGCTGACTTTGGGGTATCCCAGGCGGAAGCTATCGGATTACCACCTCCCTTGTGTGCATCTCGCCTGGCCGAAGATTCCCACGTACAGATAGCAATATATATGCAGGATCCAATACCATTTGATACAATTTACTGATATTGATGGATACATGTAAAGGAAATAAACATGTAGTTTATAGATCAATGTCAAATACACTCCCTCCTGCATGTTTGGTGAAGCCCCGCAGGGGAAGCCCTTCGGAGCCAAGCATTGGAGCGTCGCGTGCATAGACTCATTGAAGCTGGGTAGCAGGCAGGATCTTGACTTCAGGAAAAATGGGGCTGAAGCATCCAGCCATCACTAGTCATTACCATTTCAACCCTTGGATTGGCACCTTCTTTAGGGGAAGGAACTAGCTGAACCACCCTCCAAGGAGAAGCGCCGCGCCCGCGAACAGCAGCTGGAGCTGCAGCAAGCGCCGCCGGCGCTGGAGAGTCCCCGCAGCCCCGTGACCGCCGTGGGCGGTGGCACGGCGGGCGCCATGCGACAGGCTGGGAAGGAGATGATTTCACCGAGAAAGCATGTGATTTTTCACCAAACAAACTGTGGATGGTTGCGAAATCCTGCGCCAGTTGGTAACTATGAGGTATAGCTTTATGAAACACTGTAAACAATGGGATTGTAATGGGACTCTTACTATATCGACCAACTGGTGCAGGATTTTGCTGGCCCATCCACAGGTGCAGGATTGAACCAGCAGGAATTTGGATTTAACTGTCAGAAATAAGTATATGGATCGTCAAAAATAGGGATTGGAGCATCAGTGCTAAAACATTGTACTGCCTGCTGTTCGATTTCTTAAAAAAAATGTTTTGGCGTTATCAGATTTGGATTTGACCCTTTGACCCAAACCCAAATATGTTTAATCACGATATATGATATATCCCACTAGACTATATCCCCAGTATCCTCCACGTTTCTGTGGGTCCCACTAGACTAGTGCTATGAAAAAATCCGGTTCACTCTCGTGATGCTCAAATCCCAATGTGTTGTTGATTACTGTAAAGCATTCAATGATGAAAACAGATTAGGTCCACTCCATCTCTGTATATGTTCATCATTTCCCCATATCCCACAAAATCGTTGTTTGTTCAAGCGTCATCCCCATGACTGCTGGTCATATCACCATCAAAAATCCAATTGGACCAGCATTTTTGTTGGTTAAATCCACCATCATGCGATGACATTTTATTTTTGTTGTGACAATATGCCATGATATTCCTGTGATCTTAGGATGATATCGCTATAAGAATCACTATTATACAATCCCTCTCTAGATCCATATTTTTGATTTCACATCACTCTAAATAACAATAGACATATCCATAGAAAAAAAATCATTGAATCACTATAAATCACCCATCAATCAATCCCATTCAATCACCAAAAAAAACACAATGATTACTATCTGGTTGGTGGTTTGGAACATTTGTTATTTTCCAATATGGAATAATCCTTCCCATTGACGAACTCATATGTTTCAAGATGGTTATTGCACCACCAACCAGCCATAATTAACCAATGATTAACCATCATTAACCACTATTAACCACTATTACCCACTATTAACCAATGATAAAAACCACCAACCAGCTATAAAACCACCGTATCTTCAGTCACTGATTCCCACTGCTCAGCCGTTTCCAGGCCCATGCCGCCTGGGCCGAGGCCGCGTCGCAGCGCAGTGGCGGCAGTCCGTTGCCGCGGACAGGAGTGCCTCGAGATCCAGGGAAGTTCCCGATGGGTTACTGATTATCCATAGGGATTATAGTGATAAATAGTGATTTATAGTGATTTATAGTGATTATGTGGTGACTTATAGTGATTTATAGTGATTATATTTATTATACAGTTACTTATAGTGATTTATAATGATTATCCATCTATATGGTTTAATATGCCCATTGTTTCATAAAGTTTATCAATGGCTATGAATGGGATAATAGTGGATAGTAAAGGATGATATACTGATTAATAAAATGATGGTATAATCAATCATCACCCAGTCTTACCCATGATATTCCTATGGTTTGCAGAGTATAAATGGATATTAGTAGTGACACCATGGGGATGTTTACTGGGATTTACTGGACATCAATGGATGGATAATAATGGGATGATAATGGAAAAATCATAGTAGATAATGGGAATTCCATTAGTGAATAAAATGTGAATTCCATTAATGAATAAAAGGGGATAGCCCTGGGAGAATATTGGACAATACTGGTTTATGAGTGGATGATAATGGATAAACATATGGTATACTGTAGGGGATATTGATATTTCTATTGTCTAACAAGAATTGTACAGATTATGCAGTAAATTGATATTAATGGTGATATGTGGATATAATGGGGATAATGTATATATACATATATATAGTTACTGTTATTTAATATATATATATATATGTATATATCTGGACTAATTTGATCATGACCTCACCGGAAGAACCACCAGATCGTGAACCAGATTTAGGAGGACCTGCAGCATTTCGGGGAAGCCCTGTTCTTGAAGAAGTTAATGGTTGGATCGACCTCCAGGTGAAGAACATCCTCTTTGTTGGATTCAGATGATACAACCTTCCTGCTGGATGAAATGTGCTCTGCTTGTGCAACATGCGCAGATGTCTGATCCATTTTTTTTGCTCACAGAAACCCTCCGATAGCCGCCATGCTTGTAGGGTTTGCATTTCAAACGCATGGCTTGATAAAACGTGGCTTGTTCAGTTCAGGGTTTGATTCTAGGCCATAACTGGATGTGTCTGTGGGGTATTTGGGTCAGCCAGGGTTTTAAATGCCATTACACCAATTCCGTGCCAAATGTTGCATTTATGATTTATCTGCGTTCAACTCTTTCTCATGTTTTCCTAGGTAATTTTCGGATGACAGCCTTACTTGAAATACTTGCGGGAGGCTTGAAAGCACAAACCGCCAGTTTCGTAGGTAAATGTACCAAAGATGAGTCTGTCTGAAACAACAGCATATACATACACCGTCAAAATCCAACTGTTTGTCATCGTTTTCTCGAAACATTGTGGTAAATTGGGGAGCAAGTCCCCGACCCTCCGGAAATTTAACATCAGTATGGAACATCACCTTTTTTCATATATAGGTAAATCTACAAATGCGTCATTGTCCATAGTTTAGCTCTTTGATGTTCTTTGATTATTCCATTCTTATCCCCATTAAACCATACAAAACCGTATAAAACTACCATCAAACCTCTATAAAACATAGGTAAATCCGTGATTGTTGGGACCCAGGGAATGCCTCCGCAAGCTCCACATCCAAGGCACCCCAGCTCAGCACCTTTCCGGCGGCGTTTCCGACGTTTCCGGCCGCTGGCGAAGCGACATTGCACCGTCCTGAAGCCATGCAGTCACTGGACGGTGGGATTTTTCGTAGTGGGACTGGGGCATCCAATGTGTTGCATAGCGATGTTGCTATGGTCTGATGTATATAGCTGGCGCATTACTGTGCTTTATAGATGATTTGCCTCTTCATATAGTGATATGTAGAAATTTTGCAGAGCTTAGTTGGTTTCTCACTCCAATTTCACTAGTTTTTTTGTTGATATTATATATATATATGTGTATTTATCGAACTAGTAAAAATATATGTATATATAATATTTACATATTTATATATGTATAGTTATCTTCAACATATGGCGGCCTGGTCTTCCCGGTCAACCTGACGTGATCTTTTGATCTAGTGTTTGCTGATTAATTAGTACATATTAGTACAGTATACTAATTTAGTTCTTATTTGTTGTCAATTTGGAGCATTTCTGTGAACGAACGATTTTTTTGGTACATGATTCTAACCAACATGGTTTGTTTCTATCTTTGAAAGGGTATCTAATTGGCAATGTTTGGTGCGCAGCAAAATAAACTGAGTTCTTGATTGACATGCCTGCAGAAATGATGGTAAATAAACCTTTACGAGACTGTTTTTTATTAATATGAACAATTGCACAATTACACGAACAAGACTGATGGTGATCATCACAATCATGTGTTCTTCGGGGGTCCCGTTTGTTTTTCTTCCTTTTTTAGGGTAGGGAAACATGGGAAAACCAGTTGGATTTGCTGAGTCTATCTTCGATTTTAATGGGAACATCCTGGGGAATCTATGGCAATCTATGGGGATGTTTGGAGTATTTTAACGGATCAAAAAATCTATGGAATATGTCTATTTCTATGGGAATCTTGGAATCTGAGGCAAATCCACGTGTTTCTGCTGGGTTTCCCGGCTCCGAGGTATCCACTGGATTCTGCTGCTGTGGTGCCGCTTGGCCGAAGAGTCCATCGTTGCTTTAAAAAAAAAAAAGGTCTTGAAAATTGGGTACCTCCGCATTCCGAATCGAGTTTTTAGCACATTGCTTCTTGAAGATTGTAATTTCGGAGATACCACATTTTCGGGCAAACCCAATTATGGTTATATGCAGTAACCCTCTATAGAATCCTCTGCTCTCGATGGTGAAATCTCTGATTTTCACACTGAAATCAACATCTTTTTCCGAAATCATTTGGAGGATCAGTTCTCAAACAAAATTCAAATCTAGGTTCATGATGTTTCATGGTTGGCATCTCCGATTTTTGCTGCTGAAATCACCCCAGAAATCACGCCGAACAGGAGCGGCCGCACCTGGAGCCCCGGCCACGCACGGCCACCAGCCGTTGCCAACGACCGGTTGGATCCCGTGACGAAACGCGAGTGGATTGGTGGACCAGGTGGGGATGGGTGAAGATTGGTGGAGGACCAGGACTTTAATGGGAAATGCCCATGATTTAATGGAGGTTTAATGGATATTAATGGGATATTACAGCAATGGATTTTTTTTTTGAAATGCCCATGATATTTAATGGATGTTTGTTCATGGGAAAATCATCTATAATATGGGTTAATAGATTTAATAGGTATATACCCCCTGGTAAACGTTTACATAACTATAGAAAATCACTAGTTTGAGTACACATGGTTTACCTTCAATAGCGATGTTAAATTACCGGAGGGTACTGGTGGCTCGACAAAAAGGGTGAACCAACACAAAACTGGGATTTAAGCAAACAATGGGCTTAATCAACCAAAATCGGGATTCAATCAACTTTACAAATGGTGGCTAAACCAAGAAAACAGTTCCTTAAATCGACTTAAGCAACAAAATTGTTGCTTTTTTTATTGGGATTTGCTTACCAAAAATTGTAATGTCGGTGCGAATTGGTATAGACGGCCCATTTACAGATGATTTCCCTATGAAAGATGGTTATTTTCAATAGCTATGTTAAAGATCCCAGAGGGATCCAACAAGACAAGCCGTTGTGACTTCACCAAAAAAGATGATGTCATCGGGATCCACCACGAACGTGAACGTGGCATTGTTTGACAAACAGCTTGGACATAGGTCAAAAACTGTTTTTTTGCAACAGAAATGGTGGGATCATGGGATACATTGGTTGAACATTCTATGCACATATTGTCCATAAGATTACCACCTGGTTATGACTAAGAATTTGCCATGGAAAGATCCACCATTTTTTAATAGGTAAACCATCTGTTTCTATGGGCCATTTTCCATAGAGCTATGTTAGTCATAACCATAGGGTAATTAACATAGATCTGGATTGCCTTGTTGGGAGTTGTGAGCTAATGCACCGCATCAATCAACGGGATACCTATCAGACTTGTTTCAGTGGTTGAACTGGTGAAAAACGGCCTGATATTTTCGGCTTCAGATGACGATTCACAATGTCCGTTAAACCAGTGGTTTGATGTTCAATGTTGACCCATGATTCATAGACACCAGATTTGTTTTTATAGAATTTTATAGATTATATTTGTATATATGATATTTTATTATTTATATATATAGACTATCAACAATGTGGGAAACCCAATGCCATAAACAACTACCATGTGGGGATGGTTGGTAGTACCAATAGAGGTGGTACAGCACATTGCCCTACTAACACTAGACCCCAGATTATTTTTGGGGGTGGCCGATGTTGATAGTACCTCCCCAATCGATCTAAACATGTTTGGACACTGTGAATAATGGTGAATGTAAGGGGAACCATCCCCAAAAGGTATTCAGATTGGTGAATGAGTATAATATATCCAGATTGGTTGAATATAGCTGGCAAAATGATGGACAATGATGGATCTAAGACTACTTCAACCAGTGGATCTAAGATTACTTCGTAGATGGGCGGCTTGAGCTGAATACAGCCTGAACCTTGGTTTGAACATCAGTAGATAATAGTAGTCTCTAAATCCCTATCTCTTGTCAATGGATTGGTTGAGGGGAAAATCTTAACCGGAAACCATCGATTCTCGCATTAAATATCGGGGGTGTCCGGTTTCAATTTTCCCTTAAACCAGTCCATTGATCTTTGTTGGTTACATGCCAGGTGGTGCTGTCAGCAGCGCCGGGGCGGGTGCCCCGGGTGCCCCGCGGCCGCTTGCAGGTGCTGGTGGAGGTGTCCTAAAGTGGGAGACCTCAAAAATGGATGGGTTATATATGTTTAATTATGTTTATATGTAAAAGTCCAAATTAACATGGATGACTTAGGAGTACCTTCATTTTAGGAAACCTCCATTTGGGGATACCCAATAGGGATATTCATGGATATTCTGATATTCTTCTTAAACCATCCATTCTTGATACCTATTTAGGATACCTCAATTGGGATACCCACGCATTTGGGCATGATGTATGGAGCACCCCTATTTCAGGCAATTCCCACGTATGGATTACGAATGGGGGATGTTATAAACCTCAAGTCATATAAAAAGAAAATGTTTAGGATGTCGAAAATGACAATTACCACATGATTTCCATGTTGGACCAGAGATCGCCACAGCTTTTTGAAATTCCAGCTAGGATTTGCGACTCGTTGTTGTTGTGCCTCGACGAAGGAAGAAAAATGCATAGGAATAGAATGACAATAATGAGACATAAGCTAACTACTAATATTTAATAGTATGATATATGGGTTTGTCCGTACATGTTGGTGAAAACCGATTCCCCTGGTTCATGAACCTAATTCTACTTCTGTTTGAATGGCAACAAAACAAGGGTATCCCGGCTGAACAAAGCCACATTCCTGCGCACAATTTGGACCAGCAAACCTTGGTTTGAAGTCTGCACGAGGTCAAGCTGGGTCCAAGCTCTTTATTTTCAAACATCATTTCTGGGTGTATATCACAGCTAGACATCTCAGTTTGATATTTTGCATGCTGCCCCCCTTTGCTGGTTTACAACCCCTTCAACTATAGATCATAGACCGAACAGTTAAGTTTTGTGAAAAATTGCTTAATATTTTCGGAATGAATGTTCGGAATGTTTCTCTACACCATGCTTTCTTTTTAGTCGATGTTTCTTTATTTTTTTGGGCTGTGAATGGACCCAATTGACTTTCATATTTTTCAAGTGGTTGAAACCCGACTCCGACCACTTTGTTTTTGTCTCTCAAGATCAATCGATTCATTCAAGCATCAAAGATCACATGTTTTTGAATCCGACTTCTTTTTGCTGAGTGTGTACGTGAATGGATATTTAATTGTATTTTATATATTAATATTTCGTAGTTATATATGGCCTCATGCAATGTACGATGTTTTTCTTCATAGTATTTCATTGGTATTTAGTATTTGCAACATGTATGGGTTGTTTTGCTGGCTTGCGGGTCCACTGGGTGATGACTCATCCCCACCATGCATGTTGGCACACTGACACTATTTGTCACTAAAATCAGGCATGTAGGGCCGTTAGCACTCTATAGTTGATCCATAGATATGGCATATATATATATGCCACAAATGTTGAACAAGTATTGAATATGAGCATGATGACATGTGATAACTATGTAGATGCATGCCCATGAGATTCAATCATGAGAATTCCGGGACCTGTCATGTTTGAGCCGTCATAAAGTTATGTCGATACCCGCTTTAGTTGGTTAATGTCCACCTAGGGACCTACCAACCCCCAGTTAACGAATGGGGTACCAACTTTAGTAGCAGTAGTTCATCCTGAAATATGGAGGGTAACTCCCGGATGGTGAACCAACAAAGTTGATGGATCCGAGGTTGGCATTTAAAAACAAATTAAGAGGCACTTTCAATATCGAATATGATGTTTTAGCATGATTGAACCATCTTGAAGTGGGGATATCCGGGATACCCGTTGTAGTTAGATATCACCCACCCTTTTGGTTATCACATTTGTACCCTCGCAGACACCGCGACAATACCTGGCAGCAGTTCCACCCCTCGCTATAGCCCACAGGCGACGGGGCGCTGTGTGCTGGGCTGATGAAATCTGGGTTTTCACAGGGGGTACACCCGCAAAAAGGGTACCCTCTGGTAAACTAACAGTTTGCTTTGGAAAATCACAATCTTTAACAGGTAAATCAGTGTACTCTGACAACACTACCTGTGTTTAACATATACCGTACCTACCATACATGTCAATGATTCCATGCATACCATACCTATCATATCTATCATACATACCATACATACCATACATATGAAATGTAATTACCACACCTACCATACGTACAATAGCAAACATACACGCCATACATACCGCACCTACCTTACATAGGAAATATTCCATACCCGTCATAGTAACCATACATACCATACATACTGTCATATCAAACATACCATGTCCAAGAGATTTACATACAATACCTACCATCCATGCAATACCAACCACTCATGCCATATATACCATACCTACCATACATACCAAACACACGATACTTTCCAAACATGCCATACCAGACCGACACTACACGACCATACACACCATACATACCCAACATACCATACCACACCCCCACCACACCACAGGGGGGGACGGGGAAGATCTCATATGGGGCCAGTAGATGGGACCCATCTCATGGGGGGGGAGGGGTGGCAGGGCCTGGTGCATACATACACACATACATACCTACATACATACCTACATACATACATACATACATACATGCTTACATGCATACATACATACATACATAACATAACATAACATAACATAGCATAACATACCATAACATAACATACATACATACATACATACATACATTCATACATACATACATTCATTCTAATTAATTTGGTTGACCCGCATGTGAACGTGACCAAGGAAGACCTTGACGCTCAACTCAATGAACTTCAGGCAATTAATAGGTCCTGGGTAAACCTTGGCGATTAATAGGTCAATGGTTCTCGAGGAGAAAAGAATCGTTGGACTTTTTGTTGCTGGAATCCCGCGAAGAGGATCATATGGCATGTCTCTTCAAGAGGTGTCGCTTCAAACAATTTGGAGCTGGAAAACGCTAAAGGAATCCCAGGGGAATCCGACAAGAAACTGAAGGAATCCAGACAGAAATTACAAAATGCTAGAAAAATCCAATCCTATTCCGCGTGATATTTGGTTCTTTTTGGAGATCTCACCACAGGCACTCCATACAATCAATTCAAAATCTACAGAAGAAACAGGGAATGCCGAAGGAAAATTAGAATTCAGAGAACATATTAAAGCTAGAAAAACTGGAAAAATCTGAAAAATGGAAAGAAACTGGAAACACATACAAAAAACTGAAAAATGTTTATTACAACAGCAAAAAAAAAACAACAAAAAAAATAGAAAACACAAAAAACGAAAATGATAGAAAAACTAAACAAATGCTAAAATAAGGCTAAACAAATCTCACTTTTGGGCCGCCGAAAGGGGCGCTCCCTCCTAGAGTTTTTCCTTAACATGCTTGAGTGTTATTGTCTAGTTTTTTAAAACTTTCTTTAGTGTTTTTTAGCTCCAGCACCCAGCACCCCCATCCAGTGAGTTGAAGAGGCAGGTCTTGAAGAGACATGTGACGCGTAAGTAAGATATGGCGAATTGATTGTGGATATCTTGGATTTGCTGAAGACGATTAAAAAAACAATAAACAAATCCACTATTTTTTTTCGGAATCTGATGGGGTTATGAAGCTAATCTAAGATTCATGGTGGATATCGGAAAACAATGATAACCGCCCATTGCAATCCCATGTTTTGTGAATGTTTTTGTTTGCCCCACGCCCCACGGTTCGCCAATGCGTGGATCGACCCTTGCCTAGGCCCGTGTTCCAGACCAGGAGCCAGCGCAGGGTTCCAGCCGTTTGCAACGGGTGAACCATGGGATCTGGGGCGTACCATGGAGTACCACATTTTCAGACAAGACCATGATGAAAATAGGGGGTACTACTGGTATGAAATGAGTATATACAGTATACGAACAACACAAGGAGTTCAACTCACTAAGATTTTTGTTTTCTTGTAATGTTCACAGCCGCGGGGGTGGGTGCATAACCAACAGTGAGTTGCACACTGTACACACCAATCAAGAACAGAATATTGTTAATGTAAACTTGTTGATGGTTAATTAGATTGTTTCTCTGATGGTTAAATTTTGGACCACCAATTTCCAGACATTCAATCAGGATTTGGGTGGATTTGTCCCATTCCTGCCAATCTTTTGTGGCTGTCACCATTGCTGGTGAGTTCTTGTCACAGACCTCTTAAAGATGATTTTCCCTGCATTTCTCCGGCAGATTTGGTGGCAAGTTGACAGGATATGCCATATTTGGAACCAAAATCATGGGTTCTGTGTAAAAGATTAATCAGCCCCATTCCAGTGGACCAACCGGAACCAAAAATGGATAACCATGGAACCAAAACCTTGACCCTTGTTTTTGGCTGATTACAACTAATGTGGTAAACCTAATAATAAACCATCCCAGTAACCATCAATTAGGCTTTCCTTTCAAGTCATTCCTATGAGTTACCGACAAAATTAGCGGAAGACTAAAGTAGTAGGGAGTGGACTTGGGATTTCAAATTTGTGCGAAAACCTTCACAACCGATAGGGGACCACCCACTTACCGATACCGCCGATACCCTATTTTCACACATACAAACTTTCGCAACCGATAGGGGACCACCCACTTTGGCCATGTCCATTGCGGGTAGTAAGTAATTTTGTCCGCCACTCATTTGGGTATAGTTATACCCAACAAAATAAACATCTATTGGGCATGGTTTGTTTTCGGGTTTACTTCCACTACTATTAGTATAAATCATTAGAATATAATAATATTATTATATATATATTTAAGATAAACAAGCAGAATATTCGAATAATAGAATATCCTGTGATACTATTTTTATACTATTATTATTTATCAGATACTATAAATGTGATTCTTACTGCTGAAGCAGCCAAAATCCAAGGGACCTTCCACTCTCGCCATGACTCAGCAGTGACCACAGCTTCGCGTATGGGCTTGACATGGACAGGGAAGAACGATGTCACGAGCCTTCATGAGGTTTTAGATGTTCATGACCCATGTCATCAACTCTGGGGTCATTTTCCCATTGGCAAATCATGTGGCAAAGCAGCGCATCTGTCAGGTGCATCATGTGGTGAGTTTAGACACCATCGTCGGTCTCTTTTCCTTTTTGCTATGTGTCCCAGAGGAAATGCATCAGATAACCATCAATTCTCAGGTTATCCCAACTGTGGTAATTATAACCAGGTAGCCCCCCAAAAAAAACATCGCTTGAACGGTCGTCATCATATCGCTTCAGCATGGCTTACTCCCTGCGGATGCCTTTCGTGACCTGGATCCTCTGTGTGTTGCTCTGGAATACGCCCGTAGCCAGAGGTCGCTGGGTCATCTTGTTCAAAGTTTGGGCTTGGTGGATATGATGTTTGTTTCTTGATAATGACCAAAATCATATATATATACATATAACGATGATAACAATGTACAAGAATAATATAATAATCATAACAATCAACAAAAAACGATCTTAAAAGTAGCCCCTGGGACTTGCCTTCCATCCGCACTGACGGGATGCAGCCCTCGACACTTGGAGCAGATTGCCACCAACCGCTTTTTAGTGAAGGTGTTTGTACACCACGAAACCGCATTGGTACTAATTTGATGCTGCTGCTGCTGGTGATGTTGATGATGATCATCATCACCACCACCACCATCATCATTATTGCTATATATTATCATGATCCAACCAATATGACCACTGGCCCATGGATGTTTTTTTGCACATGGCATCCTTGGTTTGCATAACTATTGTCTTACTTCATGCAGGGGTCTCACCTCGACATTCCCATGATAGGTTGATGATGGTTGATGCGGATTGACGAGTTGGAGTTGCAGATGTTAGCAGTTCATGAGGGAACATGTTGTGCCAAGCTGACATTTCCCGTTTTTTGCTGGGTATATACCAAAGATTTGAAACAATCAAGCCGGGCCTCACAAAAGAGTATGTTCAATCCTAAGCACCTGTTGAGTTCTTTTTATTCACCTTCATCACCCCCGTTTCATGACTTTGGAAATCCCAGTTCCATCGTAGCTATTGTTACTATCTCGATTACATCAGATTACATCCCCACTATATTCCTAGTGTTGGCTGGTGAATTCCAATTATCTCCAGTTGGGGATAGATGAAGGCGAATACATATATATATATATTTATTTATTTATATTTATACACATAATGAAAAAAAACGGAGATGGAAATCCCACGATATCCCAACCTATCCCATCTAGTTTGGTGCGAAACCCATGGGATTCCATGGGTGTGATACCAGCGACCCACAGGGAAGAAGGTGGATGAGTTGCTGAAGCGACTCGAACTTCTGGAAGCCAAGGTGGAACAGGCGCAAAAGTGCGGCGCTGGCGCTGTCTAGCTGGGAAATCCTCACTGGTTGGTGGTTTGGAACATGTTTTCTTTTTATCATTTTTTCCATATATTGGGAAGAATCATCCCAACTGGACTTTCATATTTTTCAGAGGGGTTGAAACCACCAACCAGCCTAAAAATGGATGATTTAAATCGATTCGATATGATTTAATGGGAAAACAATGGAAACGAATTGCTGAATGGAGGATTTACTTTAGGGTAAACCGACATAGATGTGGAAAAGTGATGAACGGTTTCCCGTTAACGGATCTACAAATGGCGGGTGTTCCACATTTCTTTTGTATGTTTAAAGGGTATCTATTGATCCCGGAAATTACAGATCTCCACCATCTGTATGGGATCTTTAGGAGGATAAATGGAGACTCCTGTGTTGGTTGGTGCTGATTTTATTTGGTCAAATCTCCATCTTTATCAACATCAAAATGTCTTACCCTCTGGTAATTTAACGTAGCTATGGAAAATCACCATTTTTGATGGGAAAACTCACTATAAATGGCCATTTTCAATAGCTATGTTAGTTTACCAGAGGGTAAATTTCACCGCCCTGAACTGGGACAGGCTTAAGCCGGTAGATTCAAACCAAGACCGCCAAGACCTCCCATTTTCTGGATCCATATGATCCATGAATCCATGTTTGAGAAAATCTGAAACATTTGTGGAATACTGAAAATAATTTAAAATGAATGGAAACTCGATTTTTATCCCAGATTTGGGGGATCTTCACATCGCACCCGGTTTTCTTCCCAGCTCAAGCATCGGAGGTCGCTCAGCCAAGCAATGAGCAGACAGAGGCAGGGATCGAGGTTTTTCTAATGCGATGTTGGTATGTTCCATGACTTTTCCCAATGGGAAATCCACCATGTCCATCATTTATGGGGAATCTTTAGGCACATCCCAGCCAGTGCATGGAGACGGGTCACATGCCATTTCCAGGCCATTTCCAATATTTGGCCTCCAACTTTTAGGGGAAAAACATCTTTTCATATGTTTACCTAGGGGTATATGTGTCATGAATGTCTGATTGAGTGCAGATGCTTGGCTGTGTGATTTTTTGGTAATGATTTTGTTTGTTCGTAGCCATGAATAGGAAACTCAATCAATAGTGATCAATTAAGATCAATTGTACATGGTCTTAACCAATTTATATATATATATAAATATCTTAGCTGAGAAAATTCAATAGGAACAGATAGAAGTCATGCTCTTCGCAGGGGGGCTTCTCAATTAGATACCGAAATTATTTCATTGACATAGTACCCTCTGGTAATCGGGATGGGGATCAAAACAATATTGTTAGGATCCAAAAATTACTATTAGGATCAAAGAAACTTTTTTTAGGATCAAAAAAATACTCTTTGAACCAAAGGAAAGAAAGAAAGAAAGAAAGAAGGAAAGAAGGAAAGAAGGAAAGAAAGAAAGGAAGGAAGGAAGGAAGAAAGGAAGGAAGGAAGGAAGAAAGGAAGGAAGGAAGAAAGGAAGAAATCAAGAAAGGAAGAAAGGAAGAAAAAAAGAAAGAAAGAAGGAGGGAAGGAAATAAAGGAGGGAAAGAAGGAGGGAAAAAAGAAGGAACAAAAGGGGAAGCAAAGGAGGGGAAAGAAGGAAGGAAAGAAAGAAGGAAACAAAGGAGGGAACACAGGAGGGACGGAAGGACGAAACGGAAGTAAGGAGTGAAGGAAGCAGGCAAGGAAGGCTGAAGAAAGGAACAGTGCAATGAACAGCGCAAGGAAGGAAAGAAAGAGGGCAAGAAGGAGGGAAGGAGAAAAGCAACTGATGTGGAACAAAGGAAAAGAGCAAAGAAACGAAAGTATGAAAGAAAGCCAGGAACGAAAACAAGCAGGAAAAGGCGCAAGGTGAATCGACAGCAGGTAGACAAAAAGAGCAAGAAAGCCAAAGAGGGGTTCAGATGGTTATTTGTTCTGGCCTTACCCAATAATCAGCCGGCCATGGCCACGACACGTTGCATTTGAAATCATGTTTTTTTTAAAAAAATGTTTTTTTGGTTGGCAACCCTGTTTTTGGTTTGCTGCTGTTAGTTCAAAGTGGTTTGCTCCCAAAACGCTACGTGTCAGTAGCATATGAACATGTTAGGAATTACATTGGTAGGGCTTTGCAAAGGGCGAAGGAGATATTGCACGTTAAACAATATCGTAGTGGATAAAATCTCTTTTGCATAACGGAAATCACCAATCACCCAAATCTGACGAACCAGGGACCGCGCACTTTCTTTTACACATTCACAGTGCTCCACCGTCTTCCGTGCATGTGGGCTCGGTGCATGGCAAGTTTTGGCCACAGTCAATGGGAAGACACTTGATAAGAGTGAGCATCATGTCTGCTTGAAATTTGCGTCAGGCTCACGCACGAATTCGCCAACAGAAGGAATTGAACGTGTCAGTTCTACAACGGATATAGCAAGATGTTCGATATTTGGCTCAAGATAGCTAAGTGCTACCATCAACCTCTGTGTCCTCATTACATTCCACATTTGTGGTGTTTTCCTCGTTCATCAAAGCTCTTCTTTCGTTGACCTTCGCATACGATGGCGACTCAAGCTGAGCGGCTGGACCCCCACAAGAACGTTCCAACTAGACACATAAGACACGATATGTGTCATCCCATTTGGTATATTTAAAAACATGTGGAATCAATATGTGGATCTATCGTACATATGGATCTATCAATATCTATCATCTATCTTTTTTTTAACAAAACGTATATTGATAGATCCATATGTGGAAAACCGGGGATAGATACCACAGACAGGATCGCCCAAAAAGTTTACAATCTGGTAAACTAACATAGCTATGGAAGCCACGGCCCATCTATTGATAGAAGATTCACCTATTAAATTAAGATTGTCAATAGTTCTGTGAATTTAGCGATCCCTTCTCCCTAACATTAAACACCCCCCAGAAACAGTGGTTTAGTAGGGAATGTACAGATATTTGGGACCATACAATGCTGGTGTTTCATATTAGGGGGATTGGGTTATATTACTTGGATGTGCTTCACCCTTTCTAGGTGGTTTATAATCCATTAATACAGCCCATATAATCCCCAAAGTGGGGACCCAGTGGGGATATTTCACATATATATTTATATATATATAATATGTATAGATAACTGGGGCGTATAGGTCATTTTATTCAAAACCGTATATAAGTGCGGATATTCCATATTAATGACCATTTATCCAAAGATGGTCAACCGTTACCCTCTGGTAATTTAACATAGCTATTGAACATGTCTCATTTATAGTTGATTTACCTATTAGAGATGGGGGTTTTCCATAGTTATGTTAGGTTATCCCAATTACGCATATATATATATATATATATATTATAATCCCATGATATCCTATTAAATCTGCACCTAACGTGATTTTCAATAGTTATACCCTCTGGTAATCATACAAAAAGCTATTGAAAAATGCCATTGAAATAGTGGATTTACCCATTAAAAATTGTGATTTCGCATAGTTATGCAACAGTTTACCAGAGGGTAGTTATGTTATAACATTGGATTATCACCATTAAAACTTCATGAACCCCCAGTAAATTACCAGAGGGTCCCTGTTAGTTTCCCAGAGGGTATCAACCCTATTCATACCCCAGTATTATCCCATCATTATCCCATTATCATCCCCATCAAACCATATTAGACCAATAGTGGGTTTTCATCAATCATATTTATATATAATCCATTAATAATATATATATATATATAGATAATCCATTCATAATATATATATATATATATTTACAATCCATTAATAATATATATATATATATACAATAAAATAATTAAGAGAGTATATCCATTAATATAATCCATTATTATCCATTAATTATCAACCATTCCAAACACCAAATTCTGCTTCCAGGTCTTCCTGACCAAGGCGGAGGTGCATCAGCGCTTTGAACTCTTCTATGCGGCACATGCCAAGGACGGCTCGGCGTGACGGCGTCGGGCTGTGTCTGCTTCGGGCCCTCGGGTGATCTTTAACAAATGGAGAGTTTTACTATGGAAATATGCTGGTTGGGTTTTTCATGGGTTTAGGAATGAATAACATGGATATAAAACCAAAGATCACGGGATTATAGGACTATATGCAAAGGAGTATGTTATGTTGTTTATTTTGACGTTGGATCTAAGCAATCATCATGATGATACAACGGTTTTTCCCCACCTGCCAGGTGAGGGTTGTTAGATTTTATCAGAGCGCATGCCCGCCTCCTCCGCCTCCTCCTCCTCCTCCTCCTCGACTAGCTGTCCTCCTCGCCCTCCTCCTCGCCTCCGCCTCTTCCACCTCCACTTCCGCCTTGCACCACCTCCACTTCCGCCTTGCCAACCTTGCCAACTCGTCGCCAAGATCTTCGCCAACTTCCCAGCTCAGTGCGCACTGCTGGACCTCAACCTGCGAGCTGCCCAGCTCAGTGTGCACCGCTGGACCTCAAC
>Ga0126342_10006488_pt1 | contig 20746 bp, 22 predicted proteins | sample Cyp1metagenome_FD_92528 | JGI IMG/M metagenome (GOLD analysis project Ga0126342, IMG submission 92528) | Coral microbial communities from Lord Howe Island, Old Settlement Bay, Australia - Cyphastrea 1 metagenome | ecosystem: Host-associated > Invertebrates > Cnidaria > Coral ...
CAATATGTTACAACACTAATGGGGGCAAGTAACCGCTAAGCTGCTGGCACTGTTTTGAACCAACGCTACAGAGTAGTACGATGATATGTACACTACATGGTTTTACTGCAGGAGTTTTTACACAAACTAGTCGGAAAAAAAATGTTTGTGAGCGTTTCAAACTAGTTCCGACGGAGTTTGTTTTGAGTTTCCAGTTTCAAACTAACGTTTCCAAAAAGGTTTGCTTCGAGCCCTGAAACTTACGTTTTCGCAAGGGAAACGTTAGTTTTTGGAGGAAAACATTTGTTTTCTCTTTCCACTGCTTCCAGTCCCAAGCTTGGACAACACCAAAACATTAGTTTCCGCCTGGAAAACAAACCCCGCCTGGAAAACAAACCGTTTCTGCCGTCTAGAAACATTTATTTCAACCAGGAAAACTAGCCTTCCTCCTGTCAAAACGTTTCTTTCTGCCTCAAAACAAACTCCTGGTTGCATCCTTATTGAGGATGGTATAGATGATATATATATATATCTCTCTCTACCTCCTAATTCCAAGGTTTCCGACTTGTCTATCTATTTCGGGTTTGCTATGTGTATATATATATATGTGTGGATATACAACCATACAAATACATCATATATCATCAATATAACATTCATACATGTAATATATCATGTATATCATATCATATGTCGTATAGTCTGTATATCGTAATTTCCCTCCACCTCTTTTCCCGGCCTCGGAGTTTGTCTCAGGCTCTGCAGCGTCGGAGAGCGCTGGGAACAACACGGCGGTAGCAGAGGCCGCGGCGGGCGGCAGGCGGCGCCGGCGCAGTACTAGGACAACCTGGAAAGATGTTCACCAAGAAATGGTTTCTATGGTTTTCACCCTGAAAAAAAGACTCTTCATCCAATTCTGCGAGAAATGGATTGATTGAAGGAAAACATGACTGGAAACCATGGGGAAGAGCTGGGCACTGTGAGCCTTCACTTCTTTATTTAAGCTCTGCTCTCGTGAGTTCCAATGTTTTTCGCGAGCGAGTCGGCTTTGGATGCGTTTGGGCATGGGGTCCCATTTTTCCTCGCCGATGTTCCTGTTTTTGCTACTGGGTGAGAAATTCGACCAGCCGGAAAAATATTAAGCAAATGGGTGGTTTGACCTTGGTTTCTTTCCTCCTTGCTTCAAGCAATGCCGCTCTTTTTCTCGTTTGTTGCTTGCTTGCAGGTCTGCCCCAGGCTCCAGCGCGATATCACCTGCCAAACAAATGCAGACAGGCTCAAAGATAAGGGAAAAAAGGATCTAGACAGTTTCATGTGACAATAAATTGATGGCATTCGTAATGTGGCAATGCGTTTTCCTTTTCCATTTTTGTCGCTGCACACCAACCCCAAAGTCCCCAATGTTCGAGCAGCAATGATGCAGCTGCTGCTTCGCTCCTAAGATGCATTTGAAACTGGAACCTTGGACCATGGACCCTGCTGGACCCAAAACATTTACGAAGCAGCAGCTGGAACCCACTAACATTGACCTGCAGCAATTGGCTACTACCCTTTCAAAATTCTAGAACATGGCTTTGGATGACAAGTGCTCATGCTCAGAATGACATCTCTGATGTGAGCTACCATGGCAAGGCGGTTCTTCTGCATACAGAACGTGCTAGACAGGTGCTGACGTGGTGTCTGTTGCTTGAAATCTGGAAAACCCACACACCATTCGTCAATTGTTGTTTTCAAACCGCTGCTGTTTCCCCAATTTTTTCATGTTCGACCTGCCGTCAAAGAAAAGCCAGCGGCCACTTCAAAAACAACACACCCAAAACTCCAAAGATCAACAACAACAGCAAGAAACTTTGCAATTGGGCCACTGCAATTCCAGAGCTCTGGTGGGCGATAGGCTGGGTTACATAAGTTTGAAAACGCGGCACAAAGTCGTCCTTGATTGCCGCAGCCATGCCCATGTCAATCAGCTGCAACTGCGCTAGCTCGCGGCACGGTGCAGGATCCTTGCATGCTTGTGCAGGACCACCAATGCAAGCTCAAGCTGCCGAACGACTGCAGACACAGTGTCCCTCTCAAACCGCTCACCGGACAGCAAGCACCGTGCCAAGGTCAAGCCACCAAAAGACAACGACATCCATGGAAATGGCCACCCCTTGCAATCCGAAGCCAGCAGTTTCGGAACCGTTGCCGATCGCAATCTTTCAGCTCCTGCAGGGATTGGTATAGCACGACTTCATGCTCAGCCTCTGCAATGGCATCTCTGCCACACAAGACTTTAACAGCATGCAGGCGTCCACACTCACCACGGGCAATGAGTACTTTTCCATAGGATCCTTGGCCAGCAACAGCACTGAAGCCATTGTGTCCTGACTTCTTCACCTTGTCGGGGCCCAGCCAAAATTCGCCAAACACAGGGACATTGGACACCTGCCCCTTGTCATTGCTTCTCTTCTCCCGAGCAGACATGACTGCTTGCCTTTGAGCCTCAAACTCTGCCATGCTGCGCTCATTGTACTGTGCCCGTTGGCATGGTGCAAATCTTTTCCAAGCCTGCCCCAAACGTTTCAGCTCAGCCTGGTATTGAGATTTTGTAGCGCTTGGCTTCACCAAACGGTTTTCCACCACATAGAGGACAAAAGGCTTGCGAACCTTTGGGGCCAAGCCAGCTCGAACAGCTTCGCCCCGAAATGTGCGGGACTTGCTGACCTTGGGCCGGCGCGGCACCCTATAGTCTTGCAGCGCAGGCGGGTCTTTCAAGCGAGTCACGCCACACGGCCATTGCCAGACTCAACACCAAGCTGAAACAGGAGCTTGGACTTTCGACCTGGGACCTTGGACCACAATGACTGGAAGGAAGTGGTGTATCATGGGATCCCCTTGTGACACACTCACTTTCAAGGCAGTGCTAGATGGTATCACTTAAAATGAATGTGCCACTCTCATGGCATGCTTGCAACTTTATACCCTTGAAATTGGGAATGTGCACCCTTCATCTTGCAAAAAGCAAAAAATAGTGAAGTGAAGGGCGCACAAGCTGTTTTCGAAGGGTCCACTTTGACCTGCACCGTGCTATTTTAAGTCAAAAACACGCGCTATTTCAAAACAAAGGAGAGGAATTAATTCCCTGCAAGGGTGCCCAGCACATGGTAGAAAGAATGGGATATTTGTGAATGTCATTTGAAAAGCCACACCCATCATCCAAAGTTGTGGCACCAAGACTGCAAATCTGATCCCAGGGGCTGCGCTTCCAACTTCCAAAACTCTGAGCTCATTCCTGGAGCCAACTGGTGAGGACCGAAGCTCCTGCGTAATGTGTAGGACATGTCTTTGTTGGCCGTCAGCTTCCCACTGCCCAACACAGATGGAATGTTCTCCCTGGCCATGAGCTGGAAGATCATAACACTTGGATCAAGCAGTGCAGGGCCAATCCTTTCCATAGAGATCTTCTTCTGCAACTGCTGGGCAGATGGAGTGTCAGCATCAGACAAAGCTGCCCCGAGCTTCCTAACTGTCTCCTTTCTCAAACAAGCCACAGCATCCACATACGCCGGGTGGAATGTGCAAAGAGAACAGAACGATTGCATCTGCGATGCAGGAGTATCAGGCAAGGAGCATGCCTCTTTTAAGCAGTCAAATGGTAGTCATACCACGCAGCATCCCCCACAAGTGTCAAAGGAGTGAATGCCGCATCGGATCTCATTGCTGCAGGTCAATGGCAAATGGCAAAATAAGACCGAAATCTGCCCTCCCTACCCTGGACCTTGGACCTTGACCTTGAAATAGAAGGTCGAAGCAATCTTAGACATGTATGGGGTTCCATCACAAATCAAGGGTTCATCTTCACTGTCACTGTTTTCTCTTCTCTCTCCACCCAGCAATGACTCTGCCACAAGCTGGCCTCCTAGCACAATGAAAGCTCAGGGCCACGAAGAAAAGTTAGAGCCTCACAAGGTAGCGAGGCTCATCTGCATCTGTTCTAGGTGAAGAATCACAGCCCATCTGTAAGATCCTAAAACCATGCCTGCCTCTGATTGCGAGCACTGCTTTGGATCTCCTCGTCCAAAACTGGAAGCTCGTCATCCACCCAGTTACCTAAAGCCAGCTAAAGAAACACAAATTCTGATGGAAAAAAGCACCGTCCCAATATTCAGCAAGGTTTTGGACAATAGCTTGCTGTGCTTTGGCTTCAACCCTTGCCAAGGAACTCTTCTTGTCCCAGCACCAATTCCTGCTGCAAGTTGCATGGTGCAGAAGCAGGTCATTGATGTCTGGAAGGCACCAAAAATAAAATTGTTAAGACAAAGCTGCGCTGAAGGTCCTTAAGCATTGCATCGCTTTGCAAGAGGCACTTACCGCCATACCTGGCTCCACCTTTTTCAGTAAGCCGTTCACTTTCAAAGAGTGACCTTCAGCTTCTGCCACATGTTCACGAACCATCTCAGTGGCATCCTCAATGGACATACTACACCAGGCGCGGAAAGCTTTGGAATCTGTGCCATTCCTGAGGAGCAACTTCAAATCTAAAAAATTGTCCAGCATCAACATCATGCCACAGAACTGGTCCAACTCTGGTTCACTTGAACCAAATGATGACTAAAAACCATGTAGCTGAAAATCTTGGTTGCTGAACAGCAACTTTTAAAAAAAGTACAATGCACACAGCACTGAAAGCAAGTGGCACCGCACAGGCCAGGCTTTGGTTAAGTTTCCACACAGAAGTTGCATTGCTCACAGTTTGAAGCTTGCAACCCAGCTGCCATGTATCATTGTCAGCTGCTTCAATACTAGCCAAACACCCAAGCGAAGCTAGATGCTGCTTGATGTGAACTGGCATCAAGTTCCTCGCTTTCATGTCAATGGCCCCAATCCTTGGCTCAATGATGTTCTAGTAGCGCATGCTGTCCAGTCATGCAAACGCAATTTCAAACCGTTTTTAAGTTCATAGGCCTGTTCTTGTCTGGGTGCTAGCTAGTGGCTGGTCTGGGTTCACTGTCCACTCCCCCTCCTCATAGACAATGGTGGAGGCCAGGGTTGCATCGATGAACTGCCCAATAAATTTCAAAGCATCGCCCAATGAAAAGCTGCCAATATCTGTGTTGGGATGGATGGTCACCTTGGCAAAGGTCACATGGCATCAAGCTGCAGGCACAAAGAATGCCATGACTGCACTGCACCACTGAGCACAGCACACACAACCTTTTTGCATGCAAGGCACAGGCTTGGGTGTGCAAGTGGGCTTTCGACCATAGACCTTGGACCTACGACCTGTTTTCAAGCTGCGACAAGAAGCTTGTTTTGGTGGGAGGAATGCCTTACGTGTTCCAACTCCACGAGTCTCCTTGAAGAAGCTGGAGACAAGCTCTGCTAGGCCCATTTTTTTCGCATCCTTAGCCTTCTTCAGGAAGTGCTGGGCAAGCCTGACCAACAGAAAACTGTTTTTGAACATACTTTTGTGTCCTTTTTGATGCAGAACCAGCTGATCAAACATCAGCCTGGCCTTGCATCTCTGACATGTGCTGACACTGCTACTATGCCATACTGCTCTGAAGGCTCGAGGGCTTCAACCACACGAAGCTTCAGAAGCTGGCCAAAGCTTTTGTTGTCCTATTAATGCCTTAGTTTCACTCAAAGCACCTCGAGGAAAAAAGGCAAAAGTCTACTAACAACTTTGAGCAAACACAGCTTGCCAGGTCTTAATTCAGCCAGGAATGGGCCGAGCGGGTAGTGCCATGGGAAAAGATCCCAGCAAAAGCATGGAAGGCAGTGAAGTGGCCCTTTCTTCGACCAGGCCGATGCAAAAACACATTGTGAAGCTGCAAGATAGACTTGTGACACGGCTTACAGGCAACTTCTATAAAACGATAGAAAAATAAATTGAACTAAAAAAAGCAAAACCAAATCAAAAAAAAAGCAAAACCCAATCCAAACCTCAATTAGAAAAAAAACAAAAGCAAAACCCAATCCAAACCTCAATTAAAAAAAGCAAAAAAAAATGTTTAAAAAAGCAAAACCCAATCCAAACCTCAATTAGAAAAAAGCAACAAAAAAACACGAAAAAAAAGCAAAACCAAATGCAAAAAAAGCAAACTATTTGTGTTCATTGTTTTTTGCGTTTTTTCGCTTTTGTTTCGCTCTTGTTTCGCCTTTTTTCGCTTTTTTCCCCCTTTTTTTTTTGCTCTTTTTCTGCTTTTTTTCCGCTTTTTTTTTCCACGAGTTTCTTACATTTCCGAAGGTCCCGGTCATCAGGTCACCTGAGAAAGAAAAAAACGAACAAAAAATGCGAAAACAAAGGCGGAAAAAAAAGCGAAGAAAAAAAGCAAAAACAAAGAAGCAAAAACAAAGCGAAAAAAAAGAGAAAACAAATAGTTTGTTTTTTTTGTTTTTTTTGCTTTTTTCTAATTGAGGTTTGCATTGGGTTTTGCTTTTTTTTGCTTTTTTTCTTTTTTCTAATTGAGGTTTGGATTGGGTTTTGCTTTTTTTGGATTGGTTTTCGCTTTTTTATTTTTTTGAATTCTTTAGAAGTAGGCTGAAGGCATTTCACAAAGATAGACAAAGGAAGAGGCTGGCTTCCTTGCTGCTTGGCCTTGGTAAAGCTACATTGGCACCAAGCATTCCAAATCAAAGGCCAAGTTACAAGTTATCTGTGACATGTTGCACTGGGCAATAGTAGGCAATAAGCTTTGTACCTTGCCAGCTTCAATCAAACAACCATGGCGGTAGAGAAGCCAGGCTGCCAGCCAAGCCTGAAATCAGAGGTGAAATTTCCAAATCAGCTAGATAGCTGCGCAGGCTGTGCATTGTGTTTTCCACCTTGCAAATACAGCCCCTGCAAATAAGCAGGCACGGGCTGAGTCCAGCACAGTTGCAAACTGAGCGCGTGTGCAATGAAGACTTCGCCCAAGAAAATCACTGATTTCCCACAAATTCGTTCCTTCACCACACGCTATAACACACTTGGCAGCAAGTCGAGCAGTCTTGGTCCAAGTGCTTTTCCAGCCATCTGCAGAAAGTAAAGTCCTGGGCTTGGCAAAGCTGCTGTCCAAATACAAACACCATGCCAATTTTAATCTGCGCCAGGTTACACACTGCTAAGTTTCTTTGCTGCCTCTGCAGGAGTGAAGAATGGCTCAGGGCCATTTCGTGACATAGCCTCAGATTCAGAGCTATGTAACAAGAATGGCTGTTTACCCTTGGATTGAGGCTTGTGTAGCCTTGGAGTGAGGTGCTGACCCTTAGACTTGAACCTGTGTAGCCTTGAATTGGGTTTGCTAAATGCACTCCAGGTTGGTACCGACCAGGTCCGAAGATATAGCGAATAATAAAGTGAAAACTCGGGATTTTTTCCTTCAAATACAGCGCTGGCTGGTACCAACCAGGAGTCTAATTTACTTGCCTCTCGATGTTGCATTATGCAGGTCTTAGGCCAAGTGTAATGACCATCTTTTTTCGTTCGCGCTTCGGCCCTGGTTGGCACCAACCAGGAGTGTATTGTATAGTACATTGAAATGAGGACCATGGACCAAAAAACAGCCCTTCGCAAGCTCAACCCCAAAAATGAAACAACTACTTCTGCTTGGGCTTTGGCAAATGCTTCAAGCTGAACCCTTTGCTAGCCAATGTCCTAGGATGAGCCAACCCACGAATTGTTCGAAGGAAGGCCCACGATACAATCCGCCACACCCCAAAGTCCCAAGAATTTCGGGCAGCACTCGCTCGATGCCTTGCACGTTTTCGAGTAGAAAGACAGGAGGGCGCACTATGAGGATTCTGCGTGCTACCCCGCAGAAGACCTTGGCCTCTGGTTCATCTAGCAATGAAATTTTTTGTTGTGAAATCTGCTAAAAGGGCGTCACCAAAAGCTTGACACATACAAAGACAAATTGGAGGAGGGCCCACTGCAGTGTTCAAAACATCTCCAAAAAGAATGCATCACTCGGCGGGGTGTTTGCCAACAACACCTTCTTTGGCGCAGCTGCTATTTCAGATGGTCACGAATGCCTGCATTGCAATCGAAGGCCCTGAACTTCCACCCCATTGCAATCTGTGCCACTATGCAAGACATCTGGGCCAGAAAGACGTCGCTGTGGGCCTTGAACCTTGGACCTCTGCAAAGGCTGCAGCCAATGCAGCAACCACACGTCTTTGCAGATCTCGACCCCAGCCATCCACCCACTGCAGCAACTTTGAAGGCAAACTGCACTCGCTCATGGTGCAAAAAACGACCCTAAGCTTCAAGCTGCAACAACGAAGGCTATTTGAATGAATATCAAGCTCAAAAATGAAACACAGATGGAGAGCAAATGTGACTCAAACATGTTGGCAACTGCTGAAAACTGCATCCCCCAACTCTAAAATGGATATGCTCTGGGGTCCCTGGCTTCCAGGTGCTTGTGCCTGCCAGCATCCAAGGCAAGAATCTGAATAGCATTGAAAGAAAGACGGTATCCTCCTCGCTTGAAGCGCACCATTAAATTAATTGACCAGGAATTCTGCCACCTGCATCGGCTTGCACATGTTTGGAAATACCAATTGTGTGTCGACAACACATAAACGACCAAGTTCGCCAATGTGACAAAAAGCAATAATCAATCAATGTCGACACCTGCCTAGCACAAGAAACTAGATCAACTTGAGTTCCGCTTGATCCACTTTGCCTGCCCTGGCCTGAAGACCAAGCTCTGCCAAAGACACCCCAGAAGCGAAGCCAAGTGTCCTGGCCAAACCAACCCAACCAAGTTAACAAAGAACTATAAAACCATCATCCAAATCATAATTATTGAGACAAATGTGTGACAATGGTAGTACCAGAATGAAATTGCCACGAAAACACAAGTTCCTGAACGAGCCCAAGCCTCCTGCGCGGAAGAAGAAGAGTCTGGCCTGGGCCATCGAAGCATGAACAATGAAAACAAGATGATGGATTCCAAAGGCTGTGCAGTGTCTGCATGCGCCATGCCATGAGAGGAAATTGAACTTGGCTCAGCTGAAGCACACAAGTTTTTCCCTCCACAGAAAAGGTCGTGCTGGGCGAGGTATCTGCTTGGATGCTCAACAATCTGGCAATGAGCACCCACTTGGGCTCGCTTAAAATCAAGCCTCGAATTTTGCCTGTGCAAAATGGCTTGCCTACTGCCCCCCAAGAATCAGAGAAGTACTTTGTGGTTTGGAGATTAAACTTTGGACCTTCGACCATGGACCTAGGATGGCTCCTACCGTAGGGATGGCTCTTATCTCCAAATAATTTTGCGGTGCCTATGGCTGCTGTCCAAGAAGTCACTGAGCATCTGCCCAAGGATCACCGGCATTGGCAAAGTCCTCAGCTTGCTCTTCGGCCTGCTGACTGCGTGGTGTGCCTCCTCCTCCTCCCCGTCGTCCTCCCTGTGGACGTGGATATCCTTCACGCTCACGGGCACCTGGGCCACCACCAACACGGCCCCGCTCAGTAGCGCGTCCATTCCACAAGGCAAACTGAACACCCGCGGTCCAGCGGGTGCATCGGGCGAGATGCAGCTCGAATGGTTGCCATTGTGCATCGGCCTGGCGCTGGAAGTGCAGCACCACAGGCACCCCCTTGTAGACCAAAGCCTGCACCTAAGCTTTTGGCACTGCTTTAGCTGTCAAAAGAAAAATGAGAAACCAAAAAGTGTTGGGGAAAGCAAAACATTAAGCTGAATTCAACAACACAGGCACATAGGAGAACCCGTTCAGGCACAATGTGAAATCCTCCTTGGTGTCCCCTGTCCATAAAAGAGGCACTTCGCGCTTGCTGTTGAAGATCCACTCGTCGCCACTGGTGGTGAGATCGCCCTTGAGGACAAAGGCCTTCAGTGCATGTTTGGGGCTGGTGCAAAACAATGCCTTTACGGTGTATCATATTTTAATGCATTGTATAGTACTATGGTATAGAAAAAGTTTTGGTATCGTATTTTATAATAGGGTACTAAATAAAATCGTATTGTATTGAATCTGTATTATCTTGTATGATGTTATGTTGGGGTAGCTTGTATTGTATTATGTTATGTTATGTTTTGTGAAATGAAATTATCTGATATACCAATGATATTATATTGTATGAATATATTTGAATATGTTGTCTTATATATTAAACATTGAATATCACATTGTAAAATGTACGATATTCTAGTTTATAATATACTATATTCTATTAATATAGATATATGTCGAGAGCCAGGCACTCTTCCAATAGCTTTTGGCACCCTTGGATTGGCAATTTGATAAGTATCTGTTATCTAAGGATGCACATTGGCTTTTTCAAGGGTGCACATGCGCTTTTCAAACAGCACACACACACAAAAGGGCTTCGAAACCAACATGCTGCCACAGCTACCTTGAGGACATACTGTGGTGTGACAAATGCCCGATGTGAGGCCTCCATGGCAACCAGCTGGAACGAGTAAAAATACCCATTGCCGGTTGCCGACATGCTGCGTGACCATGGCCGGGCCTCCCCTGGCTGGCCACGGAAACTGCCTGTTCCCGTGTGGAACATCTCGCATGAGGCTGAGCTCCTCTGTTCTCCTGGGACAGGATGATGGCCCACTGCCAAAAGCTTTTACCAAATTACATTCTTTGGGGCGCTAAGAAAACAAAAAGTTGGCTAGTCGCACTTGCAACCTTGAAACATTCAACTAGAAATCAAAGCCCCAAATCAAATCGCAAGCTTCGTCAGCAGCGTGTGGAGCACACTCAGCTTGATGCCGCACTCTGTGAACTGAGCGACAACTTCAGGGCTGAAACGCTCCCAGAAAAAGGACTTCTCGATCATGGCCATGTTCCTGGCAGAAGTAAATTGCATTTCAAAATTTTGAATATAAGATTCAGAAACTTGGGGTTTTACAACATTGGGCCTGTTTTGCAAAAGCCACATTCCTGTCTTCCAATGAGCGAAGCCTGGACGGCGCTGGCTCGGCCCTGTCAGCCTCACAAACTTCTTGGCCAACACCACCGCATCCCTTGCATACACGAAATATCAGGCATCTCTTCATTCTCAGTCTGTGGAAGTGGCCAGCCCTCCCATCCAGAATAATTTTCCTCCGTGCCAAAGCACATTGGGAAAACAAAAACAGTTAAGCTGAACAATAGGTGGTTCTGGTCCCTGTCAAAACACTAGCCTTGTGAAAAAAAAAACTTTAAATCTTAGGCCAGTTTCAGCCAAGACACAAAGTATTTCAAGTGGTGGCCACTTGCAAGGCTATGCAGCGTGTATGGGTAGAGCAAGATTTTGTACACTGGCTTTGCCTGAGGTCCATCAGGTCGGTTGGGGCCAAACTGCTCCAAGAGCTCGCGAATGTGACAGATCAACTCAGTGCAGACGCGCCGGCAACACAAAGAAAATTCATGTTATTCAAATGGCTTCTGGCACATTACCCCAAAAAAACACCCTAAAAAAGGCACTCTTCTCAAGCATATCCCAGCAACAGCTGGCGCAAGAGCTGCCCCACCTCCATCACAACATCAGCTTCCATGCGCGTAAAGCCTAATTTTCATGCACATTGGATAATGAAAATTGTTTCCAAGCCCATGTTAAAAGCATCCCAAATCATCATGGAAAGAATATTGAAAAATGGAATACAAATCCACCTAGCAGCGAGCGCACATATTGTGTACAGATGTTTGGGTCCTGCGGCCCTCAGGGAAAAAGCTGGACCGGAACGGATTGAAGCCAGCAAAGGCCCAGGTGAAGTCTGCCCGCGTGTCGTACACATTCTTGATAAAGTCCGGGGCCGTATTGAGGTTCCTTTGCTTCAGCAAAGAAAGTTGACACTAACCAAAACCAATTCAAAAACCACCAGCACAGGGATCACCATGACAACAAAAAAATGGCACCCTGCTCAAACCAAGTGTCACAAGACCCCCCTGGACTTGCGATGGGTTCAATTTCATGATGCCAGGCTGCACTCTCGGGCCAGAGCTCACAAGTACCTGTGCCAGCCCTGGCTGCTGCCCAAGTGCTTGTGCCTGCCCACCACCAGAAACATGCGAAGCAGCATCTGAAGGAGCGACACTTGGCGCCACAGATGGTGCAGGTGGCACTGCACGTTGTTGCTCCTGATGCTCAGGACCATCTGACATGGCTCGGGACCGTGGACCTTGTTGGACCTGGGAGTGTGGAGCTTGTTGGATCTGGGACCGTGGACCTTGGACCAAATGCATGTCAGGTAAGCCATTGGTCAACTCAACTGAAAGTGTGACATTTGTGGCTTTCAACTTGTGGCATCATCTCCTAAAAACGAAATTAACTCGAACTTTGAACGTTCTCCACAATGAAAAAATGATCTATGCAAACAAACACCTGTGCGGCTGATGCATCAGCCGGTCACCCAAGTGCAGCCACACGATACAGCAATGCCACGCAGAGTTCGGCCTCATCACGGGCACCAAAAACAGAGAAAAGGAAGGGACGGAACATGGCCACGCAAAGTTGTGCCAATGCAAAAACAGCCTTTACCAAAAATGTTGATTTGAGGCCCAAGCAGAGGGAGAAACTGGGGAATAGGCGCAGAGCAAGTCACTACTTATGTTGACCTTGTCTTGGACCTTGGACCTTGGACCTTGAACCTATTTTGGACCTTGAACCCGGGAAGCCTAGACCTTGCACCTGCCACCTCAACCAACGTCCTTGAGCCTGTGCAGTTTGCGAGGCCAGCCAGGAAGTTGCATATGCAGTGGATAAGAAAAAACAGGAAAAAATAAAAGATGTTCGAATTCCACGTGGGCTAGTTCCCATGTTGATTCGAATTCCCGTTTTTTTGACGGTTGTTTTCTTTGCATGTCTTTGTGGCATTTCGCTGTTATTCGCCGGCGTTACCTTTTTCCCCACCTGACAGCTGACAGTCTCTCCACCCCGCGTGAGCCACTCCTCTCCTCTTTCACCTCCTCCTTGTCACTCCTCCACTCCTCGTCTCATAGTAACATTGTTTCATCCCGTATCAGGTTCGTATCACGTTCGTATTTCAAGGGCGCGGTCAGAGTGTGGTCTGTCACAATGAATTGCTAGTTCCTGTTCTTATAGGGTTCCCATGTTTATTCGCCGATGTTGACCCTGGGAACAACGGGATGGGATGAATATCATCCATGCTTGGGTGATGATCATATTGCTTCCCAAACACCATTGGTTTAGTGGAAAAAAAATGTAAAAGTGGTCACTGAAACTCATCCTACTTCCCAAGTGATCCTCTCTCAAGCTCTCTGAAAAAAAAAAGAGGTACTTGAAACCTCAAAAACCCAAGGCTGATGATTCTCCAACAAGGCATTTGAAGCCTTGGGGGAATCCCCCCTACCTTAGACCCATCCGTGAAATGCACAACTCCAGCATATTGGCTCACTTGCCATGGGGCTTATCAAACAGTGCCTGGGATGCATAATGATGCATATCCAGGTGGTTTGTCCGGGGTCATACCCCAAATATCCTTAAATATATATGTATGTATATATATATATCTGATAATCGAAATATCAAGTCTCCAACTTCGTTCATGGCTATACTTCGATGCTAAAGAATGGGTTTGCAGGCGGGGTATTCCCCCCTTTTGATACAAACCCATATGACCTAATGTCAATGTCATAGGTCACTGTCACCCTGGCTCACCATCCCATCTTATGCGAGGAGGAGGGCAAACATGGTATCACCAAAATGGAAGGTGTTCTTCATGGTCTTCAATCCGCCATGAAATGAACAATTAAATCCACCTTGATACATCTGAAATAGAACAGAAAGCAGCTTTGAATCCACCAGATCACTCTGAATCCCAGAGCTCAGCTTTCCCCCCACAGCGTTTCCGCCAAGGCACCAGCAAGAGGCAAACCAAGGACCAGGTGGCAAAGCCAGTGGCGACCACCAGGATACTGCTCCAAAGCAATGGCCTCAACCGAGGGGAAGCAACGAGGTGACCCCAAATCACAAGAATAAAATAGACGAATATTCCGAATATGTATACTAATTATTTACTATTGATAGATGATCGATAAATTTCGAATAAATCCCCATGAGTGATTGCTTCTGGTTAATCATCTCAATACGATCCAAGTACATCATACGAATCTGGGAGAAGGCCCAAAATTTTCAGCCAATCTGGGGCTCGCCAGCCAATGTTGAACAAATCGGTAGAAACCGCGCAGCTTGTAGAGGACTTGCCTGGGATCATCGCAAGTCACATCCGGCCCTGTTTCCCTACCAGTTCGAGTTTACCCAGTGAAAATTCTCCTGGCTCTATTTCTGCAAGTCTCTGAAATCATTTTGTCAAACCACCATCTGTTTAGGCAGAAATAACTGGGAGCCCAACAGGCTGATGTCCAATGATCGCAGGGGCGGTTGCAGGCATATCCTGGGCAAATCATGCACCTGGGTATGGTTCAAAACTGGATCATGATTTTGAGACATGCCCACAGATATGCATGCCATAACGGATAATCCTGGTGAGCACATCCAAGTGGATATCCTCGCATCTGGGCCAATACAGGACTATTCTGTATGATTGTTTTATTACCTTTGTCAGACAATATATGGAAGATCCCTTTTGAAAAGAGGCTTACCAGGGTCCTTTTAACCAAAAAAGGAATAACCCAATCAGAGGTTTCCCTTTCTCGCACACCCGGATTAGAATATACAGTATTAAAATGATGGATGACTTCGAGAGCTACTGAGTTGCCTCATTTCGGGACATAGCCCCGACAAGGTTGAAATCAATGAAATCGTGAATCTACCCAAAAAAGGGTACCAGACACTTGATTCACACGTGCGCACCCTTGGGTCACCCTTAGGATTTCCAGCCACATTTTTGGGAAAGCAGTCCAGCAGTCCTAGCAGCACTAACGCTCTGTCTCATCTCCTGCGGCTGCGGACGCAATTGGGATTGCTGGGTCCTGGGATGGTCCACTGAAAGGCTGAAAATCCAAGATTGGCCATTCCCAAATGATGGAAATGACATTTGAAGCCATGGGATATCCAATTTTTTGGACAACCCCATGTTTGATCATTTAATCCCACTTTTCAGCATTACATGACCCTCATCTGTTTGTCATCTCCCCCAGTCTTGGTTTTTACAGCAACGGATGATTCTTACGTCAAATCAGAACCGGCTAGGTTAGTCTATTGAACCCAATCGAATTGTTCATAGAATTAGAAACATTCATTGGATTGAAAAAATTGCTGAACATGTTCTGCTGGGAAATTCCTATGTGGGGTCGACTCAATATCATAATCACTTGATGGCTAGATGCTCGAAAAGACCAGCCGTTTTGTCGCTATCCCGGGTCACCACAGCTAACTTGTCGCTACTCAAGTCCGTTTGTTGAAATACCAGGCTATAAATGATTAATAGTGCATATCTCTCCATTGCTAGGCAATATTTGACCATTTTCACACGAACACTGGGACGTTTCGGAAAACATCGTCATCCATCTTGCTGCTGAAAAAATCGCCAGTAGCATCCCGGTTCTCGGCGTTGGAAAAACCATTGGTTAACCATCATTTTCCCAATGAAAATTCTCTGAGCGATCCCCCAATTTTGAAACAAATCCACATGTTGCTTTCAATTTGACGATTTCTAAACATCCCGGTATCCATATCCCCCTTGTATCCCCATTCATGCGGTAAACCCGAAAATAAGCCATCCCATCAACCAACCTTTATCGGGGATGGTTCGTAATTAGCTGTACCTTATACCACCATCATATCACCAGTATATCACCATGATCAATCGTTTACCCTACTATATCACCATTGATTTTGTTGGTTAAACAGTTTACTGGTTTTACCGTTTTACCCTTTTTGTTGGGTTTATTCATGGTTTATGAATCTGGGTAAATTACAATATTTCACTCACCGGAAAAACCAAGCTAATTTTGGGATAATTCCGGCAATCCTCACCTTTAATCCAGTGAGGGAGAACAGTCAGGTCGTTATAATTTACACAGTTCAATGAATGGTTTTACCCATGATATCACCATCATTTCATGGCCCCAATCGCTTCAACGCTCCTCCACCAGCTCCAGCGGCTGTCGGAGCAAGGGGGCCAGCCTCTTGCGCTCCGCCAAGCCCAGCGCCTTCGCCACTCAGATCGACTGGAAAACAATGGAAAAACGGGGGAAGATGTATATGACACATCTGGAAAATGTTGCCAAAAACTGGGAAATGCTGTGGAAGATCTTGAAAAATGGAAAAAGGGTGGGGACCTGTGAGCAAAATGTCGAAACATGCGGAAGGACCAACTCTGGGTGTTTCTTTCGCAGTTTCAAGCCATTTTAAGAAAAACAAACACCAAAGACCCCGTGTTTTGGTGCAATATGGTGGAATCACCCATTTTCACGAAAAAAAGAATGGCGATTCTTTGATGGAATGCCCAATGTTCAGAAAAAACTAGGAGATATGTTTGTGGAATCCCAATTTTTGACATCTGTTCCTGCATTTTTTCAGATTCTTGATGGAAGTACCATGGATGTGTGTGGAAAATCACCAGCCCCAGCTGAGAGTTGCACCACCAGGGGCGACCAAGTACTCCTAGGTCTGGAGTCTAGGGAAGATGGCCATTGGCTTGGCTGCATATCAATCATAGAATTACACTGTACATAAACTGGTTGGTGGTGTTAACCATCTTGAAAAATGTTAGTAAGTATTAGTAAGTTGGGATTATTATTCCATAGGTTATGGGAAAAAAAATGTTTGAAACCACCAACCAGATAAATATGTATCATATTGTATCATTATAATTCATGATATACCAATACATTACGTTACATCACCTTACCTTACGTTACGTCTCATGACGTTACGTTGCATTGCATGGCATTGCATGGCATTGCATGGCATTGCATGGCATTGCATGGCATTGCATGGCATTGCATGGCATTGCATGGCATACATACAGTTTGAAAATACAATAGTAATTGTAATATTATATATATACACAATTTGCACTTGTTTGCAACACACAACATATACCAGCTATAGGGGGAACAAGGCCGCACAATGCATCACGCTGGGCCAGTGTACTGAGGGGCCCCGCACTGGCAACAAGGGTTGCCACACGCCAGTGAATACCTTGGGTGGCAAAAGACAAAAAATGCATCTAACATGGAACCTGGTTTAACGGGTCTGAGCATGTCTGAGCCATTCTTGTTGCAATCCAATCCATTTCATCGTTGATTTCAGCGCGAATCTCAGCTTTGGTGTGGGAGTTCCATCCGAGTAGTGATAAATGCACAAAACAATGGTGCAAAGATCTTGCAACAAACAGCCGTCAGAGTGGCGCTTACATTCCTCCTGCAACAGACTTCATCTCCGGATCCAGGGAGACAAAACGATTCCCCTGCACTGATCTTGGGACAAAACGTCAGAGTGGCTGGCATTGAGGAGCTGGAGTTTGTAGAAGCCTCCAGACATGTTTAGGTTCAAACGGGTTCTGTCTCACTCAGGACAGAAACTCATCAAATTGACCATTTCTGTTGGTATCTGTTGGTTTGATGCAGGTTTGCCGGTGATACGATCCAGCTGATGATGAATTGCTTTTGGTCAGCCACAGGGGCATGCTGCTGCGGTTTGCGCCAAAACCCCAAACCGGTCACCTGCATCACAACTGGTCATCTCAGAGTGCAGGTGCAACTCCAAAGCGCTGACGTGGGCTGGAATCGGCTGCCTGGGTGCTGGGACGTTGGGCCATGTTGGGTCAGCCAAAGGGCAACAAACTATTTTCATCCATTATGTATCATTCTTTAGTGAAACTTTAGTGACTTTAGCGTGCCAGTAAATGAAAATTGAAGGACATGGATGGGCTCTGCTCCCAAAGAGAATCCCTCAATAATCAGACGTTGATGCGGCCAACCCATCGCTGCTGGGATGCATGGGCACGTCTTTGCAGGCCACACCGTGCAAGCCATCCTGCCAAGGGACTATCGCAGCCCTCTGCAGAGAATGGATCGGGGTGGCTCTAGAACAAATCTTTTTTGTAATAACGACCATTGGAACCATTGGGCCTGGGGCAAACAATCTTGAATCTCTTGAAGCCACAGAAAACTCAGGTAGCTGATGCTACCCTCAGATGAAACTTTTTTTTTTAATGCAAGTCTGCTTGAGCCTGAATCGCCAGTTCTCTATATATTCAAAGATAGTGTGACTCCATGCACTGGTCAAAAAGTCTCCTGCAGCTTCAGCCCCACCGAGGAGCTACTGAAAACGTCCTCAGTCCCATGCAGTCCAGAGGTTCTGTCGGAACGAAACCGGGGCAGTGTCCAACACCACCTTCAACCAGGTGTACGGATGTGGATGGTTCCATGGTTCTTCAATGGAGCAATCCTTTGCCATTGATAAGAATTTCTCGAGAAAACGCCGAGTTTCAGCGCTCCAATCGATGACCTCAAGCAAGTGCTGAAAAAAAAAACTGACAAACAAAACACTTGGAGTCTCAACTCTTGCATATGAAAATTCAGTTCAATCAGTCCAGTTCAAGGATTTTCCAAGATGTTTCAAAGTATCGAGCTGCCCAAGAAATAGGTCCTGAAAATGAATCCAACCGTTACACGAACACAACGTGTCAACTCCTCTTCCCGGGGATTCGATTCCGAGCTGCAAAGGGATATGACACACCAGTGGGCGGCAAACAGAAGGCATAGAACAGCCAGAAGGAAGACAGCACCGCTGCGGTGGTGAGCCATTGAAACCTCAGCTGACTCCGGGGCGCGAAGCGCCAATGTTCAGGTAAGAATATGTTGACATAGTGCTAACATGAATGTTAACATTAATGTTAACATATGTTTAGCATTTAATTATGTTAAAATCGGGAGAAAACTTCTGCGACGATCCAACTGAAGTTGTCCATAAACGATTCAGTTTCATTCCAATCATCTGGAATCCAGAGTATATCCCTCCATGACTCGATAAATCCCACGGAAAAAGGAGTGTAAGATGTCTTTCTTGCACTTCCAAGCCAGCTCAGGTTCAGGGATCCTTCATCGGAGTTCAGTTCGGGGCTTCTCAGTCGCCCCCATCACAGCTCTGAGCGCGGCACGCTTCTGCGATGAAGAAGGCCTGCACTAAAAGGATGGACCGGGGTAGACCCTTTAAAAAAAACAAACATGTCAATATATGTCAATATTATGCCAAATGTTTGGAGCGTATCAGAAACATCACCCTTGTTTACGATCCAGGGTAGCGTCAAAGTATCCATTGCCATTCTGCCAGATGCGGGATGGCCATTTCGGGTACCTCCACGGCCATCCTTCCATAGTGACGGACGCTCCCAAACTGTCCAGACAAGGACGGGAGCAAGGCGTGGAAACCTCGAAAACAACACATTGGCGAAGAAAGGAAGTCAAATTCTGACCAAGATGAACCAAAATGTATCCAAATGTGGTAAACTCAATCGTAACCCTCGGGGATGGGTTGGGTTTACTAATGGCTTTTCGTTTTTTTCCTTTTCTGCCCGGCTGGGCTCCCACACGTTCCGCCAGCAAGTCCAACTCAAACCACAGGATGTGAAACGACAGCGCTAAGACCCGGTCGAAGGGTCGCGATACCTCAGCGAAGCTCTGCGGTTCACCACGGAGAAACCGCCCCCAACCCCTGCGATCTTTCGTGCATCTTGGGGATCCGAACCAGCTTGGCCAACCAAATCATGGCCAGGATTGGGAAAACTCAGGGGCATCCAGGTTTTTGAGGTTGTTTGTGGCTGACCTACAAAGGCACATAAGATACTTTATGGAACCATGGTCAGAGCCAAAAACGGCTGAACTCAAACTGGAATTCCAAACATATTTTCGGCAGCAACTAAGGAACTAAGGATATCTACTAAGGATATCTAAGGCATTTATTGTTCACTTTGGTTTCCAACCAACAAATCGGGGCTGCAAACAGCTGCGGGGCTAAGCTCAGCGTTGAATTCTTCATGCATGATGATCAAGATATAAAATGATATACAGGTCAGGTCACGGTTACCCTCAATCATCTATATTATATTATATAATATTATAATTATATTATATTCTATTATATCATATTATATTGTATTATATTGTATTGTATTATATCATATTATATCATATTATATATATATGTATATTTATATACTGTTCTAAATATATATATATATACTATAATCATTGGATCAATATGGGTTAATAATCATCCAGCAGCATGTATCAACTATGAATCATAGCTCCATATCCTTGATGGTTAAACCCTCTGTGATGGTGAAATCCCCATTATCACTACTCCATTCTCCCCTGGTAATTTAAACATAGCTATGGAACATCACCACATTCAATAGGTAAATCATCGATGAATGGGCCATGTTCAATAGCTATCTGAGTTTACTGCCTGGAAAATGATGGTTCAATCAGTAAATCCCCATGAAAAATCCCCATTAAACACCATTAAACCAGTAAAAATCCCCATTAAACCAACAGGGGTTGACACACAGCGCACCGACCCACCTGGTGCAGCCGACGCATCCGCATCCTGCTGGACTCAAATCATGAGAATATGATTGGGGTTAGTTGAGATATGAACACTGCGACATGGGAAGTTTGGTATGTGCATATGTATATATATATACATAAACATACATTACCATACATTACATTACAATACATTACATTGCAATACATTACATTACATTACATTACATTACATTACCATTACATGACATTGCATACCATTACATTACATTACATTACATTGCATTACATTGCATTACATTACATACCATTACATTACATTACATTACACTACATTACATTGCACTGCATACCATTC